>TARA_R110002051_G_scaffold102827_1_pt1 | contig 12207 bp, 11 predicted proteins | sample TARA_R110002051 | Tara Oceans TARA_R110002051 (sample SAMEA4397023) | marine metagenome | biome: Polar Biome; feature: [MES] marine water layer (ENVO:01000295) within the mesopelagic zone...; material: water (ENVO:00002006), including particulate matter (ENVO:01000060) such...
TGTTAATTTCGAGCTTGCTCTATGACTTTTGCAAGAGGTCTAATAACCTGACTATTTTAATGCAGTTAGACGGCTTGATAGCTGACTAATAATTTGATCAATCTCTTCATTGGCTTCAGGTTCATTATCCAAGTTACCATTGGGCGTCAATTGGTTCACAACTTCAGGTAGCAGCTCAGCCAAACCTTGGCGAACCTCTGTCTCATTAGCGCCTGTATGGGCAGCGACTTGCTGAATTTCACTATCATCAAACAAGCGGTTAATATCATTGGGATCAAGATTGTCATTAGGCTCGTTATTGCTTAACCAAGAGCGCGCTTGCTTTTCATAACCCATACCCGTAATTTTCGATAAAGCCCCACTCAATCCACCATTGCGCTTAATCCAGCTTAATACCATAGGCATAAGTGCAGCGATGAGCATACCTTTACCGCCGAAGCCGCCTCTCGTTGTTTGACCACCGAGCACATTACCTAAAATATCACCAAGACCGCCAGAACCTGAGCTCATACCACCGCGCTGCTTGCCACCTGTTATCCCACCGATAATATCGTCTAAACCAAAACCATTGTCTGCTGAGCGGCGCTCATACTGTTGTGGATTATAACCCGCTGACTGATTGCCACCGCCAAGTACGCTGCCCAATATATCACCGAGTCCACCAGTACGACGTGGGTTGATACGTTGATTAACTGGGTTGCGCTGCGCGTCTTCTGGATCCATTGCGCTGCGTGCCACTTGACTGACTAAATTCCCTAGTAGACTCATAATTTTATCCTTTTTATTATAATAAAATGTGTGGTGACAAGGCTCGATGTAGAAAAGTAATGACTGCTACCTCTCTTGATCCGCCAGATATCGCAAGCAAAGCTGTCACGAGGCATCCTAATATAGCAAATCTATTTGTCTGATTAGATAGACGTTTTGTTATGAGATGTAGTAAATAATTTAGAATAACACGATGAAACAGATAAATAGTTACAATAAAATCCAAGCTTAGTTAAGAGGTTTTGCTAGCAACCATATTTGCCAAGACGGTTAACTCACGCCATTGATCAGTATTGACCTGATCACGAAATATAGCCACAGAAAACCGGCGTTGATAAGGCTCTACGATATTAAAATCAAAACAGACAACCCAGCGAGAGTGAGTGACTGCCTTTAGTTGCGCTTGCCATAAGGCATCTGCGCGACCAGTACGTATTAATAACTGCCAATCTCGATAAAGGCTTTTATCAAGTGGCGGCTGGCTTAGATGTAATAAGATGGGCCGTGATAATGCCAAATAGACAATGACTGCGGCGCTGATGATGAGTATCAGAACATACTGCCATAATGTTAATGAAGCAAGCCCTGCCAATACAACGATGACACTGGCTAGAATGATATAAAACAGCAGATATAAATAGCTTATAGGCTTGATGGCAGTATCAATACGTAGCGAGGTTAATGGGGTCATAATGAGCTACCGCAGCATATGGCTGATTAATAAAGAATATTTAATTCTGCTATTACAATCGAAAAATGAAGTTGAGAAATCCCAACCATTAGCTCAAACGCTTACTATGACGCCACGTCTTAATTTTATTGACCAATGCCCATATCGCCTCATCTTCTGGACGGCTTTGATTGGTAAAATAATCTAGCAAATCAGGGTCTTCATGGGTCAGCATTTGCGCAAAGCTTTGTTGTTCGGCAGCTTCAGCCGTCAAATAAAGCTCTTTGATGTAGGGTTCAAAATAAAAATCCAACTCTTTAAGACCACGGCGTGCTTGATAAATAATGCGGCGTTGCTCATTAGTAGGCTCTGGCTGATTGTTGATTGTCATAGAATTATTCTCATCAGTTTAAAAGGAAGTTAAATAAATATCAAAGTACCACAGTTCTATGGTTAGAAATCACTATCAGAGCTAAATCTATTTTTGATCCTAAACATCTAATTGTAGCCGCTTAATCACAGCCATCTAACCACAGCTATTAGCGTTTATCGTAGGCAGAGAGCTGGCTCCATAATGCCACGGCTTGCTGCATCATAGCGACATTATGAGTACGAATAATGCTAACCCCCTGCTGCAATGCGAAAATACCAGCCGCAGTACCTACGGTATCACGCTCAAGCGGTTGGGTGGTAGCAAGCGCCTGCACACCTGTTTTAGTCAGCACTTCTGCCAAAAATCGCTTACGTGAAATACCAAACATCATCGGCAGTCCGAGTGTTTGTAGGTCCTTAAGCTGACTTAATAATGCACAGTGATGCTCATAGTTTTTAGCAAAACCAAACCCGGGGTCAATAATGATATTTTCGCGCTTAACACCAAAACTTATGACTTCATCAACTCTCGCATTTAGCTCCGCCTTCACTTCTCGAATGACCTCTTTATAATGCGCCATATTATTCATAGTCGTTGGCTCACCGCGCATATGCATTAGCATAACAGGAATATTAAGCTCAGCTGCCATCACCGCCGCGCCCTCACGCTTGAGTGCTCGTACATCATTCCAAATATCCGCGCCTACTTCAAACGCTGCCTGCATGACCTCAGGGCTACTGGTATCAATGGATAGCCATATGTCATTGCCTAGCTGCTGTCTAATGGCTGTCACGACTGGCACGACACGCTGTACCTCATCACGCGTTGCCACCACTTCAGCATTTGGACGGGTAGACTCGCCGCCAATATCGATAATAGTGGCACCTGCTTCGATCATATCCATACAGTGCGCTATTGCCTCATCAACCGTATCAAACTGCCCACCATCTGAGAACGAATCTGGCGTGACATTTAAAATACCCATGATATGAGGCTGTGATAAATCTAAAACTTTATCACAGCAGGTCACAGTATAAGTAGGTAAAGGTTGAAATAATGACATAACTTATCCATGATAATTTGAATTTATGAAAATAACCTTGGTTCTAATACATATATAATTAAAATATCTCAAAAACGCTACAGTGCTGCAGGCATAAATTTTTTGCAGCCTCTGTCTGCGTAGGCACAGCAAGCAAGAAAGATTGATACCCGCAGCACATAATGTGTCGATATTACTTTTCTCTGACTATAGTGCTTATGATACCAGTAAATCTAATGCCATTCTAAGTTGGCAACAACAAAAAAGCCCTTTATAAAAAGGGCTTTTTTTATTCAAAATGTGAGAGTAACTTTTACATCGCTGGTAATGGCGGAGGGTTTAATCCAGTTGTTTTTACCTGATCCTTTGATAAGTTTACTTCGTGATGCTGATAAACTCTTGGAGGACGAGGTTGTTCGCCAGCTAAGATATCTTGCAACTGATCACGGTCAATGGTTTCCCATTTCATCAAAGCGTCAACCATCGCATGCATTTTTTCTTGATTGCCTTCAATCAATTCGCGAGCAATATCATATTGCTCCTCTAGCATACGGCGTACTTCTTCATCAACCTTTTGCTGCGTCGCTTCTGATATGGTGCGAGTGCCACCACCAAAGTAACCTTGCGAGCTGTCATCATCTTCATAGACCATGATACCAAGCGCGTCAGACATGCCGTATTTGGTTACCATTGCTCGTGCCATTTTGGTCGCACGTTCAAAGTCATTTGAAGCACCTGTCGACATTTGATCGATAAAGACTTCTTCAGCAATACGGCCACCAAATAAAATTGCAATATCACTCAACATTTTTGATTTGTACATACTGGTTTGATCATGTTCAGGCAACTGCCAGGTAACACCAAGCGCAAATCCACGTGGCATAATAGTGACTTTATGAACAGGATCGGTACCCGGTAACAGCTCAGCAACTAGCGCATGCCCTGCTTCGTGATAAGCGGTAGCGCGGCGCTCTTCTTCACGTATGACCATTGACTTACGCTCAGGACCCATATATAGCTTGTCTTTTGCATCTTCAAAATCATTCATATCGACGCTGCGCTTGTTACGACGAGCCGCAAATAATGCCGCTTCGTTGACAAGATTCGCCAACTGCGCACCACTGAATCCAGGCGTACCACGGGCAAGAGCGTTGGCATCGACACCGATTGTATTGGGCAGTTTTCTTAAATGTACTTTAAGAATTTGCTCACGACCTTTGATGTCTGGCAAGCCAACTTGAACCTGACGGTCAAAACGACCGGGACGCAATAATGCTTTATCAAGAACATCGGCACGGTTAGTAGCTGCGATGACGATAACGCCTTCATTGCCTTCAAAACCATCCATTTCAACCAATAATTGGTTCAATGTCTGCTCACGCTCATCATTACCGCCGCCCATACCGGAACCGCGATGGCGACCGACAGCATCAATCTCATCAATAAAGATGATACATGGTGCGCTTTTTTTCGCTTGTTCAAACATATCACGGACGCGTGATGCACCAACACCGACGAACATCTCAACAAAATCAGAACCTGAAATCGAGAAGAACGGTACTTTAGCTTCACCAGCAATGGCACGAGCCAATAATGTTTTACCCGTACCTGGAGGGCCAACCATCAAGATACCACGTGGAATCGTCGCCCCAAGCTTGGTAAATTTATCAGGGTCACGTAAGAATTCGACCACTTCAACCACTTCTTCTTTGGCTTCTTCACAACCGGCAACGTCTTCAAAGTTTACTTTGATTTGGTCTTCCGTTAGCATTTTGGCTTTTGACTTGCCGAAGCTCATCGGTCCGCCACCTTTGCCACCAGCGCCACCTTGCATATTACGCATAAAGAATAAAAACAGACCAATAATCAGCAAAATTGGGAAACTGGCTATCAGCAATTGCATCAATACGCTTTGGCGCTTCGGTGCAGTGCCTTGGACTTCAACTTTATTTTCACGCAGCAATGGCATCAGCTCGTCATCCATCACAGCTGGACGAATGGTTTCAAATTCAGAACCATTTTTCTTCTCGCCGGTGATTTGCTCGCCATCGATCTCAACACTGGCTACTTGGTTTTCTGACACTGCGGTCACAAATTCAGAGTAGTTAAGGTTATCGGGCTCAGATGATTTATCAAAGCCGCTAAACACCAGCACTAAAACGCCGATTACCACCAGCCACAATAAGGTATTTTTTACCATGTCGCTCACTAGTTATTCCCATCCCATACTTATTGGTGTGTTTACTAAACACGTGACGTCTATATATAAACGTATGTCTCGCTATTCAAGGTCTATTGGCGAATTATCATCTCTTGTTGCAAATACAGGGTATAAAAACAACCTTATATTTTTATTGGAGAAATAAGCCGCGTAATAACGATAAATAACTGAGTTTATAAGGCGCTTACTGTCAGACGACTTTGCTAAAAATATCATATAAGCAGTTATAAAAATGCTTAAGAATTGATTTCAAACAAAGTTAATATATCATGATATGTGGTATTAACCTGAATAATTCAAGCAGCATTCACATTTATTCAGTTAACGATTGTAGCAGTTTTCATTCAATGGTTTTAACTTGCTAAATTTGATATGAGAATTTTATCTCAGATTACTTAATCGCGATCCAAAACATCTCTTTTGAGCGTGGTCTAGAAGCACCAGGCTTAATACTACGGATTTTACTAAAATCCGCCTGCATCTGCTTGCGTAATTCTTGTATACCCTCACCTTGAAACACTTTCATAATGAGCGCGCCACCTTCTGGTAAGGTTGCCAGCGCGAACTCGACCGCAAGCTCACATAAGTACATCATACGCGGCTGGTCAATGGCACTATTACCTGCTGTATTGGGGGCCATATCTGACAGCACCACATCAACTTGTCTATCACCAACCTCAGCCATGATACGGTCAAACACTTCAGGCTCGCGAAAATCACCTTGAATAAAGGTAACATCCGGCAAGGTATCCATTGGCAAAATATCAGAAGCAATCAAAATGCCTTTTTCACCAACCAGTTGACCCGCCACTTGAGACCAGCTACCAGGGGCACTGCCCAAATCAACAACGGTCATGCCTTTTTTGATCAGATTGGTTTTTTCATTTATCTCTAACAATTTATAAGCAGCGCGAGCACGGTAGCCATCTTTATGGGCTTTTTGCACATAGTGATCATCAATATGCTCTTTCATCCAAGCACTACTGCTCTTTGACAATTTTTTGTTTTCAATACGTGTGGCCAAAACTCTTGCTCCTATAACGTGCTTTTCTATACTTTTATATGTATTTATTAACTAACGTCTTAATAGACTTTTTTGCTTTTTATCACTTTATACAACCTTGCCATCAAAAATACTACTAGTCATGATTTTTCATATTATTGAGCTACTTATCAACGTCAAAAAGCCAAACCGCTAAATTTTCTTAGTGAAAACACTGCTTTATAAGAGCGTAGCGTTTATAATGTACCTATAACTGCAGTTTAACATTTTCATCACGTAAAATCGTGCAAAATCCTGCTGATCTCATGCAAGATGATCATAGATTAATGATAATGGTCATCAATTGCTCTCAATTTTATTATCATTTATTTTTACCAACCTCTAGGAATTCTATGCAACTTGATAACGCAACCATCAAACGCTTAAAAGGCATTGGTCATGATCTGAAACCGATCGTTATGATTGGCAATAAAGGTGTCACGCCAAGCATCATTGAAGAGATTGATCGCGCCTTATCAGATCATGAACTGATTAAAGTAAAATTGCCTGCTGGTACCAAGGAAGAGCGTGATGTCATCGGCGCTGAGCTTGCTGCTACTGCAAAGGCGACTTTGATTCACTCAATTGGTCGTATGGCGCTATTGCTACGCAAAAACCCAAATGCCAATCCTAAACTTTCAAACCTTGCTCGTAATGCATAATGCGTCATTACTTGCTTCATATCGTCTGTTGAATATGAAATGGCTTAAAATAGCGTGCTGATTTATTTTTAGACAGATGATAACGGTAAATCATATAGTTAAAATATCTCAAAAACGCTACAGTGCTGCTGGTATAAATTTTTTGCAGCCTCTGTCTGCGTAGGCACAGCAAGCAAGAAAAATTGATACCAGCAGTACATAATGTGTAGATATTACTTTTCATTGACTATAAAAGCCGCGATGCACTTTTGCTCGCGGCTTTTATGTCATTTATAGTTCACTATTTAATATGCGATGTTTGTTGGCAGCTATATCATGTTTTATGGTGCTAATAATTTTTGAGATAATAAGAATATGAGCCAGAGTTTTGATTTATACCTAGCAACTGAAACCTTAGCAGATGACGCGCAGCAACTTGGCGTGACAGTAAAAGCTTTACAGCAAATTAGCATACAGGTAAGCGCAACGCTTATAGCGCGGCCAGAAGCTTACTTGCAGCTAGAGTATCGTGTGACGTTGCCCGCTGAATCACTAGCGGCTCAATTGACTTGGCCAAAGTGGCAAGCAGATAAAGTAGGTTTTAAAGATTGTCTATGGGAACAAACCTGCCTTGAGTGCTTTTTGGCAGGTTGTTTCATAAATAGCCATTCAGAAGACAATGATAATTCACTCGGTACGAATAAAACGAAGGCTTATATAGAGATAAACGCCAGTCCTGAAGGTCAGTATGCGCTTTATCAGTTTGATAGCTATCGCTATCCTTCGACATTACCGCCAAGACCTCTTTTGCAAGCTGATAGACAGACACGCGCTTTTATTAACTGGAATAACATCTCAAAGCTACAAACTGCATCTCAGACGTCAGCTCCTCAGCTTTATCAATATGAGCGCCGTTTTAGAGTGCCTTTAAGTCAATGGTATGATAACGCCTATAATTATGGCTATGAACGCATTATCGACTACATACATCCTTGCGTCATATTATTCTTTGGCGAAACCACTTTATACTTTGCGCCCAAACATGCATCGCCGCCCGACTTTCACAATCGTCAGTATTGGGCACGTTTTGATGGGTAGGCAGCCTTGACTAAATAAAAGTATCAACTGAATAGTTAGCTTTATTTAAGACATAAAAAAACTCAGCAATGTCATAAAGCGCATTACTGAGTCCGGAGAGAGTACTTAGCTGAGGCTTAATTGTCAGCCATAGCAAGGTAGATACCACGATCTGAAGCATCATCGACATATCTAGCATCGCGCCATGTTGTATAGTTGTGAACACCGCTATATGGGCTAATATCGTTTTGACGGAAATCAGATACCCAGTCATTGCCATCAAATATTTGAATATGACCATGAGGGCGGTTTGAGCTACGATCATAAACAACCACGTCACCAACCTGTGGCTGCATATTATTACTAATTTTGCTAAAGCCTGCTTGTGACAGGGTGCCACGAGAGGCATATTGATACGCTGAAGGATTAGGGGTAAATTCGTAGCCCGCTGATTGTAACGCTTTACGGACATAACGAGCGCAATAGCCTGTACTACTAGATAAAGCGACTCGTGAAGCATTCGCTGCTGCAATAGCAGGCGCCGAATAACGATCTGGCACCAAACTTACTTTCTGCTGACGCTGCTCATAAGACAAACGATTGGTTAGCGAAGCAAGCTGATATTCTTTTTGTTTTGCATGCGCGCTTAAATTATCGATTGCTTGGCTGATTTCATCGTTACTAGAAACATAAGCACCGCTATTGGTGCTATAGATATTACGACTAGAACCATAGTTGGAAGCAGCAGAGATATTTGTGATGGTATGAGTCAAGGTATTATTTGATTGAAAGGTTGTTTCGGCAGCGCCACTTGTCTGTGCTACGCCCATTCCCAATACTGACAAAATTAATAAAGCTTGTTTCATAAATTTACTACCTATTGTGAAAACAGAATTGCTCGTCATCCGTGACAAAGCATGAATTAGTTTAGAGAATATAATCATAAAATAAACATGATAAAATCTTTGGTACAATCGCTCTTTTACTTCTTAAGTAGCTGATGCTGATATCATTAGCAGCTTAATCATCTACTATATAAATCGTCTGCTAGGTCATACCTTGCTTTGAAAATGGGCGTTTGGAGCCTGTTTATTATGAATATCGATTTTTCACCTATTAGATGAGTCAGTACGATGTCCAAAAAAAACCCTAACCGCCTTGCCACTCTCATCGATCATCAAGCGTTTGCTGGTAGTGCGCTACCTCAAAGCCTATCTGATAGTATGCGTTTATATGTGCAAGCGACCACTGAAATAAAAGCGCTTTTGGTAGATTGTCTACCTGAGGAAATCCTCAATAGCTGCTGGGTCGTAGGCTTAACGTCTGAGCAATTGACACTCAGTGTCGAGTCGGTAACCGCCGCCAATCATATTCGCTATCTACAAAGCGCGTATTTGCAGGTATTAACAGAGCAGTCAATTACATTTAAACAACTCAAGCAAATTCGCGTCGTCGTAGCCAATAAATCTGCTGATAATCATTATTCTAAATCATCATCAGCCTTGTCAGCATCACGCTCAATGTCCGTTAAAGCCCATGAAAATCAGGCTCTTAGCCAAAACACAAAGCGGACTATATCACAGGCAGCAGAGCATGTCACCACTGATGAAAACCTTAAAAAGGCCCTATTACGTCTCGTCAATCCCTAAAAATCCGCCTTATACAATGTAAAGTTATGTAAATTAATCCAGTAAATCGCGCGTTTAAGGCTGGGTTTTTGTAATTTTAAAAATAAAAAAAATCATCTGTTGGTGTCATTCACATTGTGAACATCACTAACAGATGATTTTTCTATTCGCTACAGCTTTTATCTCATCTACTATACAGGCAATTTATTATAATATAAAGAACGATATATCCACTTATATAAATATTAATTCATCCTATCTATAACCATTTTATGTAATATTGCGTAAATGTTTCGATACTTCGTGTATATTCCTGTATTCATCCTTCGACAGTTATAGCAGTCAAAGGTAAATATTCGATAGGACATGTTACATTGTCATCAAAAGTTACAATTTCAAAGTTATTATGGTCAGATAAAATCTCACGCACCACTAAATTGTTTAAAGCGTGACCAGATTTATAGGCATTAAAACGACCCAAAATCGGATAGCCAATGAGATATAGATCACCAAGCGCATCTAAAATTTTATGACGAACAAATTCGTCATTAAAGCGTAGACCTTCTTCATTCAAAATATTGGCTTCATCAATGACAATTGCATTGTCCATACTACCGCCTAATGCCAAATTGTTCTGACGCATAGCTTCAATATCACGTAAAAAGCCGAAAGTACGTGCTGAGCTCAATTGTTCAATGAAGTTTTGAGTTGAAAACTGCAATTGGGCATGCTGGAAATTTTTATCAATGGCAGGATGGTCAAAATCAATCTCAAAATTAAGCTCAAAGCCATTATAAGGACGTAATTCTGCCCATTTATCATCAACTTTGACACGCACAGTACGTGCAATTCTGATGAACTTCTTTAAAGCATCCTGTTCGCAAAAACCTGCTTGTAATAACAGCCCTACAAAAGGTGCAGCACTGCCATCCATGATAGGTATCTCTGATGCTGATACACGAATTAATAGATTATCAACGCCAAGTCCCGCTATCGCACTGAGCAGATGCTCAACCGTACCGACACGCGTGCCACCAAACACCAGATTGGATGACATCATGGTATCTTGTACCAAAAACGCACTGGCAGGGATGGGTGTGCTGCCAGCAATATCAGAACGCTCAAAGAGGATTCCAGTATCAATAGGCTGCGGATGAAACTCTAAATCAACAGGTTGACCACTATGAAGACCAGTACCTGTAACGGCAATTGCTGTTTTTATGGTTCGTTGGTTCATGGCTGTCTTCTCACATATTTTGTTACAATTGCCATAGTGTAGCATTACCCGAACCCTGTTCGCTAGCGATAAAAAACGTTAATTTACCTATCTCTTTGATTGATAACACTTATCAAGGTATTGTTATCGGTGACTGTCTAGTCGCAATAACTGATAGATTGCTATAAAATACTGAGCTCTAAAAGCTTTTAACCTCTAAAAATAGTTTATAGATTAATATGTTGAGCGAGCATTTTCTGACAAATAGGATTGACTATATATAGTCAAAATACTCTAAAGACGCTACGGTACTAACGGTATAAATTTTTTGCAGCCTCTGTCTGAATGGGCACAGTAAGCAGGATAAATTGATACCAGCAGTACATAATGTGTCGATATAATTTTTCACTGACTATATATAAGCCAGTTGGTCAATAGCAGATATTATCAATAGGCATAAAAAAGCCAGCGTTTAAGCTGGCTTTTTTGATGAGCAATATTTAGACGGATGATATCTATTTATTTTGCTGACGCTTTAGATAATCTTGAATACTATTGGTCTTGGTTTTTGTCTGTTCAGGGACCGTATTCGAGCGAATTGGGTTTTCTTGATACTGAGCTTGAGACTGTTTTTGGCTGTTTAAGGCACTAGTATGCAAGTTAGGATCAACAGGCTGCGTGCTATTCACTGAAGGCACAGGCTGCTCCACAGCTTCAGGCTCTTCACCTGCATGTTCATCTAGAGTTAAACCCGTCGCAATGACAGTGACATGCAAATCATCACCCATTTTCTCATCAATAACCGAACCATAGAAAATATGAGCATCATCGATATCAGTAATTTCTTCGACAATTGCACTGATTTTGCTCAGCTCATCCAATGATAATGACTCAGAAGAAATCACGTTGACGAGTAAGCCTTTGGCATTCTCTAGACGCAAATCATCAAGTAATGGCGATCTGATGGCCTTTTCAGTCGCTTGACGTGCACGATCGTCCCCACTTGCGCGGCCAATACCCATCATCGCATGACCTTTAGCAGTCATCGCTGTACGGATGTCGTTAAAGTCAATGTTGATTATACCTTCGCTAGCGATGGTCTCAGCAATACCTTGAACAGCATGCAATAAAACATCATCTGCTTTTTTGAACGCATCTTGCATAGAGATATTGCCGTAGACACTCATCAACTTATCATTCGGAATCGTGATAATCGAATCCACAAAATTAGTAAGTTGTTCAATACCTGCTTTGGCGGCTTTGACACGTTTGCCACCTTCAAACTTAAATGGCGTGGTGACTACTGCAACTGTCAACACTTCCATTTCCTTAGCAATACGGGCAATCACTGGCGCTGCACCTGTACCCGTACCACCGCCCATACCAGCAGTGATGAATACCATATCTGCATGTTCAAGTAACGCACGAATGGCTTCTTCTTCGCTTTCTGCTGCTTCACGTCCGACTTCTGGATTGGCACCAGCGCCTAGACCGCGGTTAGTTTTTGCACCAAGTTGTAATTTATGCGG
>TARA_R110002051_G_scaffold32332_4_pt1 | contig 12199 bp, 11 predicted proteins | sample TARA_R110002051 | Tara Oceans TARA_R110002051 (sample SAMEA4397023) | marine metagenome | biome: Polar Biome; feature: [MES] marine water layer (ENVO:01000295) within the mesopelagic zone...; material: water (ENVO:00002006), including particulate matter (ENVO:01000060) such as......
TCATACGTTCGAGAGCCTGATGGCCGACGATCAGCTTTCGGCCGTTGAGTTTTTCGACACGCTCGACCACCCGGTCGAAGGCAGGCTCACCGATATGCGGCTGCCAAACCGCACATCCAAGAATTGGGAAAAGCCATCTGTTCCGGCGCCCGACATCGGGCAGGACACCGACCAGGTGCTGCGCGATCTCGGGTACCCCGATAACCGGATCGCTGCCCTGAGGCAGGCCGGGGCAGTTTTCGGGCGCAACGCGGAGGATTCGCACAATGGATAAGACAAGGCTTGAGCTTGCCGCAAAATGGCGCGCGCTCATGTATGTGCCCGCCCATGTGGACAAGTTTCATCAAAAAGCGGCCCATGTGGGGGCCGATGCCATCATTTTCGATCTCGAAGATGCAGTTCCCGCTGCCCAGAAAGAGGAGGCCCGGCACAAATTGCCTCAGGCCGCCGCCCTGGTGCGTGAGACGGGCAATAGCGTTCTTGTGCGTATCAATCGCGAGATCGAATGGGGCATCGCCGATATCGAGGCGGCGCTGGCCGCAAATGCGGACGCGGTCGTCGTCGCCAAGGTGGAAGGCCCGGCCCATCTCACGCTCCTTGCCGACTATCTCGACCGGCATGAATCCCGTTTTGAGCGCAGCCATCCGCTTTATCTGCTCCCGCTCATCGAATCCCTTGATGCGTTCTGGATGATGCGCGAAATCGCCGGGGCCAGCGACAGGGTCATCGGCATGGCAATGGGCGGCGAAGACATCGCCGCACAAATTCATGCCGCTTCGGGTGAAGATACACTTGCCTGGCCGCGTCAGCAGATGATCTTTGCCGCTGCCACCGCGGGCATCGCCCCGTTCGGCCTGATGGGCAGCATCGCCGATTTTGCCGATCCCGAAAATGTGCTGCGGGTGGCCCGCAATTCGCGCCGCTATGGCTTTTGGGGGGCAACGTGCATTCACCCCAAACAGGTGGGTCCGATCAAAACGGCCTTCGCGCCGACCGAAGCCGAAATCGCAGATGCCCGGCAGATCGTCGAGGCGCTCGAAGCGGCCACACGGGCGGGACGGGGCGCTGTTGAAGTCAACGGCCGCATGATCGATGCGCCGGTCGCTGCCCGGGCCCGCCGGATCGTCGCGTTGGCGCGCTGAAATCGAGTTTCCGCTGGCCCCGCCAGTGGAGAAGACAGTCGCCCCGTCTCGGGGCGGCAAAATTGAGAATGAAATGGAGGAGAGAAGATGACCAAATCCAAGACGATCGGCCTTGCCATTGCGGCAATGGTTTCAGGCGGGGTTTCGGCGACAGCCGTCACGGCCGCCTATGGACAGGACTTCACGCTGCGCGGTGAGCGTGTGGAAGTGGTTCTGCCCTATTCGCCCGGTGGCTCGGCAGATGCTTATGGCCGGCTCATCGCCAAGTACCTTCAACCCCATCTTCCGGGCAACCCCACGGTAATCGTGCGCAACGAGCCGGGTGCGGGCGCCATTGCCGGAACCAACAATTTCGATGCCAACGCAGATGCGGACGGCACCATGCTTCTGGTCACCTCGACCTCGACGCAGATGAACTATCTGCTCCAGGATTCGCGAGTGAACTATGATCTGACCCAGATGACGCCGGTGGTGGTCAATCCCCTGGGCATGATGGTCTATGTGCGCGAGGAGCTTGGAATCGAGTCTGCCGAGGAACTGCCCTCGATTCTCGATACCCCGATCCGCAGCGGGGCGCACACCCCGACATCGGCCGATCTTGTCCAGCTAATCGAGTTTCACATTCTCGGGCTTGATGTCGAGCCGGTGTTCGGGCTGCAGCGTGGCGATGCCAAGCAGGCATTTGAACGCGGTGAAATCCAGATCAGCTACGACAATCCGCTTGCTTACAGCACCTATGTCGAGCCGATGGTCGAAGCGGGCATTGCCAAGCCGATCTATACGATGGGGTATGTGGACGCATCGGGCGACCATGTGGTCGATCCGGCTTTCCCGGACCTGCCGACCTTTCCCGAAACCGTTGAAACGGTGACCGGTGAAGCGCCGTCCGGGCCGGCATACGACGCCTGGCAGACCATGTTCTTCAGCCGCGTGATGGCGTCCAAGTCTGTCCAGCTGCCCAAGGGCACATCGCCCGAGATCGTCGAAGCCTATCGGCAGGCCGCCGAGGCCATGACCCAGGATCCGGCCTATATCGAAGCGATCGAGTCGCTTACGGGCGGTTATCCGACGCTTTATGGTCAGGAAGCTGCGGACCGTTGGCAGCAGAGCCTGCAGTTCGATTCCGAATCCCGGGAGTGGCTGCGCAACTGGTTGGTCGAGACATACGACGTCTCGCTCTAGGACCAGACAGACCGGCACCGTCACTATCGGTGCCGGTCATTTTTCGATCATCGCACGGTTCCGCTTCGGTCCGGAATTGTGAGGGAGCGATACCATGGAATCCGTCGATACAGTCGTTATTTCGGCTCTCGTTCAGCTCTTCGACCCGCTGCATTTCGCCTACCTGACAGGTGGGGTTCTGTTCGGGCTCTTGATCGGGATTCTGCCCGGACTGGGCGGGATCGCCGGACTGACCATCCTTTTGCCCTACGTGTTCGGCATGGAGCCCTCGCTTGCCCTTGCCATGATGGTGGGCATGCTGTCGGCCACGGCCACCTCCGATACTTTCCCCGCCGTTCTCATGGGCATACCGGGCACCAGTGGTTCTCAGGCCACCGTTGTCGACGGGTTTCCGCTGGCCAAGAAAGGCGAAGGCGCGCGGGCGCTCGGCGCTGGCTTTGCCGCGTCCATGATGGGCGGGCTGATCGGCGCGACGCTCCTCTCGGTCGCCATTTTCGGCATTCGTCCGATCATCTTGCAATTCGGCTTTGCCGAACAGCTTTTCCTCGTCGTGTTCGGCATCTCGATGGTCGGGATCCTGACCGGACGCAGTGTTTTCAAGGGGCTTGCCTCGTGCTGTCTCGGCCTTTTGCTGGGCTCGATCGGCGCGGCCCCGGCAACCGGCGACTTGCGGGCCACTTTCGGCTCCACCTATCTGAGCGCCGGCATTCCACTGGTCATTGTCGGCCTTTCCATGTTCGCGGTCCCCGAAGTGCTCGACCTGTTGCGGCGCGATCGGGCCATTTCGGAAAAACAGCAGCTTGGCTCGGGCATGCTCGATGGCGTGCGCGACACCATCAGGAACTGGTGGATCGTCCTGCGGTGCTCGGCAATCGGCAGCATGGTCGGTGCACTGCCCGGTCTTGGCGGCTCGGTTGTCGACTGGATCGCCTACGGACATGTGGTCCAGACATCGAAGGACCGCGATTCATTCGGCAATGGCGATATCAGAGGGGTCATTGCTCCTGAATCGGCCAACAACGCCAAGGAAGGCGGCGCGCTGATCCCGACCCTGCTGTTCGGCATTCCCGGCTCGGGCGCCATGGCGGTGCTTCTGGGCGGGTTCGTTCTGATCGGCATCGAGCCGGGCGTGGGCATGATCCGGGACGATCTCGACCTGACCTTCACGATCATATGGTCCCTCGCTATCGGGAACATTCTCGTGACGCTCGCCTGCATCGCCTTGACGCGTCCGGTCGCCATGCTCTCGACCATCAGATACGCCTTTATCGGCCCATTCGTGCTGGTTGTCGTCGTATTTGCCGCGTTTCAGGCCACACGGGCCTGGGAGGACGTGGTGGTTCTCATCGTGCTCGGCGTTCTCGGTGTTCTGATGCTGCGCTATGGCTGGTCGCGGGCTGCGCTGCTGATCGGCTTCGTGCTGTCGGCAAGGCTTGAAACCTCGATCTACCAGGCGGTTCAGGTCTATGGCGCTTCGATCTTCGAGCGTCCCATTGCGCTGGTGCTCATGGCGCTCTCGATCGGCGTGATTGTGGTGACCTTTATCCAGAGGCGCAAGGAGGCCAAAAAGGACAATCCGCCCGAACTGTTGCGGACCCGGAACTCCCAGATCGCCGTCTCGGTCCTTGCCTTTTTGGCGTGCGGCGTGATGCTGGTCTCGACGATGCATTTCGGCTTTATGGCGCGCATCTTCCCGACTTCCGTCGCCATCGGCGGGCTCGTCCTCACCGGACTTGTCATAATCCAGCAGCTTTCGTCAAAGCCGTCGGTTCCCGAACTCGCCGATACCGCGATCACCAATCCGACCGACAACTCCTTTCTCTGGCCGATGGCCTGGCTCGTCGGTTTCGCGGTGCTGGGCTATGTGATCGGGTTTCCGCTCGCGGCCTTTGCCTTCACGTTCGCCTATCTGCGGTTTGTGGGCGGGGTGCCGATCTGGAAGTCGGTCGTGGCCGGCGTTTGCCTTTTGGCGGTATTGGGAGCGCTTTCTGAGTTCTTGTATCTCGCCTATCCGCCGGGTCTTGTTCCGCGTTCGCTCGATGCTCCCTACTGGCTCGGTGGCTAGTCGTTTCGGCCGGTTGCAGACCCCGGAGGGTTGGCCAGCGCCCTCCACCAATCAATCCCTTAACGGAGAACGAAATGGACTTGGGAATTTCTGACAAGACAGCACTTGTGTTCGGTGCCGGTGGTGGGCTCGGTGGTGCAATTGCCCGGTCCCTGGCCGCCGAGGGCACCAAAGTCGCCGTTGCCGATATCAATGCCCAGGCCGCGCAGGCAACCGCCGATGCCATAACCGGTCAGGGCGGGGTCGCAAAGGCGCTGGTCTGGGATCTGGCCGATCTTGAGGCCATCCCGGCCCATATCGGATCGGTCGAGGCCGATCTCGGACCGATCGATATCCTCGTCAACAACACCGGCGGCCCTCCGCCCACCCCGGTTGCCGGACAGGCGCCCGAGGATTGGGAGAAGTTCTTCCGCTCGATGGTCGTTTCGGTTATCGCCATCACCGATGCGGTGCTGCCCGGTATGCGCGAACGCAAATGGGGCCGGATCATCACATCGACCTCATCGGGCGTTGTTGCCCCCATTCCCAATCTCGGGCTGTCCAACGCCCTGCGCCTTTCGCTGGTGGGCTGGTCCAAAACCCTGGCCCGCGAAGTGGGCAAAGATGGCATCACTGCCAACATCGTTCTGCCCGGCCGCATCGCCACGGGGCGGATAACCTTTCTCGACGAACAAAAGGCCAAGCGCGAGGGCCGCAGCGTCGAAGATGTCTCGGCCGAAAGCACCGCGTCCATTGCGCTTGGCCGTTATGGCGATCCGGGCGAGTATGGGGATATGGTCGCGTTCATGGCGAGCGCCAGGGCGTCCTATCTCACCGGCTCGGTCATCCGCGTGGATGGCGGGCTGATCGCCAGCATCTAGGGGTATTCACAATGACATTGACCAAGGACGCCATCGCAACGCTGGAAAAAGTCTCGACAGCGACCCTCACCACGGTCCTGCTCAAAAAGGGATTGCGCAATGTGTGGATCCGCAATGCACGGCCGATCCGCTCGGGTCTGCCGCGCATCGTGGGCCCGGCCTTTACCCTGCGTTTTGTCCCGGCGCGTGAGGACCTTGCGACACCGGCCAGCTGGGCGTCGCCGATCTCCACCCGCGCCGCCATCGAGGACATGCCCGAAGGCGCCGTCGTCGTCGCCGATGCCATGGGGGTATCGGATGCCGGGATCTTCGGTGACATCCTGTGCTTTCGCATGGCGAAAAAGGGTGTCGCCGCACTGGTCACCGACGGAGTGATGCGCGACGCTGCCGGTGTTCATTCCACCAATCTTCCAGTCTGGTGCAACGGCATTTCAGCACCGCCATCGGTGGCCGGTCTGACCTTTGTGGGCTGGCAGGAAACCATCGGCTGTGGCGGGGTTGCAGTGATCCCGGGCGATACCGTCGTTGTCGACGACGATGGCGCCGTCGTGATCCCCCAGGCGCTGCTCGAAGACGTCCTCGCCGAAGCGCCCGAACAGGAAGCCATGGAAGCCTGGATCATGACCGAAGTCGATCGCGGCGTCCCACTCCCCGGTCTTTATCCCATGAACGCGGAAACCAAAAAGCGCTACGAGGACCACAAAGCCAATTCCTGATGCCAAGACGGCAGGGCGTTTGTGAGCAATCCCGGCCCCAGAAGGCGTTCGGCGGTATTTCCGCAAGGCATATGCGCAGACTTAACTTGCCCATGATTGCCCCCGCCCTTCGCCCCGGCGCGCGAATCCGGTTAGGATCGCGCAAAATAAACGGAGCGCGCCGTGCAGTTTCTCAAGGTCGATGATGCCGTCCTCCATTATCAGGTGATCGGCGGTCCTGAAAACGGGCCGGTGCTGGTGTTCGCCAACGCGCTGGGCACCGATTTCCGCATCTGGCGTGACGTTATCGTGCGCCTGGTCGGCAAGTTCACCATCCTCACCTATGACAAGCGCGGTCACGGGCTGTCCGAAACAGGCGAGGGCGCCGTCACCATCGCGCGCCACGCCGAGGACCTCGCCGCGATCATGGATCATGCCGGACTTGGATCGGCGGTCATATGCGGCCTGTCGGTCGGCGGGCTGATCGCTCAGCAACTCTATATCGACCGCCGCGACCTCGTGTCCGCCCTCATCCTGTGCGACACCGCCGCCAAACTGGGCGATGCACAGAGCTGGAGCCAGCGCATCGCCACGGTCGAGGCTAACGGCATTGCGGCGTTGAGCGACAGTGTCATGCCCAACTGGTTCACTGGCCAATTCCGCGCCGACCGCTCCGAGGAACTGGCCGGCTACCGCACCATGCTCGAACGGCAATCCCCGGCCGGCTACATGGCGACCTGCGCCGCCATCCGCGATGCCGATCTGCGCGAAAAAGCCCGCCAGATCGGGGTGCCTGCCATATGTATCGTGGGTGACGAGGATGGCTCGACCCCGGTCGAGACCGTTGCCGACCTCGCAAAGTCGATCCCCGGTTCGCGGTTTGAAATCATCAAGGGCGCCGCTCACCTCCCTTGCGTTGAAACGCCCGAACGGCTGGCCGATATCATCCTGGTCTTCATCGGTGGCCTCGAAAATCGGGTCACGCTGAACTGATCGATCCGCGCGAGCTGAAATATCAAGCAAGGGGCCGGTTCCGCCCGATCACGCGCCGCCCCTGATTGCTTCCGATCAATGCCCCGAACCTCTCGCAACCATTTTGGGGCAGGCGGCTTTTCAATTTCGATGGACGGCAGCAGACGGGCGGAAAATGCCCGCAAATGTCATATTGGCGCCATGTCGATCTGTTGGCGTGTGATCGTCGAAACCCAGAGCGGAGGATGGGTATGGCCGAGTTCGAATATCGCGGATTTCGTGTCAGAACGGTTTTCGAAAAAGACTGGAAAATCAGGATGTGGCCGCCGCTTCGGCCTGCTCAGGCCATGGAGACGATCCGCGCCAGCAGGGCCGAGGGCGAAGACGCCTGCCGCCATCGCGCCACCCGTGCCATCGATGCCTTCATGGATAGATCGCCCCCCGGTCGAACCCGTTCCGACCCGCTTACGGAATGACGAACGATCCCCCCGGCACGCCGAATGCCATGGGATCCTCGTCGGCAAAAACATAGGCGCCCGCTTCGATCTTTGCGATCAGCCCGGTGAGCCAGTCGTGGTTGCAGTCCGTATTGTGCGTCCAGAAGCTCAAAAGCGCTTCCACATGCGGGGGCAGGGCGTTTGCCCCGCTGAACGACACCGTGCTGTTCGCCCTGCTGACCTCGCTTCGCTGCTTTGCCAGTGTTGTCAGCCGCTTGCCGAGCAGCGCGAGAACGGTCGGTCGCGGCAGGGCCGACATCAGCACCAGCCCCGCGCACAACATGTCCGATCGCGGCTGTGGCAATGTGAGCGCCTTTTCCATCAGCTGATGGAACTCGGCATCCCCCGCTTCGGTGATCGAATACTCCGTGCGCGCCGGAGCCGTGCCCGAAGATGGAACGTCGATCTCGTCGAGAAATCCCTCTTTGGCCAGCTGCCGCAGCGCGTGATAGATCGAGCCGGTCTTGGTATTGGCCCATTTATCGGCGTTCCAGGCGAGCAGTTCCTGCCCGATCAGGTAGCCATGCGCGCTTTGGTGCGCGCGGACAAAAGCGAGAACAAGCAATCGTGTGGCCGACATCAAAGACCCTCCTCGGCACTCATAGCCCTTGTGACGCCCCCGCCCCCTTAACAAGGGTTAATACGGGTTCATGGTGCTGAACAGTGGCTGAATAGTCAAATCAGAACGCGTTCAAAAGGTTCAGGGTAATTCTCCACAGACAAATTGAACCGCGCATCTCGCGCTTTTGGGGGACCCTGAAATGTCGCTTTCATCTCGTCTGGCACTGCCCGCTGTCGCGGGGGGCGTTTTTCTTCTTCTCGCTTCGGGCATTTTCGCGCCGCCGGTCCAGGCCCGTGGTTATCCCGTCGATACGCTCGCGCAGGTCACCGGCGTTGCCGCATGGGATCATCTCAATGTCCGGCGCTGGCCCGCATCCTATTCACGAAAGGTCGGCCACCTCGCCCCGCTCGTCCATGTCTGGGTCGAACGCTGCATCGAAGTCGAACGCTCCACCGACTGGTGTCTCGTGGAGCGTGACACCATAAAGGGTTGGGTCAATTCGAAATATCTGACGCCCGCCGATATCTGATTTCGACACCCTCGGACTCTGACCTCCACTCTTGACTTTCCCCACGGCCTGCGGTCCACCCAGACCAGCATTTCGTGGGGATTTTTCTTATGACCGCCAATCCTGTACTGGCGCATTCGGTGCGTGGAAACTGGATCGAAAACCGCCATCGCGGCGCCATCTGCGTGTCCGATGCCGCGGGAAACATTCTCGCCTCGATTGGCGAGGTGACGGCTGAAATCTTTCCCCGTTCGGCCATCAAATCCATGCAGGCCCTCCCCATTTTCGCGACCGGTGCCAACGCGCGCTATGGCCTGGCCGGCCCGGCCATTGCCCTGACCTGCGCCTCGCACAATGGCGAACCGGCTCATACCGAGTTGGCCGCATCCATGCTTGCCGCCATCGATCTCGACGAGACGGCGCTCGAATGCGGTGCCCACCCGCCCATCGACCCTGCAGCGCGCAAAGCCCTGTTCGCGCAAGGGGGAAAGCCTGGCGCCCTGCACAATGCCTGCTCGGGCAAACATGCTGGCATGCTCGCCGTGGCCCGCGCTCTGGGTGAGGACCCCAAGGGCTATTCCACCCGCCAGCATCCGGTCCAGCAGCGTGTCAGGCAGGCGCTCGAGGATGTTCTCGATCATCCCCTCACCGAGGGCAAATGCGGGACCGACGGGTGCTCGATCCCCACCTGGGCTGCGCCGATCCATGCCTTTGCCAGAGGCTTTGCCCGCATGGCCACGGGCGAGGGGCTGAATGCCGAAACCGCAGCCGCCGCGCACCAGATTTTCGCCGCCGCCACCTCTCATCCCTTTCTGATCGGTGGCACCGGCGCGTTTGATACCGACGCCATGGCGGTATTTGATGGTCGCCTGATGCTCAAATTCGGCGCGGACGGCATCTATTGCGGCGCGCTGCCCGAGCAGGGCATCGGCTTTGCCCTCAAATGCGACGATGGCAGCGTCCCCGCCGCAACCGCCATGGCCGCCGCCCTCCTGCTCGAAATTTCCAGCCCAACGCCCGAACAGGCAAAAGTCCTGCAATCGCGCGCCCGCCAGCACCAGCGCAACTGGGCCGGCCACGAAATCGGCTATATCGAAGCCACCGAGGCCGCGCGTCTCAAACTCTGAGCCAACGCCCACCACGCCCCCACCGTCATCCCGGGCGAAGACCCGGGACCCGGTAACCGGCAGCGCTCAAGCCTCTCGCACCGGCCGTGCCGTCAGGAAACCCGGTTCCCCTCGACCAAAACCTGCGGAAACCGCTCCGTCTCCTGCGCCAGATCGCTGGAGATCAAATCCCACCACGCACTGCCGACAATGCCGTTCTGTCGCGCTCCGATGATCGTGTTTCCCGTAACGCTCGCAGCGCCCGCACCCTCAGCCACGCTCACCACGATGCCGGTATCGATATCGCGCACCAAATTGCCGCTGATCGTCACATCGCGCAGATACGGTCCCCAACCTGCGGTTATGCCGGTCCCCGGTACGTTTTCGATCACATTGTCGGAAATGATGGCATCGGCCTCCGCTGCAATCCCATAGGGCGTATCGAGGTCGGGATTGGTCTCGGACGCCTGATAAAGATTGCGCACGATATTGCCCGTGCACACCGCCAGCCGTCCGCCGTCGTTGAAATTGGTCATCGAAATGCCCGCAGCCGCCCCATCGATGATGTTGTTGGCGATCACCGAGCCGGTGAACGAAAATTCCGAAAAGATCGCCACCTCCCCACTGCCAAGGCATGTGTTGCCGGTGATCTGGGTGTTGTTGGTGGCGTTGAGGCGGATCGCCGAGAAGGCGCACTCGGAGATATGGTTGCCCGAAACGATCACCTCATCGGCCCGGAAAATGTTGATCCCGTTTCCGTTCTGCCCATTGCCGCCATCTGTCCAGTCGATTCCGGAGATCCGGTTGCCCGAAATGATTGTCCCGTCAGCCCCCGCTTCGCCGCGCCACACCCTGACCCCGCCATTGCCGCACTCGGTTATGGTGTTGCCGTCAATCGAGACGCCCGCCCCGTCGTAGACGAACAGCCCGGTATAGGCGCTGCCGCTCACCCGGCAATTTTCAACCCGCCCCGACGATCCCATCAGCGTAATGCCGTTGAGTGCCGTATTGGAAACCTCGCAGTCGCGGATCGTCACGTTCGCGCAATCGGCAAAATGGACAAGTCCGCCATGCCACATCTCGCCGCCCGCACCGCTGCCGTCGATCGACAGCCCGGCCAGAACGATGTTGGCTTCGCCCTCGGCGCCCAGCAGGGGATCGCTGCCCAGATGCACCAGCTCGGTCGAGCCGGGCACGCCCGACAGCATGAACCCCGAGGGCAGGCGCAAGCCCCGCGTCGAAAAGCGCCCGGCCGGTAGCGCCAGATGCCCGGTGTCGCGCGCGCTATCGATAGCGGCCTGCAACATTTCGGTCATGTCCGTCGCTGCGTCCGGCCATGGCGTCACCGCCTGACCAAAGGCTGCCCGCATCATAAACGGGGTGCATAGCGCGGGGATAAGTGAAGCTGCGAGAAATCTGCGACGGTCGATTTTCATATTTCCTCCGATTCCGGCAACTAACGGGTAAATTTCACTCAACTCCATACTTTTTACGCGCAATAGTGAATCCTTGCGGTGCGCGCTTGCACCCCGCTATAGATTGGGTCCTGCTGTTGAATCGGACCCCGCCCATGCTCGTCGACGACGCCGTTTATCTCGGAACCAGCGCCCGGCCCGAATACCTCCATCTCGGTTTCGGCAACCGCCACGGCCTCATCACCGGCGCAACGGGAACGGGAAAAACCGTTACCCTGCAAATACTTGCCGAAGGCTTCTCCCGCGCCGGGGTCCCGGTTTTCTGCGCCGACATCAAGGGCGATGTGGCAGGACTTTCAAAGCCGGGCGAGCCCAAGGACTTCCTTGCCGAACGCGCCGAAAAGATCGGCTTTTCCGACTATGCCTACGAGGCTTTCCCAACCATCTTCTGGGACCTGTTCGGCCGCCAGGGACACCCGATCCGCACCACGGTTTCCGAGATGGGACCGCTGTTGCTCTCGCGCATGCTCGACCTCAACGCCACTCAGGAAGGCATCTTGAACGCCACCTTCAAACTGGCCGACGAGGAAGGTCTTTTGCTCCTTGATTTCAAGGACTTGCGTTCACTTCTCGGCCACGTCGCCGAGCGCCGGGCCGAACTCTCCGCCCACTACGGCAACATCTCCACAGCTTCTGTCGGCGCCATCCAGCGCGCGCTGCTCGTCCTCGAACAGCAGGGCGCCGAGAACTTTTTCGGCGAGCCGGCGCTGAAAATTTCCGACCTCATGCGCACCGACACCCAAGGCCGCGGCTTCATCTCGATCCTCGCCGCCGACGAACTTATGCGCGCTCCTCGGCTCTATGCTATGTTCCTGCTCTGGCTGTTATCGGAACTGTTCGAGCAACTTCCCGAAGTGGGCAATCCCGATAAGCCCAAACTGGTGTTCTTTTTCGACGAAGCGCACCTTTTGTTCGATGAGGCGCCAAAAGTGCTGCTCGACAAGATTGAGCAGGTCGTGAAATTGGTGCGCTCGAAAGGCGTAGGTGTTTATTTTGTAACGCAAAATCCCGCCGATGTACCCGAAGGCGTCCTCGCCCAACTCGGCAACCGCATCCAGCACGCCCTGCGCGCCTATACCCCCAGGGAACAAAAGGCCGTCAGGATCGCCGCCGAAACCTTCAGGCCCAATCCCGA
>TARA_R110002051_G_scaffold138790_1_pt1 | contig 12196 bp, 10 predicted proteins | sample TARA_R110002051 | Tara Oceans TARA_R110002051 (sample SAMEA4397023) | marine metagenome | biome: Polar Biome; feature: [MES] marine water layer (ENVO:01000295) within the mesopelagic zone...; material: water (ENVO:00002006), including particulate matter (ENVO:01000060) such...
ACCTTCATGCTTAGCATAAATAGTTTGGTAACGTGATTCATCTTCAGCTTCAACTTCTCTTTTTATATATTTAGGCAAAGGTGTTTCACCCAATTCCCTAAGTTTTCTTCTAAAATCTACATATGCACCATCATAAAGAAAACGTAAAGTTCTTCCTCTTGATGTGGTGTTATCAATAACCTCAGCAACTAGAGTTTCATCATCACCAAAATATAATTTATTACCGATACGTATTTTACGTGCTGGATCTACAAGAACATCCCATAAACGTTGCTCTTCGTTCAATTCACGCAAAAGAAATACTTCGATACGTGCACCGGTCTTTTCTTTATTACCATATAAACGGGCTGGGAATACTTTTGTATTGTTCAGGACCATGACATCGCCTTCATCAAAATAATCGATCATGTCTTTGAACATCTTATGCTCAATCTTTCCAGTGTCCCTATGGATTACCATTAATTTGGACTCATCCCTATTTTCTGAAGGATGTTCGGCCAATAATTCCTTAGGAAGCTCAAAACTAAAGTTTGATAATTTCATGTAACTTATATTTTAGTGTAGCAAATTTCGGCTGCAAAGATACAATCTGCAGATAGGCCTTGTCAAGTAAAACGCTAATTATAATTCCCTTATGTCAAAATGAAGTTGTTCAAGGTCATTCCAAAAATCTGGATATGACTTAGAAACCACCTCTGCATCGTTCACAAAAAGAGTGGTGCGCATTGCCAACGGAGCAAATGACATAGCCATTCTATGGTCATTATACGTATCAATTGCAACATCAGCTATTATCTTCTTAGACGGGGTCAGGGTAAGTGTTTTATCGGTCACCGAAATAGATGCCCCTAATTTTGAAAGTTCGGTATGCAATGCCTCTAAACGGTCGGTTTCCTTAATTTTTAAAGTGTGCAATCCAATCAAATGACAACCAACACCTAAACCAAAACACGTAACGGCAATGGTCTGGGCAATATCCGGCGCATTGGCCAAATCGAACTCATTTTTAGCGTCAATCTTTTTATCTGTCTTCTTTAATGTAATTATATTTTCTCCATAGGTGGTTTCAACACCAAAAGAGGTATAGATTTTAGCAAGTACACTATCACCTTGAAGGCTTTCTTTTTTATATGCGGACAATGTTATTTCGGTGCCAGGGTCTGAAAGTGCGCATATGCTATAAAAATAAGATGCCGAACTCCAGTCAGATTCTACCACAAGTTTTGTAGGCTCTACATTTGTTTTAGGAGACACCTTAATTAAATTACCTTCAAACGAAGTTTGCACACCAATTTGCTCAAGTAACCCTAAAGTCATTTTGATATAGGGTATAGAAGTAATTTTACCAACCAATTCTAATTCCAATCCATTTTCAAGACTTGGCGCAATCAGTAATAAAGATGAAATATATTGACTACTTACATTTGCAGGAAGACTTACTTTATTCTTTACAATTCGATGTCCCTTAATTTTTATAGGCGGATACCCTTCATCCTGTACATAAGATATCTCTGCGCCCAACGATTTTAAAGCATCGACTAAAATCTTAATGGGCCTTTCGGTCATTCTTTTTGACCCAGTCAATACTACTTCCTTTCCTTCTTGGGAGGCAAAATAACCGGTCAAGAAACGCATAGCGGTACCTGCATGATGTATATCTACGGTCCCGTTTACTATTTTTAGGCCTTTCTCCATCACCTGGGCATCGTCAGAATTCGATATGTTTTCTATGCCGATCGCTGGATACAATGCAGCCAATAGCAAACTACGGTTAGATTCACTTTTAGAACCTGTTATGGTAATAGTTTCGTTGAGATGTTTATCCGATGGACCTGTAAGGTGAAGTTTCAAAGCGTATAGGATTAAAAATAGAACGCCAAATATACGGTTATTTCAACTTTTTATTAGCGTGGTGACGGTCATGATCACGCTTTGTTTTTAAATCTAACTTTTTATCAAAAGCTTGTTGTAAATCAATACCTGTTTGGTTGGCCAAACATAGCACCACAAACATCACATCTGCCAATTCTTCGCCTAAATCTTTATTCTTATCCGATTCCTTTTCACTCTGTTCCCCATAGCGTCTAGCAATAATACGGGCTACCTCACCGACCTCTTCCGTTAATTGTGCCATATTGGTTAGTTCGTTGAAATACCGAACCCCATGTTCCTTTATCCAATTATCTACGGCTACTTGTGCGTTTTCAATGTTCATTATTCTTATTCTAAAATTTCAAAATTCTTAAGATAGCGTTATATCTTTTCTAAAACTATTAGAGATTGATTTTGGCTATTTACCGCTTCGCTGAATAATTGCTTAATTCCTAAATAATAATCATTACTGTAATGGGCAGAATTCAATTCAAAAGTAAAAAATAAATTAAGGGCCCCGATTTCATTATTAATTGCACTTAATTTTAACAAACCACCATTATTTGGTAAAGTAAAATTTTTACCCTCAGGCAAGGATTTTAATTTATAACCCTCAGGCATTTTCATGTTAAGTATGTATTGATACTTAGCGGGATGACCAAAATCTATAGGGTAATTTCTCTCAGTAGAAACAAAAGGGTTCTTTTCAAAAAACTTGATTACAAACGGATTCAAATAAATATTATCACCTTGAAATATGTTCTCTATTTCAAAATTGAAACGTTCTGTAATCTTTTTTTCATCTGAATATTTTAGGTTTTTTTCGTGAGAGATTATATGAAAATCATCTGAAATTCCCTCTTCTAATTTTTCCAAATATTCTTCTTCCGTTGTCGTATCCAATACTTCATCTTGAGAAACTTTCATGTATCCTATATTAATAAAATCAAATACACCCGAAAGCATTTTGTTTACAGGGTCCAATGTCATTTGAGCCCGTATCATCATAATATTTGAAGTTTCTGGCAAAATATCATACCAGTAACTTTCATTATCGAAATCCATTACTCTACCATAGTAATTTAGGCAGCGAAAAGGTAGCATACCAAATGGCATGTATTTATCTGTGGCATCTAGTAAATAGGTTTCTCCATCGATATCTACTTTTGCTACTAGGTAATTAAAATCATTCATTACAGGATGTGTCTTCTTTGGCAAACCCCTTTTTCTTGTTGCCAATAACATCATATCAGTTTTTATCTCTGCTGCGTTCAACAAGTTTATTAATGCAATATTTATTTCGGCCACATTACCTTTTTTATCATCGAAGGCTGTTTTCACCTTATTATCATGCCAAATACCAAACTCCTCATTCCAAGTGAAATGGTTTTTAACAAATTGGAAAATATTCTTTGCTCGAGTTAAAGCATCGCCTTCGGTCAGTAATTTTTGGTCAACATTTTTCTCAAAAAAATTTTTCTTTCGAAGCTGACTACCAATATCTTTATCAGTTTTAAATTCCTTATCAACATCTTCCCAAGATTTGGTGAATTTTTCAGTACCACCATAGAAGCTTTTATATTCAGATAGTTCGAACTCTATTTTAGACCTATAATTATTAGATGAAAGCATATATTCTTCAGAATCCTTAAAGGCCGGTACATCTTTGATTACATATTTAAGTGCCTCACAGTCACTATCTCTTTTTGTGTTAGGGAACTTAAAGCATCCTTTTTCTATTACAGCTTCATTTACATCTAAACTCAGCCCTCCTTTTAGACTTCTATTATATAACCAGTTTCCTGGTATTTTAGCATTAAATTCAGAATATAATTTTGGTATTTCAGATTGAAAATTCCATCCTGTAAAATTGAAATAAAATGGAGACTGCATTTCGTATTCATACTCCACAATAGAACCTTCTTGTACATTCGGAAAAGTAAATTTGATAAGAGATCCCTTTTCACTGACTTCTTCCTCAAAAACCTCAGATTTTTTTACATATATTTTTGTCTGATCGTTATGAGTCATCGCTTTAACATTTACTAATTTTTCCTTTCTATCTTTAGTACGATATAATGGAATTTCAATATTCGCATATTCAAAACCCTCCTTTTTTAGGATTTTAATTTTAGCGTGGTATTTAGTTATTAGCCATATATAATCATCTCGAATTTCAAAATAATTATCGCCATATTCATAAAGATAGACCGCTGATGCCGTTGTATCTTTTTCATATAAGGCAAATGTTTTTTCTGATTCTGTGAGTGTCCCAAGTTCCATTTTCTCTTGAGCAACCGCATCCCGACCACAAATTAAAAAAAGTAACAGGTAAATAAACTGATTAGTTTTATGCATTTATATTGAATATTTTTTCGTCGTACGAGGGCCACGCGAAACAATTAATTTTTAAACTTATTAGCACTTAGATATCTTATATTCTTGATAAGACTACCTTTTCATTCTGTTTTTGAACCATTTTATTATAATATTCTTTCAGAGCCGAGTAGTAATACGCAGGTATTATAGCCTCATTGATTTCAGAAGTACATACAACCTGTAAGGAATTACCCTTTTGTTGCATAACAAAATTAAACACACCTAGTTCATCTGGCAATCCTAATCTTAGATTATCTGGCATAGATTCTATCTTATACCCATCTGGAATAACATAGTTTATTATAAGCTTTTTAGAAAAAGGATAATTAAAATCTACTGGATATTCTCTAGTATCTAATTTGAAAAGGTTTTCTTTTAAGGCAAAGAATATCAAAGGATTAAAATATAATGTAGAGCCAATTATCTCTACTTGATTCTCTTTAATAAATGTAATAGAATGCTCAAGTGGCTCCACAGGTTCCATTTGATTTTTAAGCTCAAAATCTATTATTTCTATACTTGAATGTCTATTGGATTCAACTTCTAAAATTTCCTCTTTTGTTCTACTTATATTATCGACCCTATATTCAAAAGCTAAATTATTGGTTAAACGAGTTTTCATTTCACCTTCTAAACTGCCATCTTCCAAAATACGCGCATTCATAAAAACAAGCTTGCTTGAAATAGCTTTGGGAACTAACGGAATTTGCTTAGAAGTACCATCTTCTCTTACCAACCTACCAGTCCAATTCATTGCGCGATTAGGCAAATCGTTTTCAGCCAACATTTTTTCAGTAGCATCAAATAACATATAATCATCCCCATTTTCAATGGCAGCCAAAACATAATTAAATCCATTTGTTGTCGGAAATATAGGAATACCATTGGCTTTTGTGCTTACTAGAACAGGATTAGCATTTAAACCTGCATAACGAAACATTGAGGTAAGCATAAGATTTATGTCTGCAACATTTCCACTTTTCTGATCATATGCTTTTTTAATTCCATTCTTACACCCTACACCATTATAATCGTCCCAAGTCATTCTATCTTGAACAAATTTGTATATGGTGGATGCTAATTTTCGAGTATCCTTATTCTCCTTAATTAGCAAATCTAAGTCGTCTTTAAAGTATCGATCTTTACCGATTTCCCCACCAAAATCGTCGTACTTATATATAGTATTAGCAACATCTTCCCAAGATTGACTGTATATTTTAAATCCAGAGTTTGGAAATTTTGTAGATTCTAATTCAAAAATTAATGCACTTCTATAATTTTCAATATTGTCTGTAAAATCTACCTCTTTTAATGCAGGAATATTTTTAGCCGATACTTCATAACGTTTTTCAGAAAAATCAAGACTACCATTGCGAGTTGTAGAATTAGAGCCAACTGACGCTAACCCCTGTCTATTTTGAACCTTATAGCTGTATGGTACACTTCTATTGTTTGTAGATTCTTGCAGAGATATGGGATAAAAACCTCTAGTAAATCGTTTAAAATTGAAATATTCCGGCACATCAATATTCAATTCCACAAAATCTAATGGAATGCCGTACTGCAACCGATAATCATCCATATAACCCACTAAATCAGAAGAAATCTCGTATTCCAAATCTATTACACTTCCCACTTTTACATTGGGCATAGTAATTGAAATTTGATTTCTGTAAGCACTTATATTTTCTGAAAATATACTTTCTTTTTTTAGCTTGCTTTCTACAATTTTATTGCCCTCAAGATTAAAAGTATACCCTTTTATACCATCTGCTTTTTGCTTTCCAGAATTTGAGGTATACAATGAAATTTTTTTAGTTGCCCAATCTAAACCAGACTTATTGTATATTTTGATTCGTAAATGAACTTTTCTCCTGTTCATAAACCCTTTTTCTGAATGATAATCATAAACTAAGCGCTCTTTCTTATATAAAATGGCAGCCTCAGCTTCATTATCAATCGAATGTGTCTTTTGAGCAACTTCCTCCATTGAGACTTTACCAAATTTTATTTCACTTTTTTGTGCATTTATAGTGAATAATATAGAAGTGAAAATGATTGTAAAATGTAATTTCATTAATTTTTATTTTTTGATAAATACAATTTTAGAAGCGTCTACTCTTGAAATGGTTTTTCTGAAATTTCTATAGTCGTCGTAAGACGTCTTTGGAAAAATTCCTGGCTTAATTAACAACCTTCGTTTATAATTTAATTTAGATTCTGAAAGTTGCTCAACGCTAACTTCAAATTCACCAAATTCATTATTAAGTTTTGTTGGCTTTAAGTTAGCCTCTACCTTATAACCATTTGGTAGCTCTATTATAAAATCATCTTCATCTAAATACCCTCTTTTAATAACAATATCTCGGTTTCTATCCTTATTTCTTTTTGGTACATACTCATTTCTATTTAACATATTTGGAGCAAATAGAATGCGCTCTCCTGCCTTTGACAGATAACCTGATGTATTAAAATCTACCTTTTCAGTGGTTACAATACTATCCTTATCATTAATAAGTTCATGATTTAGAATATGAACATCATTAACATAGTCCCAATAGTGTTTATAATATTTTTCAATATCTTCTTTACTATCATTTGCCAAACCATATTTTTGATTGTATTGAATGCCTGTACTCTTAATTTCAATATGAGCATCGATTTTATCCTCTCCAATATTTATTTCGGCCATAGTTCGCTGTTTACTTTGTTCTGGCAGATATTGTCTTGATTTAACCAATTCACCTCCATTTGGTCCAACTTTCAATACATATCTATTATCTGTAAATGTCCCTAAAAAGTTTGCTGGCACTACTTGACTAGTACACTCTAGCCAAATTTCCTCATCTTCTAACGGAACATTCAAAAAAGCATGATTTCCTTGCAATGAAGGAAAATCAAAATCTAAGCTTTTCATCTGTGCGTCTGCCGATACTATGGTATAATATGATTCTATACCAACAGCTTTTAATAGCGCCATTGTATAATTGGTAAGCCCTTTGCAATCGCCGTATTTAACCCTATCTACTTCTTTAGCACTAATCGGCATCCAACCGCCAATACCCATTTGAACACTTATATATCGTGTATTATCTTGAACAAACTGATATACTTTTTTAATTTTTTCTTTTGGATCTTCTATCCCTTTTACTAAACCCTGTATTCTTTGTATCGTTGAACTATCTAGTTCGCCCCTTTCTGCTAAAAGCGAATTATAAACCCAACTACCAAATTCTTTCCAATTAGTTGCATGCCCACTTACCCCTTTTAAATTATAATCTTCTAAAGCTAATTGTACGTTAGGTGCAAAATCTCTAAACTCGGGGTCAAAATCTTCTGATTCAATTGCTTTTAAATTGGTAGCATTATATCTTATTCCATTTTCATTTGAAGTCCGCTCTACGCCAAAAGCATCTAGGTTATTATCTTTAAACCTATACTTTATACCTGAAGGTAAATTTAAATTGAATTCACTTTTCTCGACACTAATTTTATATCCATCTAAAAAATACCAGCGTGGCATAAATGCTGTATCAGAGGTTGTATACTTTTTATTCAATACAATTGTATAGGGATAATTTACTGGAGTGTATCTAAGAAATTTCACTCTAGATTCTGAATACAGTGTGCCTTCGCCAGTGGCAGTCTGGTCAATAAAATCTTTTTCTTTGATTTTATCTATTTCCTCGCCATTCTCATCATATATTATGGCTTCAAGGTCTTTTATAGAAGTTTCTTTATCATAAAATGCCATCGCATTTACATGTTTCGACCCATTTTCATTTAAAACCGTCACCACTCTTGTTGAAATTATCTCCATATAATCAGAAGATTTAACTAAAATGCTCATTTCGTCCAAACGCACTACGGCATCGGCATTCTTTAAAAGGATAGGATTTATTTTGGAAAAGCTATAATCTTGTGCAAATACAGCATGAGTTGCCGTAAACAATAACAAAAATGATAATAAGCGCATATAATTCAGTAGGCTGGTTTTTATCCAAACGACAAAAACAGTTGTTTTCTTACAAAATGTAGGAAAAATTTACAGAATACTAAACTTTATTCTTTGAATCTATCAAAATAGTCACCGGACCATCATTCAACAACTCAACCTTCATATCTGCGCCGAATATTCCGGTACCGACCTTTTTTCCAAGTTTTAATTCTAAAGCCTCGACAAAAGCTTCATAGATCGGCACAGCTATTTCTGGTCTGGCAGCATTTATATACGAGGGCCTATTACCTTTCTTTGTTGCAGCGTGCAATGTAAATTGACTCACCACAATTACATCACCTTTATTCTCGAGAAGTGAATTGTTCATCACCCCTTGATCATCATTAAATATACGTAGGTTCACTATTTTATTCGACAACCATTCAATATCCTCTTGTGTATCTAAATTTTCAATACCAACAAGAATAAGCAACCCTGACCCTATAGCGCTTATTATTTTACCATCAACAGCAACACTAGCCTTGGAAACACGTTGTATAACTACCCTCATTTTTTCTCATCGTGTATATCGACCCTATAATTCTCATCTTCACCTTTTACCATTTGTAGATAACTTTGATATCTGCTCCATGCAATATCACCAGCTTCCAATGCATCTTTTACAGCACATTTAGGTTCATCTATATGTATGCAGTTATTGAACTTACAGTGTTGCTTTAATTTAAAGAATTCTGGAAAATAATTTCCTATTTCCTCTTTCTCCATATCTACAATACCAAAACCTTTTATACCTGGGGTATCTATAATGCGAGCATCAAAACTTAAATCGAACATTTCGGCAAAGGTGGTGGTATGCTGACCTTGTAAATGTTGTTCAGATATTTTTTTTGTTTTAATATCTAAATTGGGTTCAATCGCATTTACCAAAGTAGATTTACCTACACCAGAGTGACCAGAAAACATGGAAGTTTTGCCAACCATCATTTCTTTTACAGTATCCACATTCTTTCCTGTCACAGCAGATATTCCGATACAGGTATACCCAATTTTACGGTATAATGCTGCTAAAAACTTTATTTCATCAGTTTCCTCGGGATTATAAGTGTCAACTTTATTAAAAAGAAGCACTGTGGGAATTTCATAAGCTTCTGCCGTAATCAAAAATCGGTCTATAAAAACGGGATAAGTCGGTGGATTATTCAATGTAACCAGTAAAAATACCTGATCAAGATTAGCCGCTATTATATGTGTCTGTTTTGATAGATTTACGGACTTACGTATAATATAATTTTTACGTTTTTCAATTTCATGAATTATCCCAATCGTATCATCTCCAATAGTTTCCACATCAAAGTGAACGCGGTCACCTACTGCCACTGGGTTTGTACTTTTAATCCCTTTTATTCTAAATTTCCCCTTAATCTTACAGTTATAGAAATCACCATTATTTGATTTAACCGTGTACCAACTACCTGTAGATTTGTATACAATTCCTACCATTTATGCAAAATACCTTCCATTTATACAAAGTAACTGCTTTCAACACAAAATATACTATAAATTTGAATTACAACGTGGAACATTAACCAATAACTTAAAAATGAAAACGATTAAAAAACTATTCTTATTTACGGTATTTACGATTACCTCTATCGGATTCGCACAAGAAACAATCACGAACGAATCTGTAGTTCAGATGGTAGAGTTAGGTTTCGACGATTATATGATCATCGATAAAATAAACACCTCTGATGTAAAATTCGATGCTTCTATTTCTGCTTTAGGTGAAATGAAAAATGCAGGTGTTTCTTCTGAAATTTTATCTTTAATTATGGAGAAATCTAAACAGAGCACAAAATCTAAAACTGGAATTTATTATACGGATGCTAGTGGAAAAGACAAATTGGTTCAACCAAGTGTATTTTCTGGAGCAAATTCAAATGCTGTAGCACAAAAATTAGTTTCTGGTTTAATAAACTCAAAACAAAAAGCACAACTACCAAAAACTCGATCGAATAACATAATACGTCAAAGTCAGCCTGAGTTTACTTTTATTTTTGACCCTAGTGTTACTGAAGTTGACAATATGCAAAACAACCAAGGTAGTGATGCTGGTATTTTTAACTGGTGGTTTAGAATGGCCAGTAACCCGAACGAATTTGTTTTGGTAAAACTTACTGTAAAAGAAAATAAAAACCTTAGAGAAGTTATTACAGGAAAAGAAAGCTGGATTACTAGTAGTAGCGGCATTGACCCAAAATACGCTTTGAACTTTGCAATTGAAGAAATTGAAGGTAACAAGTTTAAGGTTACTCCTGATTCATTAGAGCCAGGTGAATATTGCTTTATCTACCAAGGACAAGTACCACAAGGAAGAGATAATCAATCTGTCTTTGATTTCTCTATCCAATAAATATATATTCTTCTTACATAAAACCCGATGTATAAACATCGGGTTTTTTATATCTTATTTTTTTTCTCAGCGCAACATTAACATATATACCTCAAAGTTTCAGCATGTTTTATGCAATTAATCAAGATTTAACCTGTTAATAATTTATAATCATCAAATAGGTGACCAATTTTTAAAAAAAAACCAAAATCATGAGAAGAAGTATTTTTAGTGTTTTATTAGTTATCTGTGGCGCTTTAAGCTTAAGCGCACAAGAATTTAAAGTTATTACCAGTGTAGAATCTATAGTGTCCAGCGGATTAGGACGTTCTAGAATTATTGATGGTAACGAGGAAAAGGACTATGCAGAATATACCTCTACCCAAACCGAAGATGACAATACCCGTAACAAATCGAAAAGAGACGAGATTAGGGTAAAAGACTTTGATGAAACTAAGTTATTGAACTTCTTTAATATTGGTGGTATCCGTTTTCAAAACATTGCCGCTAATGATGCTATAATCACCTCCAAAATCAACGCTATGGTAGCAGATGGGTGGGAACTAGCCTTTGTAACCAGTGCAGTAGAAAGTGATGGCGGTAAAGGAGATTCATCTGGTATTTTCATTACCCGATATATTTTCAAAAGATAAAAATTAAAATAAAAAAAATAATATATACTATAAAATATCGATTACCCTAAATTATTAATATGAAAAAACTTTTATTTCTTTTCTTACCTTTTTTAACATTTGCTCAAACCAATCTTTACGAAAATCCTGATTTTGACGCCATTGCCGCCTCTCATAAAATTATTGCTATGGTTCCATTTAAGGCCCAAGTAAAACTAAGACCTAAACAAATGAAGGATATGACTAATGAACAATTAGACCGTTTGGAAAAATCCGAAGGAGAAAGTATACAAACAGCGATGTATTCCTGGTTTTTAAAACGTAAAAAACGAGGTGACTTACAAAGTGTTGAAATCCAGGATCCCAGAACAACCAATGCCCTTTTAGGCAAACAAGATATTGGTTATGAAAATCTTTTGGAATATACTCCTTTAGAAATTGCAGAAATTTTAGGGGTAGATGCAGTTATATCAGGAGACTATGAGACTGACAAACCCATGTCTGAAGGTGCTTCTGTAGCCCTTGGCCTTCTAATAGGGTTCTGGGGATCAACTAACAATGCCGTAATCAATATGAGCGTCCACAATGCCCAGGATGGTATTTTATTATGGAACTATAATAAAAAGGTTCGTGGAAGTTTAGGAAGTAGTCCAGAGGACCTTATAAATATCTTAATGCGGAAAGCATCACGCCGATTGGCATATACAAAATAATAGAAAATAAAAAGCCCGGTCTATTTGACCGGGCTTTTTTTATGCTCAAGAATTTACAATCTTCTCTTGGTGACGAATAGACTCTTGGTGAATCGCTTTGAACATACGAAGAACGAATTCTTCACTTAGTCCTTTGCTTTCTCCTTCAAGAATCATTGCTCCTAAAATTTCGTTCCAACGTGTGCTTTGCAATACTGCTACGTTTTTCTCTTTTTTAAGTTCACCGATAGCATCTGAAGTTTTCATACGC
>TARA_R110002051_G_scaffold56046_1_pt1 | contig 12187 bp, 13 predicted proteins | sample TARA_R110002051 | Tara Oceans TARA_R110002051 (sample SAMEA4397023) | marine metagenome | biome: Polar Biome; feature: [MES] marine water layer (ENVO:01000295) within the mesopelagic zone...; material: water (ENVO:00002006), including particulate matter (ENVO:01000060) such as......
GGCTTGGGCGTGTTTGCTAAGTCCGCCAAATCTTTTGGATTTGGCAATTAAAAAGAAAAAATAATTACAAAACAAAAAGCTCTGGCTCGTAGACCAGACGGAAACGAAAAGTTTCCTTGCCTGCCTTAATTGCCATAGCCGCACCGTTGCCAACAAGCTAAAAAAAATAACATTATGAAATATATTTTATGCTTTTTAACAGCAATTATGCTTCAATTTTCAATTGTTTCCTGTGGTGAAAAAGCCGAAAAAGAAAATAGGAAAGATGATTTTGAACAAAATGAAAAAATGTTTGTCTCAACCATGCAAAAGCATTTAGACGCCGTTTCAAATCGTGACCTCTCAATTTTAGAAAGTACAATGAGTCCGGATGGAAAAATGCAACTTATACTTCCAGGAACTGAAATCATTAATGGTGTTAGCGGATTTATGGAATATCATAAAGAGTGGTTTAAAGATAGTTCTTGGACTTTTGAAACCAAAATATTAAACACAAATTTGAGAGGTGATTTTGGTATGGCAATTACAGAGATAATTTATCGAGAACCTGAGCGAAATGGTATACCTTACTTCAATAGAATGATTGTTAGTTATGATTTGGAAAAAATTGATGGTAACTGGTATATAATTAAAGATCATGCGAGTTCTGTCGAAAAGTCTACTGACAAAAAAGAAAACCAATGAATACTTCTGTCCACTATAATCTATAAAAATAACACTCAACAAGGCCAGTTGCCAACAAAGAACTAAGGCAAAAAAACAAATAAATTCTTCCGTAATCTGAGACACTACCATTCTAGGCCCATAGATTCAAAAAACAGATTCTTTGAGCTTTTTTTATTCAATTTATCTTGGCAATATTGAAACGCAAGTTTCATCATATGGTCTTTACTTGAATCTAGTTCTCTCACTAAATCTCTCACCTTTATTGTCTATATAGTTTACATAATTATCTTATCTTCAAGCTAATAACCAAGCATACGAGCCAAAACGTTGTAACATTAAACCTAACCATAGTAGAATGATTGAAAATCGAGATAATTCAATAGAAATAGACAAAGAAAATTTCCGTAAAATAGGACATCAATTAATAGATGATATTTCCGACTTCATTTCTAGTATCGATAAAAAACCTGTTACAGTTAACGAAACTCCAAGTCAACTACAACGTATTTTAGGAAATAATACGTTGCCAGAAAACGGAATACCAGCAACAGAACTAATACCAAGAGTAACCAATTTATTACTTAATCACTCATTATTTAATGGGCATCCTAAATTTTTAGGATATATCACTTCATCCGCTTCCCCAATTGGAGCCTTGGCTGATTTACTTGCAGCGTCTGTAAATTCAAATGTTGGTGCTCATATTTTAAGCCCTATGGCTACCGAAATTGAGAAACAAACTATTCAATGGCTTGCGGAGTTTATTGGCGTTTCTCCAAGTTACGGTGGTATTTTAGTTAGTGGTGGAAATATGGCAAATTTTACTGCGTTTTTGGCTGCTAGAACAGCTAAAGCACCAAAGAATATAAAAGAAGATGGACTGTCGAATCTATCTAAAAAATTAACTGTGTATTGTTCAAAATCTACACACACTTGGGTTGAGAAAGCTGCAATATTATTTGGGTTAGGCTCAAATTCAATTCGTTGGATTGAAACTGATTCTTCCAATAAAATGAATAATACAGTTTTAGAAGAAACCATTAAAAAAGATATAGAAAATGGTTTACAACCAATTATGGTAATTGGTACTGCTGGAGATGTAAGTACTGGTGTTGTTGATAATCTTAAGGGCATTTCAACTATTTGTAAAGCATACGATTTATGGTTTCATATTGATGGTGCTTATGGTGTACCTGCAGCAGTTATTCCTAAGTTCAAAAAACTATTTGATGGTGTAACAGAAGCTGATTCTATTGCTCTTGACCCTCATAAATGGTTATATAGTCCTCTTGAAGCGGGATGTACGTTAGTAAAAAATCCGCAGCATTTAATTGATACTTTTAGCTCTCATCCGGAATATTACAATTTCACAAGTACAGAGGGTGAAACAGCGCAAAACTATTATGAATTTGGAATGCAAAATTCACGTGGATTTAGAGCTTTAAAAGTTTGGTTAACATTACAACAAGTTGGTAGAAAAGGCTATCAAAAATTAATTAGCGAAGACATAGAATTGTCCGTAATGCTATTTGACCTAGCTAAAAAGCATCCTGAATTAGAGGCAGTTTCTCAAAATTTAAGTATTACTACTTTTAAATATATTCCATTAAATTACATAGGAGACAACGATTATTTAAATAAGCTAAATGAAAAGTTATTGAATGAATTACAAACCGGTGGTGAGTTGTTTTTATCAAATGCTATTGTAAATGAAATGTATTGTTTAAGAGCTTGCATTGTGAATTTCAGAACTTCAAGAAAAGATATTAAAGAAATTATTGAAATAATAATTAGACTGGGAAGAGAGACTCATTTAAAATTACAATTGATATAATAACGTGTTACACCAAAGAACAGAGGTAAAAAACAAACAAGTTCTTCTTTAATCTGAGACACTACAACCTAGAAATAAAATTTCCGAAGCTTTCTATTGCCGACCTTACTTAAATGTAACTCAACCACTAAATCTCTCACCTTTATTGTCTGGGTTGTTTATATAATTATCTTATCTTCAAACTTATAACCAGGCATACGAGCCTAGACTGTTATACCAATTAGAACAAAATTATGAGAATACTAATAGATAAAATTAAAACACTAGCATTTTCAATTTTGTTTGTAACTGTAAGTATTGGTTGCAAGTCAAAAAATAAAGACACCACTAAGGACACACAAAAGGTAACTTCCACAAATGTCCTTTCCGCTGTTATTGATTCTATTAATTCAGAAATAAAGAATGGAGACTATGGATTAATTGACCGTTTTATAGTTATACAAAATGACGAGTTTTTGGCAGATTTCAGATATGAGCAGGACTATGAAACTATTGCCCAAAAGTATGACACAACTAATCATCAATACAATTTCAATAGTACAGATTGGCATCCATATTACAAGCAAAGTGAATTGCACACCCTTCAGTCTGTAAGCAAAAGTATCACTTCAATCCTTTTTGGTATTGCGTTAGATTTGAATGAGGATTATACTGTTGACAACAAAGCAATGCCTTTGTTAGCGGGTTATGATACAGACCTTTTAGATAAACGAAAGCAAAATATAGCTATTAAAGATTTATTAACAATGAGAAGTGGGTTACAATGGAATGAAGAGACTGATCATAATGATACTACTAATGATTGTTTTTTACTGGAATCAAGCAACAACTGGATAGAATATGTTTTGAGCAAGCCTATGGATACCATTCCAGGAACAAGATTCGTGTATAATGGTGGAGGAACTGTTCTTTTAGGTAAAATCATTAGAACCATTACGGGCAAACGAATTGACGATTGGGCAGAAGAAAAATTGTTTGAGCCATTAGGCATTACAAATTACTATTGGAAAGAAACACCTGATGGAGAAATTGATACAGAAGGAGGTTTATATCTTAAGGCAGAAGACTTGGCTAAAATTGGTTCATTGTTTTTGAACAAAGGGAAATGGAACGGTAAGCAAATTGTATCTGAAAATTGGGTTACAACATCTACAAGTCCTTTACTTAAAAACGTAAAACCTGAATGGAAAAGTGTTACGGGATACGGGTATCAATGGTGGATTCCTGAATATACGGATAATGGCAAAACAAGTATTTATTCCGCCAACGGATATGGAGGACAGTATTTAATGATTGCACCCGAACATAATTTAATACTAGTCTTTAATGGTTGGAATATAAATGAGGAGCCAGAAAAGTCAACTTATAGCGTTTTGCAAGACAGAATAATTCCGACACTTAGAAATAAATAACTGGGCACATCATGGAACTGAGATGAAAAGCAAACAAATTATTCCTTAATTTGAGAAAATACTCTAGTGCTTCATTGTCATAAACCGCTAACTAATGATAAAATTCTTTAGAAAAATTAGACAAAACTTACTTTCAGAAGGAAAAACTGGAAAGTATTTTAAATACGCGTTAGGAGAAATTTTTCTTGTAGTTATTGGAATTTTAATTGCGTTGCAGATTAATAATTGGAATGAAGAAAGAAAAATTAGAAATGCAGAAGTAGAAATTCTTCATAATTTAAAAACTGAATTAAAATTTAACCTTGAAGAACTTATAGAAATAAATAATCAACATAAGTCGGAATTTGAAGACGGTATTTACCTTTTGCATCTCTTTGGAACCGATGTTTCAAATATTTCTGAATTAAAATTGGATTCACTGACATCAAATGCTTTTAGCGGATTCTCTTTTGAAGCGAAAGATGGATATATCAAATCACTTATTGCATCAAACAAAATTGATTACATACAAAACTTCGAATTGAAATCTTATATTTCATCTTTTGAATCGATGATTTTAGATGCTAACCAAGAAGATAGCTACGTAAGAAGATTATTAAATGAACGTTTTTGGCCTTCCATCGATGGTAAATTAAGTACTTTAAATACTATATCACCTTCTGGAAGGTATCAAGAATTTCCAAAAGGTACTTATTCATCAGATTATCAATGGTTTTTCAATAATCGTGAAATGGAAGATTTGACAGCCAATATTTTCAGTTGGAAAAAAGAGAATGTTATAGATGAACAGATTTTTATGGATAAAATTGAGATTATGATTCAGATTATAGATGTTGAATTAAAAGAAAAATAACACAACCTTAACGTAAAGCACGTTTTAGAGCAAAATAGAGAGGACTTTATAAACCTGCCTGCAGGCAGGTAGGTTTATAAAGTCGCTAATCCAAATAGCTACCGGGAATAGATTTAGCTTTGGAAAAGGAAAAAATAAAACGAAATAATAATATTTAACTTGTGTAAACTATGTTTTATAACAAGCATTTAAAATTTAGTCCTTAAATTTAAAAGAGTTTCCCAGCGCTCATACAATTGAAGTATAAAATACTGTCCTTACCATAAACAATATTAAATAGGATCTACCATGAAAAATGAAAACGCTCCATTGAACAGAAGAAATTTTATAAAAAAATCTTCACTAGTAGCCTTGGGAACAGGAAGTCTTTTGACATTACCACAGGGAATGTCGGCAAATCCGTTAACTATTCAAGATGATATTAATGTTATAGGGCCTAAGGAAGGCTTTAGCCCACAAATTGGTACGTTGGTGTCAATGATGAATTGGATGAGAATGGTAATGCTTAGTCCGGTTAAAGGCATGAGTGTTGAAGATTTAGACCATATGGTAGATGATAAGGCCAATACAATAGGTGCCATGTTGTGGCATTTAGCCTCAACGGAGCGGTTTTATCAAATACATACTTTTGAAGGTAGGGCATGGGGAGATTGGGATAAGGAAGATAAAGAAAATTGGAGTATTGCATCTGCTCTTGGAGATGATGCGCGTAAAACAATAAAAGGTAATAATCTTGATTTTTATCTGCAGAAATTAAGTGACGTTCGTGATAATACACTTAAAGAATTTTCTAATAGAGATGATGATTGGCTGATGGCTGTTGACACGAAATGGCCATGGGGCCCAACCAATAATTATTGTAAGTGGTTTCATGTATGTGAACATGAATCTAACCATAACGGGCAGTTTAAATTCATAAAAAGCAGACTTCCATCAGCTTAGATAAGGTGGTTCTAAGAAGTATAATTGGGTTTAAATTGTTTTAAGAGTAATTTTTAATGAAGTATGCACGTAGAAATCTCCATCTCTAAGATATTATTTAAAGGTATTGTTTTAAAGCCCATAGGTAACTAGTTTTATAAATGACTATCAAAGAGATATTAAGTATAACTAAACATAGACCTTGGAAAATGCCTTCCGAAAATTGGAAGTTTTACCAAGAATGGAACAATGTAATCTTTTTACATTTTAAGGTAGATTTAAATGAACTTAAAAAGTTTGTTCCTGAGGAATTAGAAATAGACCTTTTTGAGGGAAAGCCTTGGGTTTCTGTGGTTGCTTTTACAATGGAAAGGATAAGAACTAAGAACTTGCCTTCATTTTCACCGATTTCAGATTTTGACGAAATTAATATAAGGACTTATGTAAAGTCTAATACTAAAACAGGTGTTTATTTTTTAAGTATTGAAGGTGGTAAATTGTTGTCCTGTAAGATAGCAAAAGCAGTTTCCCAATTACCTTATCGTTATTCAAAAATAAAAAGGACTTTAAATAATTACAGTTCTAGTAATGCGCTTTGTAATGATAGTTTAAGCATAGAATATGTAATAGGAAAAGAAGTAGAACAAAAATCGGAATTAGAAATCTGGTTAACGGAAAGATACGCCCTCTTCCAAGATGCAAAAAAGACAATTAACAAATTTGAAATTCACCATGTAGCCTGGTCAATTAATGAAATTGACTTTTTTAAATATAAATTGAATTATAAAAGGTTTGATACTTTATTTGAAAAAGAGCCAGAAATAATTCAATACTCAAAAGGGGTGAAAGTCATTGCCTGGGGTAAGTGCAAGATATAAATGAAAAGTATTCCTAACTAAAATTTCAATCTTTTAAGAACAAAACTTAAAAATGGATTTACAAGTTAACTGGAAGAAAATAAGAACACATTTTAATAAAAGTTTTAGTTCAAATTTTCATATTTCCATTGCTTCTGTTGATGTAGATAATAACCCAACTGTTACGCCAATAGGTTCATTGTTTTTAAATGATAACCAAACAGGGTTCTATTTCGAGAAATTTCCCTCTAAATTACCAGAGCATGCTAAAACAAATAAAAATGTTTGTTTACTTGGCGTAAATAGTAGTCGGCTTTTTTGGCTTAAGGCGCTATTTAAAGAAAAGTTTATAAACTATCCCGCGATAAAATTATATGGTGAGCTTGGCGAAAGAAGATTGGCAACTGAGCAAGAAACCAAGCGACTAAACCGTAGAATGAGAATGACAAAAGGACTTAAAGGAAACACCTATTTATGGGGCAAGATGGAATTTGTTCGTGAAATTAAATTTTCAAAAGCCGAGAAAATCAATCTTGGTAAAATGACATCAGACTTATAATTTGAAATTAATTGCTAAAAACGTAAGCATTATCCTTTTTTAAATTTTTCTTGAAAATGAAGACATCTATAATAGTTTTAATCGTTAAAAATAAATTTATCTTATTATAGAAAGTTAAGCTGGACATAAAAGCAATGAACATTGTTTTCTTGCCTTTTAGATTCTACAACTTCTAAAATTTCTTCCTTTTGTAGTAAAGAATTTGACAAATGCTAAATCTATATCAGTAATTAGTGCAGTTTAAAGGATGTCTAAAAATTCGGTAGGTAAATTTATATCTTTAAAGTATAAAAATAGCTAGAATAAGAGTAAATAAATAGCTATAATTAACTGTTTATTAGCTGTTTATATAGTTAAAGTAATTCTAAAAAATGCTAGGCGTTCATATAAATAGGGAGCTTTACATGGTACAAAATATAAATATTAAACATTTTAATCTTATAAAAACTAGAACTTGAAACAAACAATAGCACGTATAGCATTAGTGGTAAAAGACTATGATAAAGCCATTAAATTTTACACCGAAAAATTGGACTTTCTGCTTGTTGAAGATACCGATTTGGGTGATGGTAAAAGGTGGGTAATTGTAGCACCACAGGGTTCTAAGGAATGTTCATTGGTACTGGCAAAAGCAGATGATGAAAAACAGGAGGCGAGAATTGGAAACCAAACGGGCGGTCGGGTTTTTCTATTTTTATATACTGACGATTTTTGGAGGGACTATTACAAAATGATGAAGCGTAAAATTAAGTTTGTACGTTCTCCAGAAAAAATGCCCTATGGCATGGTTGCTGTTTTTGAAGACTTATATGGCAATATGTGGGATCTACTAGAGCCAATCGACACTCATTTGCCGCAACAGCAAAAATAAATTAGTCATTAAACATGTGGAAATTTCTTAAAGACCTATTCAATTTTAAGCATAAAGACCCTTCATTGGGATCTAATAGGCTACAGCGTATTTTTAATGCTAAAAATCTTTTATGTGGTATTGGTAAATCTGAAATACGAGAAAGAGAAATCGTAATTACAGAGTATCCTTTTGAGCCTTCAATTGCCTATCCAACTACAGTAATTTCTGCAAATGATGTTGAATGTATGTCAGTCGATTTTGGAATATGTAAAGTTCACATTAAAGATGATATCATATTTATCTCATCAGAATACAAAGAAAAACTAAAACAGTTTGCAGAAAGTAACAATAGTAGACTTAAGCTGCAAAGTTGGAACTGGGATTGGATTCTAGAACCTTTTCTTGATACGGAGTTCACAAAAGAAAACGAAGAACGTTGTTTAGCGAGACTACTTGAAAACGGTTTTACATCTCTCGAAATAGATAGTATCAGGACAGAAGTAAAAGACCAGATGTATGCCTATAATTTTGATACGATGCTTTGGGATTGGTGTAGTTTAAGTTTACCCGATGTGCTATGTGCCATGAGAGCAAAATATTCCAAAGAAGAGTTTAGAGATTTTTATAACAGAGCCCTTGGGATTGAAAAACGAAAAAATAGGTAAGTAGCCTTGTATAATTAATTTTTATCTTTAGTGATGAATAAAAATAAAGCATGCAAATTCCAGAAATCCCCAATTTAATACACTACGCCATACCTTTTTTTATAGTAACCGTTATTTTAGAAGTTATTTTATCGGTGAAAGTTAAGCTTCATGACTACGAATTTAAAGATGCCGGTACTTCTATTTTTATGGGGTTGGGTAATGTAGCCATAGGTTTAGTTACTAAGGGTATTGCCTTGGGGTTTTTTTATCTGCTTTATAATTTTTATCATCTATTTGAAATTCCTTTTGCATGGTGGTCGTGGTTAATATTACTGTTTGCCGAAGATTTATGTTATTACTGGTTTCATAGAATTAGTCATGTAAGCCGGTTTTTCTGGGCTAGTCATGTTGTGCATCATTCCTCTAAAAATTACAATTTAAGTACTGCATTACGGCAGTCGTGGTCTGGCGGATTTTATACCTTCATTTTTTGGACTCCTTTAGTAATCATAGGTTTTCACCCAGTAATGATTTTGGTACAGATGTCCGTTAGTCTTATTTATCAATATTGGATACATACCGAAATGATAAAAAAAATGCCCAAGTGGTTTGAAGCTGTTTTTAATACACCAAGTCACCATAGAGTTCATCATGCCACCAATCCGCAGTACCTAGATAGAAATCATGCAGGTGTTTTTATCATATGGGATAGAATATTTGGCACCTTTGAGCCCGAAGTTGAAAAGCCCGTTTACGGATTGGTAACAAATATTAATACATACAACCCTATAAAAATTGCCTTTGCAGAATGGTATAAAATGTTGGGCGATGTCTTCACTTCAAAAACCTCATTAGTAAATAGGTTTAAGTATCTATCTAAACCACCAGGCTGGAAACACGATGGCACTAGTATTCTTTCTACAGATTTAAGAAAAGAGTGGGAAGAGAATAACAAATCTGATACTTTGTAAGTAATTGGTTTAATGATAATTATGTTTTTTTAGGAGATAGTGAGTATAATGTTATTACTTATATCGAAAAGACTAAGGTGTAGCATTAAGTACCTTTCTTAAACGAATTACAAAATCTTTACAAAATCAAAGATCATGCAAGAAAAACAGACTATTGCAATTTGTGGAGCTGGTATTGCAGGAGTAGCAACCGCCTACTATATTTTAAAAGAAAGAAAGGACTTAAAAGTAATTTTGATTGATAAAAATCAGCCATTATCTTTTACTACCAGTAAGTCTGGGGAAAACTTTAGGGATTATTGGCCTGAGAAAAATATGCGTCAGTTTGTTAGTGACAGCATTGATTTAATGAAAGAATTAAGGGCTGAATATGGCAATGATTCTTTTGAAATGAAGAATTCGGGCTATAACTTTATTAGCCATGATATTGATAATCCTATTTTTGGTACTGGTGACAAAGAAAATTCTACCAGCTACTTAGATGAGTTTACAAATACCACTGAAATTAAAAAGAACTTTTCTTATCTAGATGAAAAAATTGAGAAAGTAGTACGAATAAAAAATGCAGGTAAAATTGATGTGTATGATTTAGGGACCTTATTGCTGAAAGAAGCAAAAAGAATGGGTCTTATAGTAGTTGAAGGTGAGATTACCAGTATTGAGAATAACAATGCTAATTTTAATATTCTTTTAAGTTCAAAAAAGGTAATTGAAGCTGATAAAGTAGTAATTGCCACAGGTCCTTTTTTAAATACGATTGCAAAAATGTTTGGCTTTGAATTTCCTATTTCCAATAGTCTACAAAGAAAATTCATTATTCCCGACCCCAATAACATCATACCTAAAAACATGCCTTTTACCATTTATGCGGACAAGCAATATTTAGATTGGTCAGCAGATGAAAAAGAGTTTTTTGAAACTGACGAAAAATACAAATGGTTGTTAAATGAATTCCCTGGCGGCCTCCATATTAAACCAGAAACAGAAGGCATAAAATTGGGTTGGGCATTTCAAAGAGAAAAAAGTGAACCTTCGTTTGATATACCTAGTTTCGAATTTTTTCCACAAGTAGTTTTAAAAGGTGCTAGTCGTTTTATTCCTGAATTGTCTGCCTATGAAAATAATATACCAACGCCTTTAATTGAATATGCTGGGTATTATACAAGAACAAAAGAGAACTGGCCGTTAATAGGCCAAACTGAGGTAAATAATGTTTATGTTGTAGGAGCACTTTCTGGTTATGGTACTATGAGTGCTTGCGCTGCTGGTAAATTATGTGCTAATTATATTTTTAAGAAAGAAGAGCTACCTGAGTATGCTGCTTATTTTCATCCATCGAGATATGAAAATGAAGAAATTGTTAAAGCAATGAATGCATTGGATAGTGACGGACAATTATAAATGTAGAACTAAATTTAAAGACTATGTTAGAAATTAGGCAGCATTGCGAGAATTGCGAAAAGGCGTTACCAAATAATAGTTTAGAGGCTAGGATTTGTTCATACGAGTGTACTTTTTGTAAAGACTGTGTAGAACAAATACTTTTTAATGTTTGTCCAAATTGCGGGGGAGGATTTGAAAAGCGAACAATAAGGCCAAAAAAGGGATTAATTCAAAACCCAGCTAGAATGGATAAAGTAATAAAACCAGTTACATTCAATAAATTTTTAGAAGCTAATAAGGATATTGAGCCTAATAAGAGATGAAGAATTGTAACTAAAAAACTACATATGATTTCTAAAGAATTGTAACATTTTTAGTAATCTATCGTCTTATATACATGCAACCAACCAAATTGTAAATGACCAATAAACTAGTAGCATTTATAGGAATTTTAGGAATTAGTTTATTTGCAATTGCGGCCACTGTTGGTCCGTTATTAATCGATGATTATAGTGTTGTAAGTCAATACATAAGTGAATCTTTTGCATTAGATACTGAATATGGTAGGTATTTACAGTACTTCGGATATGTACCTAGTGGCGTACTTACTACTATTTTTTGTTTAAGTGCTCCCAGATTTTTTCCAAAGTCAAGACTGATAAAAGCTGGATTTTTTGGATTGGCAATTTTCTACGGATTAGGAACAGTATTAGTAGGATTATTTCCGTGTGATGCTGGATGCCCAACCAACTTAATGGTTTCGAGTACGTCACAATTAATACATAATGCCGTGGCATCTTTGACATATATATTTTTTCCAATATGTTTATTAGGTATCGGTATGGGCTTAAAGAAGTTTGAGGGCTTCAGTCGATTACATCAAATAGGTATAACTACAGCAATTATTAGCGGAATTTTCATATTTGCGCTATTCTCCAATCCCGATTCCGGTTATAGAGGAATTTTACAGCGTATTATAGAGACTTCCATAATAGTATTTATGGTTTCAAGTGCGTTGAATATTGGTAAGGACGTGGAAAAATAGTATTAAGTATAAATTACAAATTACAAAGTATTAATTACAAAGTAGTTAGTACTGAGTATTACGTATAAAGATTAATGTGTTAGGTAATCAGCCCAAGTACTAGTATTGCATGGTAAGTAGATGTGAATGAGTTTTAAAATTTTATTTTTCCTAACTCCTAACTCCTAACTCCTAACTCCTAACTCC
>TARA_R110002051_G_scaffold160012_2_pt1 | contig 12183 bp, 4 predicted proteins | sample TARA_R110002051 | Tara Oceans TARA_R110002051 (sample SAMEA4397023) | marine metagenome | biome: Polar Biome; feature: [MES] marine water layer (ENVO:01000295) within the mesopelagic zone...; material: water (ENVO:00002006), including particulate matter (ENVO:01000060) such as......
ACTAATTGATTTTCGTCGTCAATTACAATACCCTGTACTCTAGATTGTTTATCTAATCCAGCTTGAATTCTTTCATCCTGATCAGTTCTTATCCCTTTTTGGATATAGTTTCTATTTACTCCTGGGTTGGATGGGTTAAATTGTTTCAATATAAAGGGTACATCATTACTATCGAATGCAATCTCATTTCCAAATCCATTTATATTATCAGCACTTAATATAGTAACAGTATTATTTCTATCAAATATTCTTCCCTTTACTCCTAATGTTGTAGCAGAAGGGCTAGAAGTGGTGGTACTAGAGAAGTTAGTATCAGTATTATATGTAAAATATTTCTTAGCAGTAACTGGATTAAATAATATATGTATTTTAGAGTCACCAACTTCAAAATCATCTATTACGCAATTCTCAGGTGCTGTATCTTTTAAGTTTTCAATTTTTCCTATTAAGTTATTATTGTTATTAAAAGCATAGATTACATTATTATCACCTAATACAAAATAGTCTGAGAAAGTATCTCTTCGACCGATTCCTTTAATACCGATTTCATCTAATCCATCTTTTAATATTATTTCATCATATATTTCAAAATCATTATTTAAAAATAATAATTTACTAGCAACACCGGATTTAGAATTTGTTGTAGGTAATATAATGTTTGGTGTTACTAGATCAGTATTAAATACGCCAAAACCATCATCAAAATAATTACCTATAATTTGATAGCAAAACGGTAGGGTATAATCGTTTGTATCTAACCAAAAATTACAACTAAAATCACCAGAAAAATTTGCATTAAATCTTCCTAAATTCTCTCCATTCAGTATTAATTCGTCATCAATTTTAGACTTACCCGGTATTACAGGTACTCCTTTATAATTTAAATATTCTATCTCAGAAGCCTCATTATACGGCTCATATGCTTCAAATAACTTCTCATAGTCTTTTTCACCAATATGATAAAAGATATAATCATTATTAGGTTCAAATGTTAAGCTAGATGAGACGTCAAATGTTTCTGTTGTTTGTGCACCAGCTGCAGTTACTACTTGATAATATGATGTACCAGATAGAGCAGAACTAAAATCAGATACTAATGGATTATAATATCTATCTACCCATTTTCTACCTCCGTCACTATTACCAGACAACCAACTACATAAATAAATTGGATTTATACCGTCGCTAAAAGTATTATTTTTTACTACTTCACGTCGTTTAAATACTTTGTCCGACATTAAGGGACTATCACCTGGCACAGCACCTAAGTTATCAATTTTTGAATCTGCAATATTAAGAATAGTATACGGTGATAATGAATTAGGGGTAGTAAAATATGTTAACTTACTTGGTTTAAATTCTATATCATATGTACCAATATTATATGATACTCCTACTTTATCATATCCTCCTATTTGATGTGTACCCGAATGAATTTTTTCATACATTCTATTTAAATAGGAAGGCTCAGAATTAAAATGGTTATTCTCAGCATAATATTCACTTAACGTTGCTTGATTTTTTAATGGAAAAATATCAGCATGAGATACAATTTTATTGTCTAGTTTCTTTTGAAAAAAGTTATAGTTATTATTATAAACAAAATAGTTATTACTAATATGGTCTACAGTTGTTGAGGTGTTTAAGTTTACTGAATCAGTATTATATGTTGAATTATACTTACTATAACTATTTGGTATATATTTAAAATCTTTAGTTAATATTTTTCTATCAACATCAAGGAAACTATTACTTAAATCTGCTACAGTATTTTGCCATGCACCAGGAGCGGACATTGTCAACGTATTAGAGTTGTTTACTAATATATTAGCCGATGGTCCTGCGGTTACTGTTCCTGCAGGCTGGTGGATTGCAATTATATCGTTATCTAAATAAAATCTAAAATATGATGGGCCATCTGAAGTCCATCGTGCAGGAGTATCTTGATTATTAGGGGCACTTAAATAATATGTTATACTATTATATTCTTGACTAATACTAATTGTATGTTCACCGGGATTTGTATTATTACTAGTAATTGCCGACAGACTGCTAATAGTAAATGTAAAGAAAAATTGACTACTTAAATTACTAAAATCTGTTGAAGCTACAAATGTAGATGTTATCGAATCTAGATCAGAGAAATCAGTTTTGAGGTACCTACCTCCATGTTGTATAGTAGTAGAAAAAGACTTAATTGATGTATCAGTATGTGGTATATTAAGTTCGGCTATAGTAGATAGCGGGTATAAATTAGTTAATGTATATTGTGTATTAAAATTAGTTTTCTTATCTTTGGGATCTTTATTAAAATAATATTGGTTAACTGTTAATCCGAAGTCAAAATTTTCTCTATATTTAGTAAATAATATTTTCGAGTCATGTATGTGACTGTACTCTATTGGTGTAATAGATTTACTCTCTATAGGAATAATCCTCATCTCGTTAGCTTGTTATTTTTGTTCCTCTTAAGTATGAGTCTTTGTGCAAGGAGGCTTTGTTGCCGCTCGACGCTTTAGTAATAATAAAGTATATTGTATCTCCTGGGCTTATTAAATCCATATAATTGAAATCAATGACTTGATTGTCAGATGGAGCTAAATTAGAGCTTGACTTGAAGTCTCGTTTGGTCTTCTCGTTACCATCAACATCTAGTATATTCATTCGTACATGTACGATTGGGGACTTGGCGAACTTGAAGTGACCTTGGAACAGTATTGTACTAGCAGCATATGCGGGTGAGTTTGGATATGTAATTTCAAATCCTCTAGTCCCGTTCAATTGAAAATTTGTTAAGTCTGGATTGATTGTCGACCAGTCTGCACCTGACGGTAATACTGAATGATCAAATCCAATGTACCTCGAGACACCTCCAGTCGGGACGGCCTTATTATTTTTAACGTTAAAATTAACTGATTTAAGAACTGCTGATCCAGTGTTGAGTAGAATTGCATCGGCATTAGCGGTCACTTGAGTGTCGAGGTCGCCAATCTCGTCCATCCTGGCACTCAGAGACGTAATATCATCATAGTTCCTCTTCGCCATGTCAATTACATGCTTTAAGTCCCCGTAAGTAAGAGTTTTTCCTTCTGTTGTTCCTGCTTTTGGAATAGTGTATTCATCCACACTTTGAGTTAAAATATTACTACCATCTATTTCAGAAGCAACACTAGTATCGTTTAATCTATCTTCAAAAGTTATATTGTCTGTACTAATAACAAAATCTTTAAAGGATAGCAGTTTTGTACCATTATTTGTTTCAATGAGTAGCCTATCAGTATTCAATATCTCCGTACCAGCATCTAGATCTGATATATTAATGATTTCATCTTCTATTGCCATATAATTATTTAGTTATTCTAGTAATTTACAAACGCTGTTATTGTATTTGTTCTTGTAGTTATTGAATCACAAGCATTCACATCAAACAAATCTACAAAGAAATAACCAGAAGATAGAGGTGTTGATTGTGAAGCACCAATACCGACTGCTCCTCCAGCTTGAAAATAGTATTGTATAGTATAATCAGCTAAATTTGTTCGTGTTCCTTTAATATCTACTAAAGGAATATTGATTGTTTGTTTCTGCAATCCTACGTCTTTTATCAAGTCATTACAGTTCCAATTTACAAAACCACTTAAATGGACAAATCCCGTATTAGCAGTTAGTGGAACATATAATAAACTACCAGCTTCAATTGTATTAGGATAATTAATTGCCACCACACCGTCTTCGCGATTTGGATCTGCCGCTCTCGTTCTATATCTTAAAGTAACTTTACTATTATTTTTAATTTCACCAGTAGCTGTATATATATCGTCAAGTGATATTTGTATAGAGTCTCCAGTATTTGAATTCTTTGCATCAACTTGTACATATTCTGTTGTGAATCCTATATTAAAGATATTTGTACCTGTGTATCTAGGTACAGGTAAAGCTGGGTCATGTCCCTCTCCGCCTGGTAGATTTAAATTTATTAAACTTAATCCTAACACTTCAGGATTTTTATTAATAAAGGTTAATAATATTTTTTCATTATCTTCATCATTATTAAAATAATCTGTTTTAATTAGATTTATATTTTCATATACATCTATTGAAGGTTTAGACATTACAAATTTTACATCAATAATATCTACCTCAAGGTCATCTCTATATAGAGAAAAGTAAATATGCCTGTCTACTTCGTCAGTAAATTCTGTTTGTAGTATTTGATTAAACGTTTCTGTAGATAGTGTTGGTATAATTGTAGTAGATAACGGTCTATTAAATATTAAAGTTGGAGCGGAAAATCCGTCGCGACCTCTAATACCTTCATCATAATCTACTACTATTTTATTTATTTTTTGAGAGGTACTATCATCATATGCGGATAAACCAGAAAGAGCAAATGTTACATCTGTGGTACCCGTTAATGCCTGAGTTTGATTGAACGTAGTACCAGTACCGGCATTATGTTGTAATGACCCTCCACTAATACTAGTTGTGTATGTAAATGTATTCATTTAACTAGAACCCGGCCCCCAGTAACTCAGTGTCATCTTCAATTATCCATCTGTTTAGATCTGGCCAACTTATGTCAGTTATTCCTGCCGCGGCTCTTAAATTATCTTGGTCTGATACAGCAATTCCTCTGATCAGGTTAACATCACCACCAACGATCTTACCAGGGTCAGTTCCAACAAATGATCCGCTTTCGCTTCCATCAGAACCGCCAACTATTCCTGTTATACCTTCTGCCTTTGTTTTAACTTCTTCATATAAGCATCTCTTTATTCCTGCGGCTGGTGCACCATAGCTATCTGGTTTAATTGATTTAAATATACCGAAACTAATTTCATCGTTATCTGGCCATAAATGACCGCTTGAATATGGTGTCATTTCGCCATTAGTTGATGTGCGTAATTGCCAGTGACGAACTCCAGGATTATCAGCTATCATATCTACACTAGCATCATTAAACGCATTTTTTATTTTTAGTGTATTAGGAAAGATAGAAGTAGTATATGTACCTGGTAAAATTTCATCTAACTCGGTAAATCCTAATTCAAATGTTCCTCTCCACCAACTTAAAGCATGTACCCAAACGGTATGTTTACCTATTCTTAGCATCCACCAGTTAGTAGTATAATTATCTTTGGTTGATGTTATAGATGATATTCCGTCAGATCCTCTACCGCCTTGCAGAGGATCAATTTCAGGATTACCAACAGGAGAGTTAAAAGTATAAATTCTATCATCACCGAAGGTGCCATCTCGCATTGACGTCGTACATGCCATTTCCCATCCATATCTCAATGATTCGACTTTCGGTTCTTGTACATCAACAATTTCTGGTTTCGGTAGGGCACCACCACACTTAATAAATTTATTAAGAACATCGCGATTTCCTAGCTCGGCGTCTGATATAGCTTTGTCTATTTCTTCAGGAGTTAAGTTTTGATATTGTACACATATATCCTCTTCAATTACTTCTGGTTTAGAGGGCGCGCAAAGTGTAATTTCATCTCTTATATTTTTTTCATATTCTATATCTGCTAATCTTCGTTTCGCAGGTATTGCTATATCAATATCTAATTTATCATCAGTCGTTACTCCCTCAGAACTAGCTTTCATTTTCACTAGTCTCTCTCTAAAGTTATGTGATGCAAGTGCCATATAATTAGTCATATCAACTGTATCAATTTCATCAGTAGTTGGTTCTGCTACATTACAAGGTTCGTCCATCTTAATACCTGTTACTTCAAATTTTTGAACTTCAAAGAAACTACAATGACTACTAGTTGTAAAAGTTAATCCTATATTAAGCGGGACTAATTTACCTTGTGTGCCCCAGGCCTCATCTACCTTTGTACCAATATTCTCCCATGGGTCATATGACTCTTCAGTAGTGGCATTTATTACACCAGGAAGTGATACTTCTGCAATAACATTATATGTATTAACACTAGAGAGTTTATTATACACTGTAACTTTTCGTCCTCTGTCAGATAAATCTATTCTATAATCAACAAAAGGCACATTCGAACTATCGGCTGTTGTAGTAGTTGTATGCATCGGCACGGCACTCGCAGCTTGCATAGTATTCATAGGTATACAAGTTAATACTTGAGTATTGTGATATACACTACCTCGTATACCTACAGAACATGGAGTTTGTGTAAATGTACCGGGGGCAGCAGCACCGAGGTGGCCTTCACCACCGTTTTCAGAATACCAACCTGGTTTTTGTTCATCCTTCATACAAAAGTTACCTCTTATATCAAACCCAACACCTAGAAAACTATTTGCAACTCTTCCTCTAGTCTCATCATTCCATTTAGTAACTGTACCATCGTCATTAACAACTTCACCTCGTCCTTGTATAAATATTCCTTCCGATGCTTGAGATGTTCCAGCTATCTCGGTAGCAATAAATTCAGAAGGTGCATACCCTAATGTACTACCTATACCATTAGGGACAACTGTACCGGTTTCGGGACATACATTTTCATGAAAATAAACACAAAACCCTTCTCCGGGCCCGGCAGGTAAATATTGTTGAAGCCATCTAGAAGCCGTTACCACAGGAGTTCCCGTACTTAGATCTGTTCCTACAACTGTAGAGCTGCCATACGCTGTCATTGATGGTACATTGAATGATCGTGCTCTAAAATCTACTCTAATAGTATGTTCAGGATCAAATGCTGTATATTTAGGATTATAGGTTATATAACCACCGTGGTTCATAAGTGGGAATGCAGCGTTACCAGTTAACGGTTCAATTGATCTATCTAGTTGATCCGACAATAAATTAAACCCTAAGCTACTCATGCTTTCTACATGAGTTGGTTTTATAAGATATTCTGGTGATCTTTCTGTATCCCCATAAAAGGATTCTTTATTATTTCTTACTGTATTACCACCTATAGTTAAGTCAGAATTTAAATAACCGTCAATAAATGTATATGGATTAATAGTAAATTTATCTGTGGGTATGTAAACGTCAGCATTTAATAAGAAAAAATTAGTATTTATATCTTGAAAAATAAAATTAGATATTGCAAAACCTTCTGCGTCAGTATCATATTTACCTATAAACGTTACTGAATATCTATTGTTAGTCTTATTATAATTAATAAGTGGTTTTGTTATTGATGAATAATTTGTACCTTCAGAGCACGTCGGTGTAAGAGCCCATATATCAGAATTTACATCTGTTGCTATTGTGTCAATATTTTTTGGATATATAGTAGATTTATAATTTGTGTCTTTATCTATTTTATATATAATAGGTAATGCACCATATACTATTTCCGTTGACCCACCGCTTTGACATCTATCCGCAGTAATAGAGCTAACAGTGCAAACAAACATTTGAGTTGTCTCTTCATTGTAAAAAATATCTGATTGTTTTGTTGCAAAGGGCATATAAAAATATTTACTCTAGGTTATTATAGATTTCGAGCTGGCTCCTACTTTAAATACTCCATCTTCGAACTTATATAATTCAGTTACTGTTTCCGCAGATGTTTGTATGCATATAGTATTTTCAACTATATCAAAATTTAAAATATTACTGCTTGTTAAAATATTAGTTTTAGTTGATGATCCATGTTTATTAAAAATACTACTAAATGCTGTCGATAGTGGTTCAATTACTTGAGTGTATACATTTCTAACATAAATTTCACCAGCGTCAATATATTGTTGATCAAATAAATGGACCGCGGATGTGGTAGGGTTATCTGTTGTAGATAATTCATATGTAGTCGTTGAACTAGTATAAATAGAGGCTGTACTAATTGAATAATATGGTATCGTTGTATCAGTAAAAAAGGTTGCTACTAAATCACTAGAGGTACCTGGATGATCTTCAAAGCTACCACAATCTATAGCTGATACCGCAGATACAGAACCACATGATAATGCGTCAGTAAGAACAGTTGTACACGAATAATCAGTTAACGGAGCCGCAAAGCCCTCAGCACTACCGCTAGAACAAATAGTTGTATCGCTTACAATAACAGTATCAAATACACTTGTATGTCCAGTTACGCCTATATCAGAGGTAGCAGTAGCCATATTATCTATACTAGTATAAAGTGTACCGGTTGATTGATAATAAGCAGCACTAATTGCAGATAGTAAGGTATTGAAAAATAAACCATCATAATATTCTGCAGCTGTTGTACAGGTAGATGTGGCTGTGACGACTTCCGCGGCTGGAATATATGACGTTCCTGCATATCGTTTAGGATAAACGGATTTAATAAAATAAAAGTCATTACCGTAAATATCACTTTTTAGCTTTATCCCGGTTTTGTTTGTAATTAATAAATCTTCGAGCCTTGTAGATTCAGGATAAACGTTCAATACACTTATTGGATATGTGTCTGTATTTTTCCATGTTATCTGATCTGATGTATCATCCCAAAAACTGATTGAATCTTCTTTTTTATTGATACCTGTATATGAATAATCTAGACTATTCTCTTTGCTCTGATATCCATAATTACGTAATATTTTATTATTATAAAAATTAACTGAGGTACTTAATTCAGTATTTTTATATGGAGCATTTTTTGATTTAAATAGTAAGGGTGTTCTTTGTTTAAATTTTACATTTCGTAAAATTTCACCGGTTCTACTATTTGTGATATGACCTACATTTTTAACTCCTGGTTCATATTTAGATGGATCTGGAATAATATATTCTCTTCCTTTAAATGCTGATAAGTTAACTGTAAATGAAAGGTTAGCTGAATGAAAATTAGTAACACCTGTATTATTAAATGATAATTGTCTTGGATAAATTTGCTTGTTTTTTAGTTCAGTAAGCTCTAAAGATAAATTAGGATTATATCTTTGAGATAAATTATTTGTTGTATTTAAGTGTTCAAATAATTTATCTACAGTTGCGTAATTTTTATTTCCAGTTACGTGATATAAATCATTAGCTAGATATTTTTTTATTATTTCCCTTTCATAAATAAATTTTAAATTATTTAAAGTTTTAGTTTCTCCTCTAAAATATCTATCAGGTAATCTCTCAAAGTTAACAAAGTTTTCATTAATACTTAAAATACTATCTGGAGAAGATACACTATTAGTTTTTAGTTTTAATTTTTTACCGTTCCTGTTTATAGATAACGCTTGTAGTACGTTTGGTATTTCCTTTAATACCCGGTTTTCCATATCTAAAATTAAATCTTTATCTGTATTATGTATTTTTTGAACAAAATGATCAGAAGCATATGAATTTAAATTTATTTGTATATTATTAGATATTTTTTGTGCATTAATACTTGCTAATTCTGTATCAGTATTTTCTTTAATAAATTCATTATTACTAAGTAAACGTATAATAAAGTTTTTAAGGTATTTCTGTATGCCTAATTTGGATGATTTTAATTTATTTTTAGTTGTTGAAAACTTTACCTCTTCTCTTAAATTACTAACATCTTTTAATTGAGTTCTTATTAATTGTACAAAATAAACTACCGCTAGTTCTAGTTCATAAATATCATCAACATCAATTTTTGATAAAAATCTCGAAACATCACTATGCAAACTACTTAAATTTATATTTTTTAAAAATTGTGTATAAATATTTTTTACATAATCTGTGTTGGTAGTAGTATTAATTACTTTCTGGTCTTTCCATTCTACGAGATAGTTGTTATATAGTAATGATAGTTCTGAAGCTTTATGAATATCTGTGTAGTAGGTTCTCCATTGTAAGAATGATAATGGGTTAGTTGTATTTAAATCGACCGTCATAAGCTAAGTCCTTTCCTAATTTGATAATCTAGATTATTAAAAATTATACCACCATCATTTTCCCAGCTCGCACTGAGAGAAGATGTTGATCTTGAGATTGTTGTATACGGGTTATTATAATCTATAATACTGTTTTCAATATTTTCAGCTGATAAGGTTGTATCATATGCTGTATATGGATAAAATTCATACAATAAATCTAAACCACTAGCACCAGTTACTGTTGTATCTAATTCCCAGCCCCAGTTACTATATACATTATACGTAGACAACGGGTATGTAGCCGATACACCAGCTGTCGAACCATCTACACTTTTTGCAGGTACCTGTTGAGGTTTAATTAAAATATATTCATTATTAAATTTCTGTAATGCTACAAATTTTGTGTTTGCTGTTATTTCATAAGTTAATGAAGTGATTGGAGATGTAAGGTCTATATTTCTACTAGCAGCAGAGCTTGTATAATATTGTGTGTCGAAATTATCATTAACTCTATGGTAGTCACCTAAGAGTTTAGAAATTTTAATACTAAATAAGTTATATAATCTTTTTAATTCAGGCGGCGGAGTAGGTGATACAAAATCAATATCTTCATTAAAAAAGTCATAGAATGATTGTATACTTTCTATTTTACAAAAATCAATATCAGTATTATTTGAAACAAAATTAGCTGTTTTCTCAAATATAGTTTTACCGAATACAGTAGGACTCGAACTTGCTTCACCTACAAACGATGTAAAAACACCGTCAAATAAACTATCATATTCATGTAAGAAGGATTGAAATCTATAGCTTTTTAATACTTGCGAATAATCTATATCTTCGTTTATTTTATATATTTCAACGTCATTAGTAGATGGGCTTACTGTAAAGGTGTATGAACCTGTTATTATATTATCACCTTTAACTCCCAGAGACACAGAACCATACGGCCCTGTAGAATCATAATCTATAGTTCGTCCATATGCAGATAGTGCAGTTAGAGAGGAAAAATTGTTTTGACGACCAGTTACATTTAATGTCCATGTACCAGCGTTAATTGGATCAATATTAAGATATAAAAAGCTACTTAATTCTGTTTTTTCTGTTGTTAGATTATATGGTAAATTGGTAGTACTTAAACTACTTATATTACTTGTTGATGTTGTAGCTCCACTAACCCACTCAACAAAAAATTGATTACAATCAATTGAAACATTACTTACTATACCGTCAAAATCCTCAGTGGCTTGTATGTACAATCTTTGAGGTTGAGTATTATCTGCATCAACGAGTACAATGTGAGTCTTATTTTCTGTTAACCCATCGTCACTGTATGGTGGTGTTGGATCAGTAGTACCTAAAAATAATCTTACCCATCCTGCGGTACGATTAGATATAGTTAAAGAAACTTCATATTCTTTTCCTAAAATCGTATTTACATCTTGATATAAATTGTTAACACCTGCAGTATGTGCAAAGTGAACAGCTCCAATACCAGCTGATAAATGCCACCCTGTAAGTGGGGTTCCATCTGCAGACGTCGTGGCAGTCCATGCACTTAATGTGCTGGTGTGATCATAATCAAAATCTCCATTAGAGAGAGATATAAAATTACTAGTAGGCTCATGGAAAAATTGTGAAAAATATTTACCTATGTTTAATTCTTCATCTGCTAACCCAATAAATAGTTGAAATTTATCACCTTGTCTTTTATATTGTATAGCAGACATTTCTTTCATTCCAGTAGATGTGAAAGATAATCTTGTCGGAGCGGATGGTGTTACTTTTATTGGAATACCAGCAACAGCATTAACGTTATCAGTGCTTACTCCTGCAAAGTTTGTCTCTAAGTGATTTCTTTCGCTTAAGTTTATATCTGTAACTAAATTATCTATATAAAAGTTTTTTAATTTATGTGTACTTGTATCTAATCTAATTAATAAATTTACACGATCACTTCCAATATAATTAAGTATATCATCATAATAATAAAACTTTTCTCCAGTGTCACTAGCAGTATGTATTCTAGCTCTATAGGTTGCTAAGTCTAAACCATAAGATTCATTGAGTGCTCGTTTGGTGCTTGAATAAAGTAAGAATTTACTATCTTCCGATTGAGTTTCAGATGTTATAGGAGAAACTTGACTATTAGTATCTATAAAAAAATATTGTGGATTTAATTGATATTGTACTCCGTCAACATTATTTATAATGTTTATATTTTTATCATAAAATGCGTTATATGGTATTAAATGAGCATATTTATTATTAATGTCATAGGGTTTTGCCTTACTACCGCTAGCTGTAAAATATACGGTGTGAGGTTCATCTGGGTCAGGGACATCTTGCCAACTTGCTGTAAGACCAACACCTAAAGATCTATCTCCTTGTATCGGCTTTTTACCGGCAGTGATAGATATCGGATCATTTGTATCTACA
>TARA_R110002051_G_scaffold243722_3_pt1 | contig 12175 bp, 9 predicted proteins | sample TARA_R110002051 | Tara Oceans TARA_R110002051 (sample SAMEA4397023) | marine metagenome | biome: Polar Biome; feature: [MES] marine water layer (ENVO:01000295) within the mesopelagic zone...; material: water (ENVO:00002006), including particulate matter (ENVO:01000060) such as......
GATGTTATGTGAAGGTAAAACTGAAACCAACGTAGGCAGCGAATCTTTTTGGAAAACACGTTTTGAATTTCTTAATAAGAACTATAAGGTTTCCAAATCTATTTTTATTGAAAAAACACTTAAGGAATATAGAACCTTATGTAATCACAAAAAACAAGACCACATTGTATTATGGTTTGAATATGATTTATTTTGTCAAATTAATTTACTTGCAGTAATAAGTTGGTTAAAAACGCATCGTAAATATGCAGAAATATCACTTGTTTGTAGTGGTAAAGAAGATGAGACAAATAAATTATATGGGTTGAGTGAGCTTAACAACCAGCAATTAATAAAATTGTTTGAAAATAGAATAGTTCTTACACAAGATGACATAGAATATGCTGACTATGTTTGGCAATTATATTGTAGTGATAATCCAATCCGATTAGAAAATTTATCTGATTTTAAAAATTACCAGTTTAACTATTTAGAAAGTAGTATTCAAGCACATTTACATAGGTTTCCATCTATCAAAAACGGATTAAATGAAATGGAAACAAATATTCTTAAACTTGCTATTGAAAAAACACCCGCTAATAAAGGAGAATTTATAGAAGTTCTTGTTAAAAATCAAGGAGTTTTAGGTTTTGGAGATTCACAATTTCAAAGAGCATTGGGAAGGCTAAAGCCTTTGTTTTCAAATTTTAACCCAGTTAAACTTACACAAAAAGGCAAACTAATTTTAAAAGGAGAAACAAGCTATTATTCTTGTATTCAAGAAAATGATGTTTATCTAGGAGGAGCTTTAAAATATAATTTTCTTTACAATTCTGACACCAGTAGAATTCTAAAATTATAGCATGCAACTGGAGCCTTCAGAGCTTATTCTTAATGCTGATCAAAGCATTTATCATCTTAATTTATTACCAGAAGATATATCAAAAACAATTATTACCGTTGGTGACCCTGATCGTGTTTTTGAAGTATCAAAACATTTTGATACAATTCAAGTTAAAAAAAGTAAACGAGAATTCTTAACACATACTGGTTTAGTAAAAGGCAAACGTATAACAGTAATATCCACTGGAATTGGAACTGACAATATTGATATTGTTTTAAATGAATTAGATGCATTAGTTAATATTGATTTTGCGACTAGAACCATTAAAGAACAAAAAATTCAATTGGATATTATTAGAATTGGTACTTCGGGAGCAATCCAGCCAAGCATTCCAATAGATACTTTTCTTTTAAGTGAATATGCTATTGGTTTTGATAGTTTGCTTAGATTTTACGATGCCGAGTCTATTATGAATGATGACATACAAAATCAATTTATAAAACATACCAATTGGTCTAAATATAAATCGATGCCTTATGTTGTTTCTTGTGATTCTCTTCTTGCAGCTAAATTAAATTCAACGGACATTCTGATGGGTTTTACAGCAACAAATGTTGGTTTTTATGGACCTCAAGGGCGAAAATTGCGTTTAAAAATCCAAGATGATGCATTAAATTCAAAACTTAGTTCATTTGATTATAACGGAATGAAGATTACTAATTTAGAAATGGAAACAGCTGGTATATATGGACTTTCCAAACTTTTAGGACATAAAGCAGTTTCATTAAATTGTATTCTTGCGAATAGAAGCACTGGCGAATTTTCTAAAGACCCTTCAAAATCTATTGAAAAATTAATCATTTCAACATTAGAAAAACTTACCGAATAAATTAGTTACTGAAATAAATTCAGCAAAATGAAAAAAGTGAAAATTATTGGTGTTCCAGAACATTTTAATTTGCCATGGCATATGGCAATAGAAGAAAATGCATTTAAAGAAAGAGGTATTGATTTAGAATGGACAGATATTCCAGAAGGAACAGGGAAAATGTGTCAAATGTTAGCAAATGATGATACTGATTTGGCAATAATATTAACGGAAGGTTTAGTTAAAAGTATTACAGAAGGCAATCCTTCAAAGATTGTACAAGAATTTATATCTTCTCCTTTACTTTGGGGAATTCATGTAGCTGCTGACAGTAATTATGCTAAGATTTCAGATTTAGAAAACACAAAAGCAGCAATTAGTCGTTTTGGTAGTGGAAGTCATTTAATGGCTTACATATTAGCAAAAAAAGAGAAATGGGATACAAGTAATTTAGAATTTGAAGTCATTAATAATCTAGATGGAGCAATAAAAGCATTAACAAATAGGACCGCAGATTATTTTATGTGGGAAAGGTTTACAACAAAACCACTTGTTGATAATGGAACTTTTAGAAGAATTGATGACTGCCCTACTCCATGGCCTTGTTTTGTTATAGCTGCAACCGATAAATTTATTAGTGAAAACAAAAACGTTCTACAACACATTCTAGAAGTTATAAATTTATATACTGAAGAATTCAAGAGTATTCCAAGTATAGATAAGACATTATCAAATGCCTATAATCAAAAATTAGAAGACATTAAAGAATGGCTCACAATTACACAATGGAGCCAATCAAAATTTAATATTTCAACGTTGCAAAAAGTACAAGAAACTTTATTTGATTTAAAACTAGTCAACAATATACTACAACCTGAAGATATTTTATTAACTAAGCTATAAAAAATACCTATTTAGTATGTTGCTAAATTTCTCATCAGACATTGGTTTTTGAAAAAATTCTTTCACATGCTCATTATTATTAGCTCTAATTAAATCTTTTTCATCTTCACTTACTGTTGTCATTACCACTACACATTGGTTTTTTATAGTGGGTGATAATTTTTTAAAATGATCTAAAAATGTCCAACCATTCATTATAGGCATATTAATATCTAAAGTAATAAGGCACGGAAAAAAATCTGGAGATGCTATTGAAGCTTCTAGTATTTCTATGGCATCAGCACCATTTAAGGCTTTATAAACATCGACATCAATATCAAGCTTTTTTATAAAAACACTGTTGATGAAGTTTGTAGATTCATCATCATCTACAAGTAAAATAGAGTTCACATCCATAATAAATCCATTAATAGTAACACTTTAGTCGTAAAGGTTAGAAGACTAAAAAAATCAAGTATTCTATTTTCGGGGAGATAAAGTTTCCAATGCATTTAAAGTTACAAATTATTTTAATTGGTTAAGCAGCGAAAATAAGTTTTATAAAAACTAGAACAAAATAAACTCTAAAAGATATTTTGCTTTTTTTTGATTACATTTTTATAAAGAATTTTATTACCATTCAATTTTTGTAATTCCTTTTGTTTTTAGCATTTTATTTGTGAAACTAAAGTGTTTATTTCCAAACCAATACCCTCTGTTTGCGCTTAGCGGCGAAGGATGCCCAGTAGAAAATATATGATGTTTAGTCGTATCAATTAAATTAATTTTCTTTTTAGCAAAACCACCCCATAATAAAAAAATGACCTCATTTTTCTCGGTAGATATTTTTTTAATTACAGCATCTGTAAAAGTTTCCCAGCCTTTTTTTTGATGACTTCCTGCTTGGTGAGCTCTAACAGTTAACGTAGCATTTAACAATAAGACACCCTGATGTGCCCAACGTTCTAAATTTCCACTCTTTGGATATGGGATACCTAGATCAGATTCAATTTCTTTAAATATATTAATTAATGATGGAGGATGTGAAATACCATCTTTCACCGAAAAACAAAGTCCATTTGCTTGATCAGGACCGTGATATGGATCTTGGCCTATAATTACAACTTTAGTATTTTCAAAACTGCAAAAGTCAAAAGCGGCAAAAATATCATTTCCTTTAGGATAACATGTGTATTTAGTATACTCGCTTTTTACAAATGAAATTAAGTCTGAAAAATAGGGTTTTTCAAATTCATCTTTTAAATGTTGTTTCCAACTTTCATGGATTGAAACATTCATATTTTTAATTTTTATTCAAAAATAGTTAAAAATACAAGGAGTAATCGAGCTTTTTAAAAGAGTAAACAACCTAACCCAACAATAATCAAATTTTCCGATGTAATCCATATCTTTACATCGCTTTAAAAATTGGAATGAATAAAATTAACGAAAAAACCCTTAAAGATTTAGAATTTTTCACCGTTTTGAATCAAGTTTCTGCTCGGTGCAATACAGAACTAGGGAAAGAAAATGCACTACAAATTGTTCCTCTAGATTCTAAAAAGACTATTTTGATTCATTTAGGGCAAACATCAGAATACCTATCTTCTTTTACCAATGATAATCGTATACCTAATCATGGGTTTGATGCCATCCATCAAGAATTAAAGTTATTGCATATAGAGAATGCAACTATAGAAATTAGCGGATTCCGAAAAATTGGAAATATATGTAACACAATTAATACACTCAAAAAATTCTTAAAAAAATTCAAAGAGTATTACCCATTACTTTTTGAAGCATCAGAAGAAGTAGAATTAAATACTGAAATACCCACTCGCATTGATGCTGTTATTGATAAGTTTGGTGAAGTAAAAGATAATGCTTCTCCTTCTTTAAAGAATATTCGCCAAGAAATTAATATAGTCAAAAGTAAAATAAATCAAAGTTTTAGTAGAGCATTAACGATGTATCAAGCATCAGATTTTTTAGATGAAATTCGAGAATCCGTTGTTGATAATCGTCGTGTATTAGCAGTAAAAGCAATGCACCGAAAAAAAATAAAGGGCTCAGTTATGGGAGCTTCTAAAACGGGAAGTATTGTATATATAGAACCCGAAGCAGCATTACAATATAGTCGTCAATTAAATAATTTAGAATTTGAAGAACGAGAAGAAATCCAGAAAATCCTAAGAGAACTTACAGCACACATTAAACCTTTTATTCTTGAATTGGCTCTTTATCAGGATTTTTTGGCACATATTGATGTAACTGCTGCAAAAGCAAAATATGCCTCAGAAATGGATGCAATCATGCCTGAGATAAGCAAAGACAAAGAACTCTATTTACGAGACGCCTATCATCCACTACTCTATTTAACTAATAAGCGGAAGAAAGAAAAGATTTTTCCCCAGACAATTGCATTACATCAAGAAAATAGAATCATTGTAATTTCTGGGCCAAATGCAGGAGGAAAAAGTATCACACTAAAAACTTTAGGCATTTTACAAATAATGGTACAGAGCGGATTATTGATTCCTGTTCATGAACGTAGTAAAGTTTGCTTGTTTAATAGAATATTGACTGATATAGGCGATAATCAATCTATAGAAAATCATCTGAGTACCTACAGCTATCGTTTAAAAAATATGAATTATTTTCTTCGTAAATGCGATGAAAAAACACTTTTTTTAATTGATGAGTTTGGCACAGGAAGCGATCCTGAATTAGGAGGTGCTTTAGCAGAAATATTTTTAGAGGTCTTTTATGAAAGAGGTTCTTACGGAGTTATTACTACACATTATTCTAATTTAAAATTATTAGCGAATGAGCTGCCACATGCTACAAATGCCAATATGCTCTTTGATGCTAAAACCTTAGAGCCTACATACCAACTAGTTTTAGGTCAAGCAGGAAGTTCTTTTACATTTGAGGTCGCTCAGAAAAATGGGATTCCCTATAGCCTTATTAATAGAGCTAAAAAGAAAATAGAAAGCGGAAAAGTACGTTTTGACGCTACGATAGCTAAACTGCAAAAAGAGCGCAGCACTATGGCTCAAACAGGAACCAAGCTTAAAGAAGAAGAGTCTAAAGCTCGTAATGAAGCACAACGGTTAGAAGAATTGAATACAAAGGTAAAATCTAAATTAGAAAATTATCAAGAGCTTTATGATGCAAGTCAACGTATGATTTATTTGGGAAATAAAGTAAATGATGCAGCCTTAAAATATTTTCAAGATAAAAAGAAACGACCTTTAGTTTCAGAATTACTTCGAATTGTAGAAACCGAAAATAGCAAGCGTAAAAAGAAATCAGCTCAAGAAGTTAAAATAGAAAAGGCTAAAAAAATTGAAATCGAAAAAGAAGTGATTCAAAAAGTAGAAGTTATTCGAGAGCAAAAAAAAGTTGAAAAGAAAACAAAGGCAATAGTCGAAAAAAACAAACCTAGACCTATCTTTAAAATTGGTGATCGTGTTCGAATGCAAGATGGTAAAGCTGTTGGTAGTATTGATAAATTAGAAAAAAATAAAGCGGTTGTTAATTACGGAATTTTCACGACCAATGTAAGTATTAATCAGTTAGAATTGGTAGAAGCCAAAAAATAGTTTACTATTTCTCGTATTTAATTAAAGATAAATAAAATAATAAAATGGAATTAAATAAAAAAATTATTCTTTTTGATGGTGTTTGTAATTTGTGTAACTCTTCTGTTCAATTAGTGATTAAACATGATAAAAAAGATGAGTACAGATTTGCAGCCCTACAAAGCGATCTTGGCATGAAAATGACCTCAGAGCGACGTATTGATACTTCAGAAATAGATTCTATAATTTTAATAGAGCCTGGTAATGCATATTATACAAAATCTACAGCAGCTTTAAAAATTGGAAAATCTTTTGGAGGCTTATGGTCATTGCTGGGTGTTTTTGAATGGATTCCAGAGAAAATTCGAAATATAGTTTATGATTTTATTGCTAAAAATAGATACAAGTGGTATGGTAAAAAAGATTCTTGCATGATTCCCACACCAGAATTAAAATCTAAATTTTTAGAATAAACAAAGTTTACTTTTTTATTAGTATACTTCCCTCATTAAAAATGGGTGTTCACTAAAAGTCGGTTTATTAAGAAGCATGCAAACTTTAAGTTTACATGAATTCTAAAACCAACTAAAATGAAAAAATTAATTTTCTTACTCGTTTTTTTACCTTTTTTAGTTTTTGGAGGTGATAAAATACCATCTAAAATTAAACTAGTAACTGTTTATTTGAATAGCGCAGAAATTTCACGTGAAGCAACATTTGATATAAAGCAAGGCACTTCTGAACTAATTTTCACAGGACTTTCTTCTAAAATTGATGAAAGTAGCATACAAGTTTCTGGATTACAAGGAACTTCTATATTAGCTATTTCGTTTGACATTAATTATTTGGATAAAAGTATATCAGATATAGAAACCAAAATTTTAACGGATAAGATTGAAGCTATAGAGCTAAAAATAGCACTTCTTAAAAATTTAATTTTGGGTTTGGAAGAAGAAGAGAAAGTGATTAATACAAATCGCTTAGTAAGTGCTGACAATCAATCATTAGATATTGAAAAAGTGAAGCAAATTAGTGCCTATTATCGAGAACGGATTACGGCTATAAAAAATGAAATTTACCACATAAATTTAAAAATAAATGTATTGAATGCCGATATTCAGGATATCAAAAAACAGAGTATAGAGGCTAATAACACGCTTTCTGAACCAAAAGGAGAGATAAAAATTAAGTTTGATGCACCAATTACTGCTCATTTGAATTTAGAATTAAAATACAGTGTGCAAGATGCTGGCTGGATTCCAAATTATGATATAAAGTCTAAGAAAATTAACGACCCCTTAAAATTAATTTACAAGGCACATGTCTATCAAAAGACCGGAATAAATTGGGATAATGTTATGATCACTTTGTCTACCGGAAATCCAAATAAATTTTCAATAAAACCTGAATTGACGACTGATTATTTGAATTTTGGACAGCGTAAATCGTATAAGTCTCAAATAAAAAAATCAATATATAATTACAATCCAACTGTTAAAACAGTTACTGGTGTTGTAACCGACGAATCTGGTCAACCATTACCAGGTTGTAATGTAATAATTAAAGGAACTAACGTTGGCGTTCAAACCGATTTTGATGGGCTTTATACTATAAATATTGCAGAAGGTAAAGAATTAGTGTTTTCTTATATAGGATATAGAAGTGAAGATATTCCAATTTATTCTTCTGTGATGAATACTCGGTTGCAAGAAGATGCTCAAATGCTTGAAGAAGTAGTAGTCACAGGTTATGGAACTCAAAATAGCGATTTTTCAAGAGCACTCTCGGGAAAGGTTGCTGGAGTTCAAATTAGGGGAACATCATCTGTGCAAGAAACGCAACCATTATATATTATTGATGGAATTCCTGTTGAAAGTTTTACAGAAGGAGATTTAGACGCAAATGAAATTCAAAATATTGAAGTTTTAAAAGATGAATCAACAACTTCAATTTATGGAAGTAGAGCTTCCGATGGTGTAATTTTGATAACTACAAAAAAGAGCAATGTTCAAGATGGAGTTACGAGTACAAAATTTGAAATTAAAAAGCCCTACTCTATTTCATCAGATGGAGATATAACTGCAATAGAAATTAACTCATACCAATTAGATGCTGAGTATGAATTTTTTGCTGCGCCAGTTATAAATGAAAATGTTTTTTTAACCGCTACTTTTACTGATTGGGAAAAATTAAACTTATTACCAGGAGAGGCTAATATATATTTTGATGGTGGTTATGCAGGAAAAACAGCCATTGATCCATATGCTATGCATAAAGAGATGACAGTTTCTTTAGGAATTGATGATGCAATTTCTATAAGTAGAAAACAAGACCGAAATTTTAAAAGTAAATCGTTTACGGGAAGCAATCTTATTCTAGATAGAACCTACAATTTAGAAATCAAAAACAATAAGACTAATGAGATTAATTTAGTAGTCATGGATAGAATTCCAATTTCTCAAAACAAAGAAATTAAAGTTGATGATATTATTACTAATAATGCTATTTATGAAGAAGATAAAGGATTATTGACATGGAAATTGAAATTGAAAAGTCAACAAGAATTAAAAGAATCCTTTTCTTTTCAAATTAAATATCCAAAAGGAAGAAGTATTACGTTATAATTGCTTAAAATTACTTCAAATGATTGAGAATAAAGTCTAAGGTTTTATTCTCATTCTTATTTTCAATATAAGCTATGTTGTTATGGGTGATTGGGTTGGCAAGATTTAAATTTTGTAGGTTTACAATATCTGCCTCGTAATCCATAGTAACTTTTCCTGTTAATAAATTATCCATTGCCTCTCCTCTTTGGTAACGTTTATATATTTTTTTAAGGCCACTTAAATACAATCTATCTTTAGTAAAACCACCGCCTCTGTGTACTCGGAGCGTAATACTAAAAGCATCATTTCGATTAAGTTTATATTGCCCGTGTATAAGATCAAATGTATCAGAAAAGCTATATCCTTTAATTAAGCTGTCAGAAGCTAAAACTCTGTATGCTAAAGTTTTAAGTCTATTTAAAGTTAATGCTCCACTCATATATTCACTAAAAACGGCTAAACCTTCTTGTGTTTCTACATTTCGTGGAAATCCGTTTGAGAATATTTTTAGAGGTTGAGCTATTCCGTTATAAGTGGTAACCAAGTGAACACCAATTTCATGATTAGCTAAAGTCAATAACTGATTCTTACTGAACTTTGTATTCTTTTTTATCAATAAGGTTTGTGTACTGTTGCTTACCATTGCATCAGCAGCAATGGTGGTTGAAAATTTTATATTTAATGGAAAATTATATTGCTTTGAAAACTCTTCAAAATAATTTTTCGCATCTTCTGGGGAATAAATTTTATCCATTTCTTCTCCTGCTTTCTCATCAGAATGATGCAAAATAAACTGTGCATTTTGAACATCTTTTTCAGTAGGAGTTCCATAAACTCTTAGTGAATTATAATGAAATTTTTTTGGTTCTCCAATGGTCTGAATGCACTGAACCATATTGGAATAATAGTAAATAATATCTTGATATAGTTTTTGAACCTTTTGATCTGTAATACGCTCTAAACGCTGTGAAAAAAACATCCGATGTAATTTATATGGATGAAATTTTATTTTTGGGTATTTAAGAATAGGCTCTTCTGTGTATTTAGAAGAAAAAAAACGTTGCTTTTCTTTTTCTGTATTTAAAGGATTTAAATAACTAAGCAATTCAATTTTCTTAACTAATCTATCTAGATTACTGTCTATATCAAAAAGTGCAGAATTATCATTAATTATTTCGGCAAGTTGTTTTTCTGTAAGCATATAAGCAAAAAGGCTACTTTATATTTTCAAGATTATCATTCCAGTTTTTTACTTTTGGTTCTCTAAGTTTGTCAACAGACTTAGCGACCATCATCGAAACGGCAGCATCTCCGGTAACATTTACGACAGTTCTACACATATCAAGAGGTCTATCTACAGCAAAAATTAAAGCTAGTCCGGCTTCTGGAATTCCAGCTTGTGACAATACAATAACAAGCATTACCATTCCTGCACCTGGAACAGCAGCGCTACCAATTGAAGCTAATGTGGCTGTAACAATAATTCCTAATTGCGCAGCTAAATCTAAATTCATTCCAAAAGCTTGCGCTATAAAAATAGCGGCTACTGCTTGGTATAAACTAGTTCCATCCATATTAATAGTCGCACCAATAGGGAGTACAAAACTCGTTACTTCTTCATCTACACCTAAATGTTCTTCTACCCTTTCCATAGTTACTGGTAAAGTAGCAGCACTAGAACTCGTTGAAAAGGCTAACAATTGAGCGGGTGAAATTCCCTTTAGGAAAAACGCAGGCGTTTTTTTTGTAAATATCCAAACCAAAAGTAAATAAACCCCTATCATTAATAGTAAACCAATCAAAACACATAACGCATACCAACCTAAAGCTTTAAATAAATCTAAACTTGGCGATTCTACGACTAAGGCAGCTAATAATGCAAAAACCCCATAAGGTGCAGCGAGCATTATTAAGTCTATTAATTTTAAAATTACTTCATTAAAACCATCAAAAAAATTCTTTACGGGAGTGGAATGTTCTTCAGGAATTAAAATAAGACCGATACCAAAGAAAATAGCAAAGAAAATAACCTGAAGCATGTTTCCGTTATCACTTGCGGCCTTAAAAATATTACTTGGTACTAAATCTTCTAAAGCCTGTAAAGGTCCAGCTTCTTTTTGTTTATTAGCTTCTGCAATTCTAGAATCAGCATCGCCTTTATAATTCTCTACAAGATTTGTTCTTGTTTCTTCAGAGATAGATTTACCAGGTTTTACAATATTGACAACTGCTAATCCGATAGAAACAGCAATGACTGTTGTAATAATATAGATACCAATAGTTCGCCCTCCCATTTTTGAGAGTTTTGAAATATCTTTTAAATCTGAAATACCTTTAATTAGTGAAGCTAAAATTAAGGGAACGGCAATAAGTTTTAGAGAATTTATGAAAATATTTCCAAATGGTTTTATCCAATCCGAAACAAATTTTGATCCCCAATCAAACTGAACCATTAAAAAAGCAAATAAAACACCAGCAAACATGCCGATTAAAATTTGCCAATGCAATTCTAACTTCTTCATAAAAATAATTTTAGGATAGAAAGATAGTGCTTTGAAAAGAAAAACACCAAAAAGGAGACTATAATTTTATAGTACGATTTAGTAAGGTAAAATCAGCTAATACTATTGCAGCCATAGCTTCTACAATAGGTACCGCTCTAGGAACAACACAAGGATCATGTCTTCCTTTGCCTTGTGTTTTTATCATATTGCCTTCTTTGTCGATGGTTTCATAGGGTTGAATTACAGTAGCTACGGGTTTAAAGGCAACATTAAAGTAAATATCCATACCATTTGAAATACCTCCTTGAATACCACCACTATAGTTTGTTTTTGTTGTTCCATCAGGTTTGTACTGATCATTATGCTGACTTCCTTTCATGGTTACTCCTTCGAAACCACTACCATACTCAAATCCTTTAACTGCATTTATTGATAGCATTGCTTTACCAAGTTCAGCATGTAGCTTGTCAAAAACTGGTTCGCCTAGCCCTATTGGTACATTTTGAATAACACAAGTAATAATACCACCTATAGTATCGCCTTCTTTTCTGACTTCTTTAATATAATCTTCCATTTTAGCGGCAGTTTCTATATGAGGACAACGAACAGGGTTGCTCTCAATCAATGAAAAATCTAATTCCGTATACTCTTTTTCAAGTTTTAAATTACCAACTTGTGAAACGAAAGCATTAATTTTAATAGTACTTAGAAATTGTTTAGCAATTGCTCCGGCTACGACTCTACTTGCCGTTTCACGAGCGGAACTTCGTCCACCACCTCTGTAATCTCGAAAACCATATTTTTGATCATATACATAATCGGCATGTGAAGGTCTATAAGAATCTTTTATATGAGTATAATCATGAGATTTTTGATTTGTATTATGTATCGCAAAACCAATAGGCGTT
>TARA_R110002051_G_scaffold207396_3_pt1 | contig 12171 bp, 11 predicted proteins | sample TARA_R110002051 | Tara Oceans TARA_R110002051 (sample SAMEA4397023) | marine metagenome | biome: Polar Biome; feature: [MES] marine water layer (ENVO:01000295) within the mesopelagic zone...; material: water (ENVO:00002006), including particulate matter (ENVO:01000060) such...
GAGCCAGTTCGCGATATAGGGCGCGTGATCCTCACGGATGGCGGGCTCGATATCGAGGTCCGCGCAGAGGAACGCAGCGCCGATTTCCGCGACCAGTTCTTCGCGGGCATAATGCTTTTCAATCGTCTCGACCGAGGTGCGGCAATTCTCTGCCACCTCGTGAAGGCTCACGCCTTCCAGCAAGCGAAAACAGATATAGCTGTGCCGGAGGCTGTCTGCTGTGCGGGCCTTGCCCTTCCGGTCGAGCTTGAGATTGCTCGCCTTGAGAATATCGTTGAACAGTTTCCTGATCCGATCTGAGAACAGAAGGTCGTCGGGACGCGGCCTGTTCCGGGCGAGCATGCGCTCGAACGCAGATACCGCCGCCAGCGTGCTGTGGCAGTAGTTGATACCGTCGCTGCCGTGCACCGCGATTTCCAGGATTTGCTCGTCGGTGTCATCGCGGACGACCTGCACATCGCGATATTGAAGCGCATCGGCTTCGGCCGGGGTCAACCCGGTATTGACCATAAATATGACGTAGTCACGCAATTGTCCTGCTTCGACCTTGTCGCGACCAATTGCAGGGTTTTCGGCGTTCCGGCGCAGCGCGGCACAGAGTTGCCGGTACTCCCACGGGGTGAACCAGAGTTTCGGTTTGGCTTTGGGTGTGGGCTCATATGGATCGGAAAGGTCGGGAATTCTGTCTATCCAGCCATGGCGCTGCGCGGTTTCGAGAACCATGCGCAGCGTCTCGATCTCGTCCTCGACCGTTTTCCGGCCGGGCGGCTTCCATCCTTTCGGCCCGCCGCGACCGACCGGAGCGCCTTCGCTTCGCGCGTCCTGTTCCGGCTCCGCCAGACGATGGGCGCGATACTGCTGAACCGCGCCGGACGTGACTTCGGATAGATGGGAGTCGTCGAAATACGGCAGAAGATGGAGCCGAAGGCGGTCCCGATGCATCTGGAGCGGGTCCGCGCCGTGACGCCCATGCGTCATGGCCTTGTATTCGGTCACCGGAATATTCGTCCGTGACGATGGTCACGTCACGGAATTCCAGATGTTTCACTTCATCGGGGCGCAGCCCCGTATTGGCCATGAAGAGCACGAAATCGTGCAGCTGCTCTGCGTGCCATTTGTAGCGGCTGGATTTCGGGCTGGCCGCGTTCTTTCGTGTGGCTTCGTAGAGCTGTTTATATTCGTTCGGCGTGAACCATGGCCGATGTTCGACCTTGCTCTGCCGCCGGTAGGGATCTGACAGGTCGGGCAGGTTCTCAAGCCAGCCATGACGCTGGGCGGTCTTGAGCACCATGCTCAAGGTGACAACTTCGTTATGGATGGTGTTGCGGGCGGGCGGCTTCCACGGCTGCGGCTCGGTCTTTTTCCCGTCCTTGCCTTTGCCGTTCGCCTTCCCGGCTTTTTGATCTGTTTTGGTGTCCGCCTCGGGCTTGGTCATGCGGTGAACGCGATACGCCTGCACCTCGCCGGACGTGATCTCCGAAACGGTCTTCTTGCCAAAATACGGCATCAGATGGAGCCGGATGCGGTCCTTGTGGCCCTGCACCCATTTGGGGCTACGGTGTCCACGGGTGGACGCTTCATATTCCTGCTCGAAGACCTTCGCCACCTCGGCGAAGGTCTTGCCTGTCTTAAGGTCGCCGTAATGGTCCCTGGCGCAGAGCTCCATGTACCAGTCGGTGGCAACGTCCTTCGCCTTGGCGAGGCTTTTCTGCTTAGTGCTTTTTCGCCATTCCTTGCTCTTGAGGTAGGTCGAGCAATGCCAGGCGCCGCCTTCGGTACGGCGGTAGAGTCGGACCTTATCGCCGAGTATTCTGTGTATTTCCATGGCACCCTCATTTTTGGTCGTTTTTTGTGTGAGGCTCGTGTGAGCCATTTTTAGTATATCACGGGGCGATTCAGGGGCCAAATTAGAGGAAGCTGAAATAGAAAAAGCCCCTGCAAATCAGTGACTTGCAAGAGCTTCCATTTGGTTGCGGGGGCAGGATTTGAACCTGCGACCTTCAGGTTATGAGATACCGTAAATCGGCTTCTCTGGATTTCTCCAAACTGCGCCGACGTTCGTTAATGCACTGATATTGTTTATTTATTTGACTTGCATTACTGCTCCCGCCTACGCTCTCCCCTGTTGAGATTCGCTTCCAACTGCTTCCAATATGCTTCCAAAATCAGGAGTCGGCAGGCGTGGGTCAGAGATTGAACAAGCGGTTCGTGGACGGACTTGCACCGTCCGATAAGAACTACATCACCTTCGACGGTGAGCTGCGCGGCTTCGGTGTCCGCGTGGCGCCGAGCGGGCGCAAGACCTTCATCGTGCAATACCGGGCGGGCGGACGAACCCGGCGTGTCAAGCTGGGTGTCTATGGCTCCGTGACCGTCGATCAGGCACGGACGGAAGCGCGGAAGCGCCTGGGCGAGGTTGCAGCGGGCGAGAACCCGGCCGAGACCATCCGCATCAACCGCCGCGCGCCGACCGTGGCCGCACTCTGTGACCGGTTCATGGAGGAGCATGTCCGGGTCCGCTGCAAACCGAGCACCGAAAGCGAGTATCAGCGCTCTATCAATATCTTCATCAAACCCGCGTTTGGCGCACGGAAAATACAGGACATAACGCGCACCGACGTTGCCAAGCTGCACCACGATCACCGGGATATTCCCTATCAGGCGAACCGGACCCTTGGCGTGATTTCCAAGATGTTCAATCTGGCCGAGGTCTGGGGCCTGCGTCCGGACGGCAGCAACCCGACACGGCATATCAAGAAATATCCCGAGGAGAAGAAGCAGCGCTTCCTCTCCCCGAAGGAGATCGGCACATTGACGCGCGTCCTGGCCGAGGTCGAAGCGGAAGGCACGGAAAGCCCCTATACGGTGGCTGCGTTCCGCCTGCTGTTGCTGACCGGCTGCCGCTTGTCCGAGATCCAGACATTACGATGGGACTATATCGAGGGCAGCTACATCGTCCTGCCGGACAGCAAGACCGGCGCGCGGCGCATCCCCTTCGATCAGCCGGTGCGGGACGTGCTGGACAGTATCGAACGCCAGGACGGCAATCCTTACGTCATCTGCGGCAAGCTGCCGGGCTCGCATCTGACCGACCTGCAACACCCGTGGCGGCGGATCAGGGCGCGGGCAAAGCTGGATGACGTGCGGATACACGATCTGCGGCATACATTTGCCTCGGCAGCGCTAGAGGCTGGTCTCTCGCTGGAGCAAATCGCGGACCTGCTCGGGCATTCCATGCTTCAGACGACCGCGCGTTACACGCATCTCCGGGATGAGGTGCAGCGGAACGCAGCCAAACAGGCGTCGGGCTTCATTTCGGAGGCTATGACTGCAGAGCCGCCCGTGATGGAGGCGACGACCGGGGCGTCTATTCCTATTGGTAATGTGGTGCAGTTCCGCCCTCGGGCGGGATGAGGCGCGAGCGTTACGTTACGTAGGGCGCCGCCAGCCCCCTTACGTATATGATACGTAAGGATACGCTTGCTTCACTCTGCCTTATCTCAGATCCGGCCAAATCTATGTCCGACGATAAAAAGAAACTGACAAAACCGCGAACGCGGCGATCACGTAAGGTGGAGCCTGCATGGGGTCTCAAAGACGTCGAACTCAGGAAAACCGAATTTGACCGTGAATTTGATGAATCCGCGATCAAAGTCGTCCTTCAAAAGTACATCGGCACCGACGAAAAAAAGCGCAACCGCTTCTACATGTACCTGCACGGTGCGCAGGATGCTTATTGGGGGACTCGCGAGACCAATGCGCCATCTCGTGCCCAGGTCCATGCCGCACTGGACCACCTTGAGAAACATGCTGCCCCATTGGTATGGGCAATTGAGAATCTGGACTACCTCACAGAGCTATTTCTTCAACAACATGCCCGGAGGAAGTTTCCAGACATCTCCGTCGAAGAGATTTTGCCTGCGCTTCAAACCTCATTGTCCGATTTTCTCAGGGTTGCGCGCTCCCTGAATAGCAATATGCCGCCATCGCCAAGAGGCCGTCCTCCAAATGAAGCCCTCCACGACTTCATCCGAACGCTCGCATATGCGTTTGAAGAATTGACCGGCGCAGACGCTTCAAAGGGATTAACCGTGGACAAGCAGGACCACACTTATTGGAGTCCGTTCATCGCTTTCGCCTGGGACTGTCTGAAAGCAGTCGATCCAGATCATGGCTTGAGCAATCAGGCATTCGGTGAAGCTGCGCGTAAGGCGGCGAGGTAATCCCTGCGCTCTGAATGGTAAAATTGACGTTTTTTGCGCGTCATTTCTACCATTGCAGTTCCTCGACCATGCGAATCCTACGCCATAGCCTTGCGGACATTCGACAACCGAAGTCCGAGGCAAAACCATGAACAAAGATGATCTTCCGGCTGAATATTTTGACCAGCTGATGAACGAGAACGACGCTGCCGCCTTCCTCAGCTACTCGGTGCGCGCGCTCCAGAATTGGCGCGTGCGTGGCGGCGGCCCCAGGTTCGTGAAAGTGTCCGCGCGCTCGATCCGTTACTGTCGTCGAGATCTCCTCGCCTGGGTCGAACAACGGACGGTTTCGCACACCTCGGAAGTTCCAGAGCCTGCATAAAACCAGTTTTGCCCTTGCGGGGCTGGCCGCACCGCAGGGGATTTTGGGGCCGGATGGCTCCGGGGCGCGGGGTAACCCGCGCCCCTCTCTCCACCCGCAGGGTGCCTTTCCAGAGCGCGCAAGCGTCCCTTCCCCGACCCCAAAAGAAAGCGGCCACGCACCGCCGGGCGCGCGCAGCGCGGACGGTGGGCAAAAACCAGCCGCGCACCGCGCGGCCCTTCGCCCCTTCCTTAAAAATCAGACATCCGAGAACCCCAGAGGGGGGTCCCTGTAACACCCCCCTCCAGAAATACATTCGAAGGAACAAGCGCAATGATCATCGTTCACAAGGGATTTGACGGCCTCGACGTAGCCTTCCGAGCGAACATCTCGAAAGAGCTTTACGATATGCTTTCAGGCGCCAAGGAACGCGCGATTGAGGAACATGAGCCGCAGTTGATCGAATGGAACGGTGTCGAGATGCACGTCCAATCAAGCGGCGCGCAAGGCTACCAGTTCCGCTGCGATACCGGCCCGCTCGGCGCCACATGGTTCATCAAAAAGCCAAACAGAAAGGACGAATGGGGCATTCGGGTATCGTGCAAGTCTCTCCCTTTGGCAGTGCGCGGCCTCGGTCGGGTTCGGGTCGACCTGCATGCCTTCCTTGATGCCATCGCAGGGCCGGTTACGGCACGGGATGTGAGCATCGGCCGGGTCGATTATGCGGTCGACATCCTTGCCCCTCAGTTCGAGCTTTGCTCCGACAACTTCGTCATGCATTCCAGCAGCAGGCGGACAGAGTTCAAAGATGTTGAGATCGACGGCACATCCGGGCGAACGACCGGTGTCCGCATCGGGTCCATGCCGTTCCGTCAATTGAACGTCTACGACAAGCGGGCCGATATCATCAAAAAGCGTAAAGTTGAATGGTGGAAAATCTACAACACCAATTTGCAGGCGATGGGAAAACCGTCCCTTGACCCCAAAGACCCCGAACAATCGCGTGTCTGGCGGTTCGAGTTCCGGGTCGGGAAACGCCATCTCAAAGACAGGTGGAACCTCCGCACATGGGCCAATCTGGATAATTTGCTTGCCGATGTGATACGGAAGCTCTCCGAAGCCATACGCTATGCTCGGCCGACACTGGATAGCAACCGGAGCCGATGGCCGGACGATCTACTCTGGGCGCAGGTCAAAGACGAGATTGCAAACGACCTGGCGGAAATGGCGAGCGGCATCGAGCCCGGTGTCATCAAAGACATATGGCGCAATGAGTTCGCTGCGCTATTGCTGGGCCAGATTATCGGCCTTAGCGCGACGCTCTCCGTGCTGACAGATGGCGACGCTGAGGGACAGCGTGACTTGCCAGACCGCATTGCACGTGAAATCGATCATGCTCAGAGATTTGACCAAGCGGATTTCGAACGGAAAAGGTCCAGAGCGAAAGCGCGCTATCGGTTTATCGACCAGATCGCCTCATCACCGGCTACGGCAGCGCTCGGCTAATCTTCTAACATCCCCCTAATTAGCCAGGAGCAGTACATTCGGTCTTTCATGGCAAGTGCAAGCGAGCAAAACGTCTTTAGAGCCTGAGACCAATATCAGCCGCATCCCACTGCATCCCTGTTGGCACTTCGCCCAAAGCGCGATGCATACTCTAGCAATGGTTCAATCCAGCAATTGACAAATAGAGAGGGCGGCCCGAAGACCGCCCCTCATTTTGTGGCATTAAAGCCTTGCTAACGGGTGGACCTCAAATCCCTATCGGCTAAAACAGGTTCTCGATCACCCGCTTTCAGAATGGTTCGTCGCAAAATTCGATGCAATAGAAAATTGCAATTAGAGCGCACTTTACCGCACACTCTCCCCACTTATAGGAGTGCGGGGAAGCAATTATGGGCTCAAATATTGCCTATCGAATTGGACTGGATGTCGGGGCCAATTCAATTGGATGGTGCGTTCTTGCACTCGATAAATCAGGTCAACCGACGAACATCCTAGATCTCGGCACCCGGATTCTGACGGCGAGCGCAGAGGCAGGTCGCGACCCACAGACAGGAACATCGCTTGCCGTTGACCGCCGTGTCGCGCGCGGCATGCGCCGTCGCCGAGACCGCTATCTGCTTCGCAGGTCCGATTTGATGTGCGCTCTTGTAAAGCACGGCCTGATGCCTTCGGACGAGGCCGCCCGTAAAGCTCTGGAAAATACCGACCCCTATGAAATACGCGTCCATGCTCTCGATCAAAAGGTGCCAATACACCATTTAGGGCGTGCCCTGTTCCACATGCACCAAAGGCGCGGCTTTAAATCCAACCGAAAGAGCGACAGGGGAAATGCCGAGGCTGGCCTGATTAGGCAAGGCATCGAAAGCCTGAAAGAAAAAATGGAGGCAGAAGGCGCACGGACCGTCGGCGAATTTCTCGCACGACGTCACGCCCTGCGGCAGACTGTCCGCGCCCGTATGATCGGCACGGGCAAGGAAGCCCACTTCCCTATCTATCTCGAACGCGTCCTGATCGAGGAAGAATTCAATGCGTTGTGGAAAGCGCAGTCCTGCTTTCAACCCGCGCTAAGCGATGCAATACGCGATGACCTGCGCTCAATTATGTTCCGGCAGCGCCCCCTGAAGCCCGTTGAGCCAGGCAAATGCTCACTCTATCCCGACACGGATCAGCGTGCGCCACGGGCTCAGCCCGTCGCCCAACGGTTTCGCATCTTCAAGGAACTTGCCAATTTGCGCCTCCGCCATCCGGGGAAGCCTGAGCGGCCGATCACGATTGCGGAACGAAATATCCTGGCCGAAAAACTGCTCGGCTCGGCAAAACTCAGTTTTGACCAGATGCGCCGTGCCCTCAAACTCGACGCCGACGTGTTGTTCAATTTGGAAAGCGAACGCCGCAAGGATCTGAAGGGTGACGAGACAGCCGCCCGGCTTGGCTCGAAGAAAGTCATGCCCAAGGAATGGCGGAGGCTGGATCTGGTGACACAGAGCGCCATCGTCGAAGCAATTTTGGATGAAGTGGACGAGAACAGCCTTACAGCAACCCTTCACATGCTCCTAGGAGACCGCCCGGACATAATTGAAGCCCTCTCCGCCACGCTGCTGCCAGAAGGGCATGTGCGGTTCGGAATGCGTGCGTTGGGAGAGCTTGTCGCATTGATGAAGCATGGGACCCGGGAATTTGCAGACCCGGAAACCGGTGAAATCTTTGAAAGGCCAATTCGCGAGGACGAGGCAATCGCCGAAATGGGGTTGCATCACTCCGACCGGCGGCCCGATGCCCAGATGGAGCAATTACCGTATTATGGACAAGTGCTGACAGACAGTGTCATTGGCACGGGAGATCCTTCAGCGCCAATCGAGACCCGATATGGACGCCTTCCGAATCCAACGGTGCATATTGCCCTGAACCAGATACGCCAGTTGGTAAACAGCATCATTGCGCGGTACGGGCCGCCAACAGAGATCGCTCTGGAAATGGCGAGAGAGCTCAAGCAGAGTCGCGATGAAAAGACCGAGACCGAGAAACGGCAGACGGAAAATCAGAAAGCAAATGAAAAGCGCCGAGAACGGCTCGCGGAACTGAAACAGCCGGACACGGGGTTAAACCGTTTACTGCTGCGGCTCTATGACGAGCTGCCAGCCGATGACAAGCTGTGCGTCTATTCCGGACGCCCCATTGCAGTTGCACAGCTATTTTCATCCGCTGTTGAAGTCGACCATATTTTGCCGTTCTCCAAGACGCTCGACGACGGTATAGGCAATAAGCTTCTATGTTTTCGTGACACCAACCGCAGCAAACGAAATAGATCCCCGGCAGAGGCCTTTCACGGTGATGCGCTGGCGGCAATGCAGGAAAGAGCGGCCCGCCTGCTTCCGGCGAGGAAAGCGGCACGGTTCGCCTCTGACGCTATGGCAAGATTTGAGGATGATTCGTTCCAATTGCCAAGGCGCCTGATCGACACCCAGTACATCGCACGGCTCGCCCGCGAATACATGACGCACGTTTGCCCGCCAAACAAGGTTTGGGCGACCAACGGCCGGATGACCGCAATGTTGCGAGGAAAATGGGGCCTAAACTCTCTGCTTCCAGATCATAATTTTGCAGAAGTCGGGCACCCGAAAAATCGACGCGATCACCGGCATCATGCCATCGATGCCTTTGTCATCGCGGTTACGGACCGCTCTCTCGTCCAGCGCCTTGCGCATGCTGCCGGACGGGCAGAACTAGATCAGATGGAACGGATACTTGCCAATATGCCGGAGCCGTTCCCCAATTTTCGGGCGGCTCTCGATAACCAATTGAAAGGTACCGTCGTCTCGCACCGGCCCGACCGTGGCGTGGAAGGCAAACTTCACGAGGCCACGGCCTACGGTCCCGCGAGCGAGGCTGAGAAGGCGGACGGTTGGACCGTTGTCTACCGTAAACCGGCGGATGCGCTGAATAAGAACGAGATCAGTCGCATCCGCGACCCTCTGCTCCGCACAACATGCGAGCGCCTTTTGGACGAAAAAGGGGAAGAATCAGTCAAAGCCTATCTCGCCGCCGAAGGTATTCGCCGGGTTCGCCTATTGAAGCGCGAGGCCCCATCAGGCCTGATCCAGATTAGCCACGGCAAAGATGGACAGCATGTTAAGGCATATGCGGCAGGCGATAACCATCATGTCGACATCGTTGAGACAGAAGATGGAACGTGGCTTGGCGAAGGCATCACCACATTCCAAGCCAATCAAGCTAACCATAAACCATCCTGGTGCGAAGCCCTACCCGGCGCTCGCCTTAGAATGCGTCTGCACAAAGGTGATCTGATCGAGGTCGATCACAATGGCACGAGAACGATCATGCGTGTTTACAGACTAGAAACATCCAACAATCGCGTTAGACTCGCAGGGAATACAGAAGCCGGATCGCTCGATAAACGCCATACCAATCCAGATGATCCCTTCCGCTGGTTTATGCCTAGCTATTCAGCTCTGAAAAGATCAGGAGCCCATCAAGTTAGGGTGGATATTCTTGGCCGAGTGTATCCTGTTGAGCCACAACAATGATAGGCCGCGTCGTTGAGATTGCAGAAGATCGGCGCCACCTGTCCGTGCATCGAGGGTTTCTTGTTGTCAGTGCCGAAAGCACGGAAATCGGTCGGGTTGCCCTCGACACCATAGGTGCCCTGATTGCAAACGGTCACGGCATGACCTTTTCGAACAACCTTCTGACGGCATTGACGGAACGCAACATCCCGTTCGTCTTCTGCGGCCCGAACCATTCACCAAAAGCGATAATATGGCCCGTCGAAACACACCATACCCAAAGCAAGCGAATGCGCGCACAAATCGGCGCTTCAGAACCGCTGCGAAAGCGGCTATGGCAGGGAATGGTCCGTGCAAAAATCAACAATCAAGGCGCTGCATTGCAGGCAGTCGGGCACCCTTCCAATGATTTCATGGCAATGGCTCGGCGGGTAAGGTCTGGCGATCCGGACAATCTGGAAGCACAGGCGGCGCAACGCTATTGGCCTCGACTGATGGGAGATAGATTCCGGCGCGACAATGCTGCACCAGGTGCCAATGGATTGTTGAACTATGGCTACGCCATATTGAGATCCGCTGTCGCACGCTCGGTCATGGCGGCAGGACTGCACCCGACTCTTGGCATGCATCACGCAAACCAGAATAATCCCATGTGTCTCGTTGATGATTTGATGGAGCCTTTTCGCCCCGTTGCAGACGTTGCCGTCGTTCGACTGATACGGGATGGCGTAGAGGACGTGACAGGGAATGCAAAGCACATACTGGCTTCGATTCTGACCCTCGACATGGCAACCGCTTCAGGTACGACGCCTCTGGCAACGTGCGCTCACCGCCTCGCGATATCTGTTGCCCAGTCATACGAGATAGGCAAGCCAAAACTAGATTTGCCACTGTCGCCGCTTCCACTGGAATTCGGCATCACATCAACCGGGGCCGATATGTGACAGTCTTGTCGGGCTACCGAATCATGTGGATATTTGTCATGTTCGACCTGCCTGTCGCCACTCGTGAAGAGCGGGGTCGAGCGACTAGGTTTCGGCATTACCTTCTGGACGAAGGGTTCCAGATGTCGCAATTCTCGATCTACTTGCGTTTCTGTGCCGGAAAGGAACAGGTCGAAGCACTTAGTAGACGAATCGAGAAGGCGGTACCGCCAAAAGGATCAGTTCATCTCATATCCATCACGGACAAACAGTACGAAAACATCGTACGGTTCCGTAGCAAAGAAAAAGAACCGCCACGGAAAAATCCTGGCCAATTGGCATTATTTTGAGGCGAAGTGATGATTTTTTGTTCTGTGCAGCAAGAAAAAACGCCCTGTTACCAGGGCGCTATCAGTGATGGGATCTTAGCCGATAGGGATTTGAGGTCCAGCCGCAGCCACGGCACGGAAGATGGCGGGCATGGAAACATCTTAGCCGATAGGGATTTGAGGTCCAGCCGCAGCTGACGGCTCCAGCGGCGCGTTATCGCTTCCATCTTAGCCGATAGGGATTTGAGGTCCAGCCGCAGCAAATAGAGACGATCACCCGGCTCAACCTCAATCTTAGCCGATAGGGATTTGAGGTCCAGCCGCAGCAAACCAATCCACCAGCTCGTAATAGATTGGATCTTAGCCGATAGGGATTTGAGGTCCAGCCGCAGCTATCGACGTGATGTACGGCTACAAGGCGCTATCTTAGCCGATAGGGATTTGAGGTCCAGCCGCAGCAACCGGAAACCATTCCGTCCAGAGCCATTCATCTTAGCCGATAGGGATTTGAGGTCCAGCCGCAGCTGAAGATCACCGTTTCACCTTTCGACTGCCATCTTAGCCGATAGGGATTTGAGGTCCAGCCGCAGCGGTAACCATGCGCTCCCGCCGCACCTTGTCATCTTAGCCGATAGGGATTTGAGGTCCAGCCGCAGCATTCATAAGATCGATATACGATCAACCGCAATCTTAGCCGATAGGGATTTGAGGTCCAGCCGCAGCGAGTGGGTCTCCAAGGTTCTCGGCATCAATATCTTAGCCGATAGGGATTTGAGGTCCAGCCGCAGCTGTTTACGACACCATGCCGAACGGAAATGCATCTTAGCCGATAGGGATTTGAGGTCCAGCCGCAGCAACGAGGCCGGTGGGCGCACAATTGCGACAATCTTAGCCGATAGGGATTTGAGGTCCAGCCGCAGCAGGAGAGAAAGCCTTGTACACCCGACCCTTATCTTAGCCGATAGGGATTTGAGGTCCAGCCGCAGCGACGTGGTCCACCACTTCATGGATGCCTACATCTTAGCCGATAGGGATTTGAGGTCCAGCCGCAGCATGAGGCGCGTGATTATTGCCATGGGTATTATCTTAGCCGATAGGGATTTGAGGTCCAGCCGCAGCGCCCACGCCTCCTTAACGCACACCAGATCAATCTTAGCCGATAGGGATTTGAGGTCCAGCCGCAGCTAACCGCGCAATCGCAACCCGGATTTCCGCATCTTAGCCGATAGGGATTTGAGGTCCAGCCGCAGCTCCGGCAGAATGGGCGCAAACAATCGTCTTATCTTAGCCGATAGGGATTTGAGGTCCAGCCGCAGCCACCTCTGC
>TARA_R110002051_G_scaffold265712_1_pt1 | contig 12167 bp, 4 predicted proteins | sample TARA_R110002051 | Tara Oceans TARA_R110002051 (sample SAMEA4397023) | marine metagenome | biome: Polar Biome; feature: [MES] marine water layer (ENVO:01000295) within the mesopelagic zone...; material: water (ENVO:00002006), including particulate matter (ENVO:01000060) such as......
ATATAAAGTTGTTGTTAAACAACAAGAACAAGAATATTATAATGTATATTTACCAGGATTTACTGATGGTTACCCAGTTACAAACAATATTGATGCAGGTAAAGTTAGTTTTTCTACCTTAGTAAGTGATAATATAAATAAAATTCCTAGAGATTTAAAAGAAGTAGGCCCTACGGATACAGAATTTAATAGCAGCGAATTGTTATATGTAAGAGTAAATAATCCTGATATAAATAATAGAAATACTAATCGTTCTTATGGCGTGCCGCAAAAACAAACTCCTTGGAATGCTCAATATTATCCTAGAACAATATCTCAAAATGTGCTTTCAATTGCTACTGTAAGAGACATGGAACTTGTATCTATTCCTTTTATAGATACGGGAACACCGAAAGGTCCTTATGATCAAATGGTTATAAGTCAAGTTGGGTCTGCTACAACAGGATGGGTAAATACCCCTACTGCACTAGGGAGTGTGCCATGGGGAGTATCTCCTAGAGTTGCTGCTTTATATAATACAGATGAAAACCCAATGATGTTGAAGTTTAGCACCTCACAAAATGGTACAGGTAATTTCTCTCCAACTGAGGCACCAACAGAGCCTGGGCCTGTAGGAGCAAGTATTACTACAACTACAGACGTTGTTGACCAAGATAAAATATATAGTTGTCAACCTTATTTAAGCGTAGTAGAGACTCAACCAGTATATTCACGTTTAGAATTATTTTATGAAACATCCCTAGGGGGAAGTATAAATTTATTAAATGCATTAGTAGATTCTCAGTATAACGGGGTTATAGCTTCAGAAATAACAGCTGCATCTTTTGCCGAGAGTGTTGCACCTGGAGCTACTGTTGGTAGTGCTTTTAATTTTATAGATGGAGGGGGCAATGACATAACTAATTCAGCTCAAATATCGGCTGTAATACAACAAGTAGTAGATCAAACTGGATCGGATAGGACTGCTGAAAATCTATTTACATTAACAGAAGGGGTCAATGCTGAATTTCAATTATCTACAAGTACTGGAGAATATTTTTGGTATAATGCAAATTCAAACTCTCCTGGTAACTCTACAGATATATTTACAATTACATTTAGAACAACCTATACACCAGTAAGTACCCCTTATATAGACGATATCTTTGGGTTTATAGTTACACTTACAAATGTAGCTCCTGATATAGATTCTTTCACAATTACTCCGCCAACTCTTGCTACTACTACTATACACGCCTTTACGGGTGTTAATGGTACTAATTCTGGTAATACCACGCAGAATACATTAGAATTATTTTGGGATTTAGATCCTAATCATGCAGATTATACTGCTAATAATGCTATATTTGCTATGAGTTCAGCAGGTGCTTTAACCGTAATTGGTACAATGATAGAAAATACCACATATGCTGTGGGCATAAGAGTTACGGATATAAATGGAGATGGCTTAAGTTTTGTAGATGTAGCTGGTTTTACAGTAGGCTTACAACATACTCCTAGAGCTATTTGTTGCGGTTGGAATACAACTACTTATAGCACATGCAGTCAAAATAGCGAATGGCTATTTGCTGTAACTGATGATACAGATTTAGATACCGGTGGAACATATGGGATTGCTGGATATAATTGGCCACCAGATGCTTTATATAATGTAAGAGATAAAGCTAATTGCGAATTAAACCCATACACAACAGGGGCTTTAACTGCTGGGACAATGAAAGTTATACCTACTCTAACTAGTACATGTACAACTAGTGATGTAACAATTATTTATAGTATTCAATATAGAGAAGATTTTAACTCTCCCTGGGGACCGGCAACTTGCGATGTAGATTCACCAGCGCAATTAGCAGGTGGTGAAGTAAGTTATAGTATACAATTGAGCGCTACAAATGGAACTCCTGATTCAGATGAATATTGGTTTAGCACAGCAGGCGAATATAGAGTGTTTACAAAAGAAATGGGAGGTGGAGCTTGTGGTGCTGCTTGCGGAGTTAATAAATTCTATGTAGAATATGGAGATAAGAATTATCCTAAAGCAGGGGATTATGCAACTAACTGTACAGGTACCCTGTAATAAGAAGTAAAAACAAGTAATAATATTAATACCATGGCAATAACCTTAGAGATAGGATATTTTAACTCATTTTGGATGAAGAAAAAGGCAGATTTTCCTTCTTTTAGTGAACCTAGCTCTGCTTATTGGGCGGTTGGGGCTATAGACAATCCTACAACTGACGGGTCTACTAGTATAGCTTATCAAACAGGCCCACCTATTGGGCAACCAGCAAAGAATTTTGCAGAAGATTGGTATTTAGAAGAGTCCAGAATTAGAGGAGGTTATAATAATACAAGTACAGATTATGGTGTTAAAGCTTATATTGTTGAAGAAAACGATACTAGTAATAGAAGAGGTAATTCTTTAATATACTCTGGGGTATATAATTCTAGAACTGGTATTAATAATACTAATCAATTTAGTGTTAGTGAAGATATTACTAGAAGTGTTGATCCTGTAGGTGGAACAATACAAAAATTATTTTCTGAAGATACTAATTTAACTATATTCCAAGAAAGAAAAGTTAACATTGCTTTAATAGACAAAGATGCAATATATACTGCTGAGGGTCAAGCAATGACTACTTCGGCTAATATAGTTATAGGACAAATAACGCCAGTATTAGGAAACTGGGGAATAGGTACTAATCCAGAATCCTTTGCTTATTATGGATATAGAAAATATTTTGTAGATAGAGATAGACATGCTATATTACGATTAGCGGGAGGCAATATAGAAGAAATTTCTTCTTACGGTATGATTGATTTCTTTAGAGATCAACTATCTGATATTTCTGATACTGGGGCGATAATTGGGGGTTATGATGTGTATAATCAAAACTATATACTTTCACTGCAAACTAAACCAATGACTGCATCAGCCCATCCAGAAGAGCAAGGTGTTTATAAAACTTTAACATTTGACGAAAGAATACAAGGGTGGACGGGATTTTATACTTATAAACCTAATCAAGTTTTTAGTTTACAAGGTCAATATTATACGGCCTATGGCCCTAAAATATATAAGCATTACCAAGCAGAGACATCATTAGGAGTTGCAATTCCAAGAAATCAATTTTATGGGGTAGACGGCACTTCTTCTGTACAATTTATATTTAATCCAGATCCTAATATAGTTAAAACTTTTCAAACAATAGCATATGAGGGGAGTAATGGTTGGAAGGTTACATCTTTAATATCAGATGAAACAGGCAAAGATTTAGAAAATGGTAGTTGGATAAATAATGAAGATACTGCTTCTATTATATATAGTTATAATGAGGGGGTATATTTAGAAAATAATATTCAATACAGAGCTGGATTTGATAGAAAACAAAATCAGTACGTAGCCTCTATACGAAATAATACTACAGATCCTATGGCAGGAGAAGTTGTATGGGGAAGTAAGGTTATGGGTATAAAAGCCTATTATGCTACAGTAACAATGCAAACAGATGCGACTACTGATCCGGGCGGATTAAAAGAATTGTTTGCTGTAAGTAGTGATTATAGATATAAATAAAATTAAATTAAATGAATAAATTGTCTAAAAAAGATTTTCGAAATCAAATAATGAATATAGAAAATGGAATAATAAATTCAGGACATAAAGATGTAATTAAAGGAGATTCCAAAGTTTGTCCTTTAAAGCATTCTTTTTCAGATGGTATATATGTTAGAGAAATAACTATACCAGCTGGTATGGTAATAGTAGGAAAAATTCACAAGCATGACCACCCAAATTTTTTATTAAAAGGGGAAGTGGTCGTAATTACTGAAGAAGGTGGTAAAGAAGAATTAAAAGCACCATGTTCTATGATTTCAAAACCAGGAACTAAAAGAATTTTATATGCTAAAACAGAGTTAGTATGGACAACTGTTCATTTAAATCCAACTAATACACAGGATTTAGAAGAATTAGAAGAAGAAATAATAGCTCCTACATATGAGGCTTATGAAAAATTTATAGAAAATACAAATAATAAACAACTAAAACAACAATAATATGAGTTGGGTAACGGGTGGTATTGCGATAGCGGGAATGGTTATGCAAGGCGTTTCAGCCGGTAATAAGCGAAAACGCGAACAATCAAAAGCAAGAAGACTGCAAGCTAAATTAGATAGCTTAGAACGTAATAGACAAGCTATTATAAATCCATGGGAAAATGTTACTAGTCTCGCTGGTTTGGCCTCAGATTTATCTGGTATGATGAGTAATCCTATGGCTAAATTAGGCGTCGCAACTAGATCAGCAGAAATACAAATGGAACAATCTGATATTGCATTAGCTAATACATTAGATACTCTAAGGGCCACTGGATCTAGTGCAGGTGGTGCGACTGCTTTAGCGCAAGCCGCTTTAGCTTCCAAAAAACAAGTGGCTGCTGGAATAGAACAACAAGAGGCCCAAAATGAAAAACTTAGGGCTGAGGGAGAAATGAGATTAGAAGATAAAAAAATAGGTGAAAAATTAAGATTACAGCAATTAGGAATATCTGAAGGCGTTAGAGTTCAAGGAGCTGAAGCTCAGGGCAAAGGATTTATGTTTACCTCTAGAGAACAACGAGAAAGAGATCAAATGTCTAGGACAGCTGCTTTAATGTCCAATGCTACCGCTGCGGCTAATCAATCTTCTGCAGATCAAACGGCAGCTTTTACTGGGGCATTTACAACACTAGCATCAACAGCAAGACAAGGAAGTTAAAATTATAAAATATGATATCACTAGAAGAAAATAGAATAAAATCGCAAGAACTTATAAAGCAGGACAGTAATGATGGGATTGCTTATAATACGAAAGTATTAGGGGGGAATGTTGGCCCTAACTTAGATATATTAGGCAAAGCCTTTGATGGTAAAGCCGCAATATTTGCAGCTAATACATTAAAGATTAATAATAATGATTGTCCTGATGGGAATTGTGAAAAATTATCACATGAGAATAAAATTTTACAAAATGCACCACAAAATGCTATGCAGTTTATAACGCAACTTACAACTGAATTATCAGCTACTGAGCAACCTAATTATGATACAAATAACCCTTATTCCTATATGGTTATAAATAATATAATTAATGGTAAATTAGGTTTTGGACCTAAAGATGGTTATAATATTGATATGAATTTGGTTGATGATGGTTCTTTTGATCTTCAAGCTTCTGGACCAGGACTTGACGAGCCTTTTAAAATTAATAGTGGCGTGTTAAATAAATTAGTGATGGATAATAAATCTTTAATTTCACAAACTCCAAATATAAATGAAGGTGCTGGTGCTGTTTTAATAGAATCCGGGTTATTTAATCCAGCGCATGTAAATAAAAAAGATAATTCTTTAACCGATGATGCTAAAATTTCTCTTGCAGATTTCGGAGTACTTAATGTCGAAGGAGAACCTGTCTATGATCAAGTTGAAATCGAAATTGAAGGGGAAAAATATATGCGGAATGTTTATAAATATGATGAAGGAAAAATAATCAAAAGACTCAAGCCTTTTTTAGATGCAGAAATATCAGGTATTTTATCAGATGAACAAAGTGGTGTTGCGTTATGGAATATGTATTTAGCGAATGATACAAGCATGGTTGATGACGATGAACGTGTTGAAGATAAAAATGCAGGGGATAAAAGCTGGGCATATCAGGATTTGCCTTTGAGTGATAAGCAAAAACAAGAGTTTAGTTTAAAATATCAATCTTATTTTGTAAAAAATCAATTACTACCTTTTATACAAAATCAAGTACCACCGGGTGATGATGGGAAACCTATAAAAGCACAAGTAATGACAGACGAGGAATTATACAAACAATATCTTGGTTAAATAAATTTAATATGGCTACAGAATTACAAGCTATTATACAACGCATGAGAGCTGAAGGTAGATCTGAAGAAGATATTGCCAAGGTTGTTGCAGAGCATAAAGCTAGAAATGAAACTCCAGATAACTCTGAGGCTAAAAATATTATTGCTCGTGCTATTCAAAAAAATACTGGTAAAACCCCGGGACAACAAGAAGAAGAAAGTATAGAAAAGGCTAAAGCCAACCAAACTACAATTAGTGCTTATGGGACAGATGTAAGTATTGCCCCTGAAATAGAATATAAAAGAACACAAACTTGGAAACATCAACAAGATAATTATAATAACGGATTACAAGAATTATTATCAAATCCTAATGTGACTCAAGAAGAAATTAATAATTATAACTTAAACAAACCTAGGGATTTTGAAATTAATAATAATGAAGTAACAAGTGATGCAGATCCAAATCCTTTACTTTCTACACAACTTATTCTATTCCCAAAAACAAATGATGAAAAATTAGTTTGGATTAAGGAATCTGCTAAAGAATTAGGTATAAAGGAGGCGGACTTACAAGCTAGTATTGATGGAAAAGGGATTGATAAGGTTATAGAGGAGATGCGGGTAAGTTTAGAGCCGCCAAATATGTTTGATGAAATAGAAGCTACTAAAGCTAAATTAAAAGCTTTTCAGAATGGTGAAATTCAAATATCAACAGAAGAGCTTAGTAAATATAAACAACAAGGATTTATTACTGTTAACCCAGATTTAGTGGCTAGTATAAATGTACCTGATACAGATGAAGTTAGAGCTAGCTATATGGAGAAAAACTCCAAAGCTGATTGGATAAAAAGACAAAAAGAAATAAGTAAAAATTTAGGTATACCTCAACCAGAAGACGATGAAGCATACAATGAGTATATAGTTCAAAAAATGGATGAAGATCAAGATGAGATTATTCAAGGTTTCCAGGTAGATGCGGTTAATAAGTATATACTAGACCAGGAGGAAGTTAAAACAGCAATGCAATTAGAGACAGATAATTTAACTACTAATTTTAAAACTACTACCATCCCTGAAATAATGGAAAATACTTTTTCCACTAGTGAAGATGCAATTGCTATTGATAAAAAAAGAAAAGGAGCAATAACCGCTATAGATGCCATGAAGTTAGATATTGAAGGATGGGGTGATTCCGTAGAGGCTGAGGAATGGGCAAGTACAGTAGAAGAAAGAGAAGAAAGATGTAGAAAATGGGGGATTCAATGTGAGGCTATGTGGTATAATTCGCCTAAAAATGTTAAAATCGATGACTTCAATAGGGCTATTAAGAATTATAACTTAATGCTAGAAGATGAAGAAGATAAAGCCACATATAATGGACTATTAGAAAAAGCCCAAGAAGAAATAACTAGAAGATTTAATGCTAAAATAAATGAAGCTTATTCTGGTAACAATGTAATTACTAGAGCTTATCAAATGGCAGGATTGGGCGCAAATGAAGCCTATGCTCAAAAAAATATTGGATTAGATCTTACCAGACAAGCAAGTGATTTATCTGTTTGGATTGATGAGCAAATAGAGGAAGGTAAGTTTGCTGCAGAAAATCCTGATCATGCGAAATATTTATTCGGAGGTAATTGGCTTTCTAGAGCTAAGTGGGGAGCAGCGAATATGGCTGAAGGTTGGAGAAAATCCGTTTATGATTCTGAAACCGGTAGACTTGGTTCTAAAACTGGTGTTACCCTTAATCAAATACAGATGACACTACGTCAACCTCAATTTGAAAGTAGAGGTAAAATTGTTGAAGAACTTGGGAATAGCTTTGAATCTGGTAAAATAAATAAAGATATGTCTATAAGCGAAGCGATAGATATTCTAGGAAAAGATTCCGCATTAGCTAAAAGATTAGAAAATAAATTTTTATCTAATTTTGATAGAGTTAATTGGTCTTTAGATGATAATATAGGAGATTATTATGATAAAAAAGTAAAAAGATTAGCCAATACTACAGAAGAGATGGAAGAGGATGCAGAAGATTTATGGGGAAGTAAAGACGGAACGTGGCAAGGACATGAAGATCGTGTTATGGATTTTCTAGAAGTAGATTTTGACGATGCCCCTATAACAACTATTCAAGGATTAATGGGTAGAGCAGCACATGGAATAGAACAATTTCAAACTATGGCTCTTCCTGGACTTGGTAAATTATCTTTTTTAGGTTCTTTTATAGCTGCAGCTGCTTCAGGCCCTACAGGTGGGGTGACAGCGCCTCTTGCTGCGGTATTATTTAAAGCCGGAATTGTTTTAGAAACAGTAGGCGGTATGGCAGAAGGAGCACAAATATATGCCAGTTCTTTTATGGGAAATTTAAAAACCCAAATGGATAAGGATTTGGGAGCAGGAAAGTATACTACCGAACAGTATTTAGATGCTTTAAAATCTGGTAAATATTCTCAACATTTAATTCCTTTGGCTACTGGATCTGCGGCAGCTGGGGTTTCTATAGGTAGTGGTATTTTACAAGGATATGTAGGTAAAGGTGTATTGGGTAATTTAATGAAAAGAAAAGGTGTTCAAAAAATAATGGAAAATACTTTTGGGAACTTTATAGCTAGGAAAATAGTGCTACCTGGGGCTAGCTATGCAATAACTCCTTTTATGGAAGGGTTAGAAGAAGAATATCAAAGTATTATAGAGCAATCAGGTGAGATTTTAATGAATCTTGGTCCTAATGAAAAATTCAAAAGTGCTTTTACTGAAAAAATGGATTGGGAACAAGTAGCTATGGAAAAGAAAATGGGTTATCAAACAGCCCAATTCTTCGGCGCTGCTGGGGGGATATCTTCAACATTTATGGGTGGTAAAGCAAATTATGGTCAGGAGGCTTTAAATATAGCATCAACTATAAATTTAGCTAAAGATTCTAAAACATTTACTACAGCTAATAAAACTTTTGAAAATTTAATTGAAAAAATAAATAAAGATAATTTATTAACACCTGATCAAAAAAGAACTGAAATACAAAAAGTATCTAGTATAAGAAATGCAGGTATATTAGCTAGTAATACCGAGGGTATATCAAGTATTAATAAAAATAAATTAGTAAATCTTTTTGTAGAACAAAACGAATTAGAAAATAAAATAAAGCAAAATAATAATAAACAAGCTAGTGTATTAGATATTGAAAGAAAAAATGAAATAGATGCGGAAATTGAAAGTATTATACGAGAAGGGGCGGTACAAGAAGAAAGTTTAAAAGGTCCTACATCTGCAATGGGAATAATTCCTACAGGCACAGCTACAGATACCGATCAAGTTAATGATAAACAATCTAGGGATGTGGATAAAGCAAGGGCTGGTGATGTTGCTACTCAACAAGAGTTTGAAAAATACGGAATAGATTGGGAATATAAACCTATTTATAGATTTGTAGGGAAATCAGAGGTAGATGCTCTTAACAATGATGAAACTATTGAAGGAAAAAATAAAGAGGTAGGGGTAGATATAACTATATCTGAAGACCCTACATCTGGGACAGATGCTGGATATAGAATAACTTTTAAAGAAGAAGGCTTTGATCAGGCTAAACCTAATTCTAGAGCGAGAATGAAAAACGAAGAAGACGGATGGGTGCGAGGTGGATATAAAAAAGATGATGTTTTAACAATAGAAAAAAGGAATGCTGATGGTACTTATGAAATTGTATATGATGCTAACTCTGAACAAAATGAATTAAATAAGATAAGTATAGATTTATATAAAGATCCTAATACAAGTGAAACAGATAAGAATAGAGAAACTAAAAATCTTATAAATGATAATGCTGGATTTTTCTTAGGACCTAAAGATAAGGGTGGTATAGATTTTGTTACTAATTTTGAAGGATATCGAAATAAGGATACTGGCAAATTTATAACAAGACAAGAGGTTCTAAATGAAGTAAGCGCATTACTTCCAGGTATTATAGGCGCCTTTAATACAAAAGGTAAAGCTAATTTTACTACTTATGCAGGGGTTAGTTTAAATGCAAAATTACCTGCGATCAAAGAATCCTTAATTGGTGCTAAAGAAGCTTCTAAAACAAAAGAGACTACAACACAAGAATTAGAAAATATTGTTGCAGAAGAAACTGAAGAAACTAAAGGTAAAGAATTTGAAAAAAGAAAATACCCCACTGATATTGCGACTGTAGAAAAACAAACTGCTGGCGTTAGACCTAAGATTTTAAATAATATTAAAGAAAGTGTAAAAAGCTTTATGGCTAGTGCTGTAGGTAAAACAAAAGAGATCGGGGGAAAAGGTAAAACAGTAATTACTAAACTTGATCCTGCTTCGGTTGAAAAAGATTTAAAAGCAAAAAATAAAGCAACTGAAGCTGCAGTAGCGGCGGCAATAGGGAAACAAAATAGTAAACAATATAAAGATTTTGTAACAAATATTATAAATGAAGGTTATATAGAAACTATTCCTATAGCTGCGATGAAAAAGAGATTCCAAAATGTTAAAGGATTTAAAATTGAAAAAACAGGTAGAGAAACTTTAGGTGCTGGGACTGGTATTTATAAACTTTCAGATTTAAATAAACAAGCATTAATAGATTTTTATACAAAAGATCAAAGTGGGCGTAGAAGTTTTATAGGTTTATTGGCAAAAGGATTAACTATTGAACAATTTCAAGAAGTAAAAACAGATAAAGCTTTCATGAATGATTTAGCTTTTAAGTTAAAAGAAGATGGCTCTAAACTTACTGCTGAGGAATTTATGAATGAAGTTGAAAGAATATATGATAAAAGAACTATTGAAAAAAGATCTTTAGATGACACAAGCAATATAGATAGATTTATTGACAATGTTTTAGAGCCAAGAATTAAAGAATCTGGAGGAGCTGCAGGTAGTAGTCCTACTCCTGGGGCGATTGCTCAAGCCATGAAAACAGCATTAAAAGGTTATCAATCCCTTATTAAAGCTGGTAAAACCTTTAAGGAAGCTTTAAGTAGGTTTATAAAAGATTTTATTGAGGCACTTCAAACTCAATATTCACTTACTAGAAATCAAATAAAAGGTGTTACTGATCTTATTAAACAAAAACTTCAAAAAGCATTTGATTTTAATCAAAAAAATCTAAGAGAATTAATAAAAGATTTTGATTTAAAATTAAAAGGAAAGTCAAAAGTAGATAGTTTATTAACAAAAGCTGGATTAAATAAAACACTCGACTTATCTACATTAATATTAACAAGAAAGGGTAGAAAGAAAATTGTTGATACATTTAGAGATGAAGTATTTATTTTATTACCAAGAGCTGCTTGGCAACAAAAAGATGCATTTACAAATAGCGCCCGTATGTACGGTATAAATAGGTCTTCTGCGACTAAAGCCGAAAATGCTGCTTTTGATCAATTAAAACAAGATATTAAAGATGAAATAGAAAATGCTACTGATAGTGCATTTGGTGATGATATATATGATGCTGATGGAAATATTGTTGACTTCAAAATATCTAGTTATGGAACTGTTTTTAAAGGGACTGAGATTGAAATAAAAGATAAAGCGCAGAAGTTTAATACCCAAGTAGCAGCTATTCATAAAGCTATGTGGGAGCGTATAAATAAGAGAATTAATAGAGTCAATCCTGAAACAGGTAAAAAAGATAAAAATAGGGCTTCTGGTATAGCTACCTATTTAAAATTCACTGCTGAAGACCGTGACTCTTGGCATAAAAGAGGCGCCCAGATATTTGGGTATTCTTTAAATCCTAAGGGAATTGGAAGTACATTATTTGAATATGAGCATGCAATGCCTGCCACTGCAGCATATTTATATTTATTAGACGCTAGTTTAGAAGGAAAAAGATTTGATTCTATTTATGATTTAGTTATAGATGATTATAAAGTAATAGCTTTAGATTCAGTGGAAAATGCTAAGTTAGGTAAAGCACATTTAGGAAGAAGTATGCCCGAAGGGTGGAATGTTTTTGATAATTCTTGGTGGGAAAGATACTTTAATCCTCAAGTAGCAAAAATTAATGGAGGAATTAATCCTAGTAATATAGTGGATTTAAATGGTAAACCATTAAGCGAAGTATTTAATATAAATAATAAAGGCGAAGCGGCTAAATCAGCAGAATTAATAAAGTCTGAAAAGAAAGCTAAAAATAAAATTGATAAGTTAGCCCATACTATTACAAATAAAAACCAAACAACTGCAGAGACAAAAGAAACTTTAGAAAATTCTTTAGATACTCAAGTAAATGCACAGAAGGTAAATAAAAAGAAAAAAGGTATTAGTGTATTTGATTTTGATGAC
>TARA_R110002051_G_scaffold48876_1_pt1 | contig 12154 bp, 10 predicted proteins | sample TARA_R110002051 | Tara Oceans TARA_R110002051 (sample SAMEA4397023) | marine metagenome | biome: Polar Biome; feature: [MES] marine water layer (ENVO:01000295) within the mesopelagic zone...; material: water (ENVO:00002006), including particulate matter (ENVO:01000060) such as......
AATTTCTCGTCATTGCAACAACGCCACTTTCCCTGACGACGATGCCGCGCGGTATGATGCACCTTTGCCACAGTGCCGCCACAGTGCTGGTTAACTTTGCCATCATTGACATGCAGCGCCGCAATACAACCAAGCACCTTGCGCCCCTGCTCCAATCCCCCTGCTCCAATATGGATACACCTTATATATACACCTTGCCGAGAGCCCCCGCCTTGGGTAGACCATTGCCGGAACAAGCAAAGGATCATCGTGATGGGTAAGTTCTCCAAATTGCACCTTACGTTAGCACTTGGCGCGTTGATCAGTCTTTCGGCCTGTGGTGGCGCAAATGTGACAAACGCTGAAGCGCCGGATAGCAGCAACCAGTCATTTAGCCCCAATACCGATAGGATCAGGATGGGTGAAACGACGATATGGAACATCTTCAAGCCCAAGAATTCCGAGACCAACGTCGCCGTGAACAAATACCTGTGGGCGGCAAGCCTCGAGGTGCTTAGCTTTTTGCCGGTGCAGTCGGTAGACCCCTATACCGGTGTGATCATCACCGGCTATGGTACGCCTCCTGGCGGGGGTACGTCGTACCGTGCCACGGTTTTGATAGATGACCCCGCTCTCGAGGCTCGTTCCCTGAATGTGGCGTTGCAGACCACAGGCGGACGTCCAGTCAGCAAAGCAACATCCCGCGCGGTCGAAGACGCGATTCTAAGCCGCGCCCGTGAGATCCGTATCGCCGACAGTAAATTCTGAGCCCGCTCGCTTTTCCCCCCTCATTATAACGCCGGGCCCTGCGCTAGTCGCTCGCCCGGCGTGTTTGTTTGATAAGGTCCGCAAGATGCCCTCTTACTCTCCCTCTGAAATCGAAGCCCGCTGGCAGGCCGTCTGGGAAAAAGACGCAATATTCAAAGCGGTGCGCAGCGCCGACAAACCCAAATACTATGTGCTTGAGATGTTCCCCTATCCGTCGGGCCGCATTCACATGGGGCATGTTCGCAACTATACGATGGGCGACGTAATCGCGCGCTACAAGATCGCCACGGGCCATAATGTACTGCATCCCATGGGGTGGGACGCATTCGGCATGCCTGCCGAAAATGCGGCAATGGCCATCGGCGGCCACCCCAAGGACTGGACATACGGCAACATCGCCGACATGCGCAGTCAGATGAAGCCGCTAGGTCTTTCGATTGATTGGTCCCGCGAATTCGCGACATGCGACCCTGAATACTATGGCCAGCAGCAAGCGTTGTTCCTGGATTTCCTGCAAGAGGGTCTGGTCTATCGCAAAAACGCTATCGTGAACTGGGACCCTGTCGATATGACCGTTCTTGCCAATGAGCAGGTCGAGGCGGGGCGGGGCTGGCGGTCTGGCGCATTGGTTGAACGGCGCGAACTTACGCAATGGTTCTTCAAGATATCAGATTATTCCGAAGAGCTTCTGAACGCGCTCGATACCTTGGACAACTGGCCAGCCAAGGTCAAATTGATGCAAGCGAACTGGATCGGCAAATCGCGCGGTCTGCAATTCGCGTTTTCTACCGTCGATGCACCCGAAGGTCATGACCGGATCGAAGTATATACCACCCGGCCAGACACGTTGCTGGGTGCAAGCTTTGTCGGCATTTCACCCGATCACCCGCTGGCCAAGCTTCTGGAAAAGAGCAACCCGGATGTAGCGGCTTTCTGCGTCGAATGCCGCAAGGGTGGCACTACGGAAGAATCGATTGAAACCGCCGAAAAGCTGGGTTTTGACACTGGCCTGCGCGTACGGCATCCCTTTGATACCGCATGGGAGCTTCCCGTCTTTATCGCCAACTTCATCTTGATGGATTACGGCACGGGCGCAATCTTCGGGTGCCCGGCCCATGACCAGCGCGACTTTGAATTTGCCAGCAAATACGGCTTGCCGATCATTTCGACGTTTCTTCCATCCGAAGATGCGAACCCGAAGCTAGAAGAAGCCTATGTTCCGGCAAAATCTGAAACGGTTTACTACAACGGCGGATTTGCCGGCGAAAAGTGGCAAACCGGAGAAGAGGCCATCGCAGCGGCAATTGATGCGTGCGAAGCCCAGGGTGTCGGCCAAGGCGTGACCAAGTTCCGTTTGCGCGATTGGGGCCTGTCACGTCAGCGATATTGGGGTTGCCCTATCCCTGTGGTGCATTGCGATGCCTGCGGCGTAGTGCCCGAAAGGAAAGAAAACCTGCCGATCGAACTGCCCTACGATGTCAGCTTTGATACGCCCGGCAATCCGTTGGACCGTCACCCGACATGGCGCGACTGTACCTGCCCTGCCTGCGGCGCACCTGCCAAACGCGAAACCGATACGATGGATACCTTTGTTGATTCTTCATGGTATTTCGCCCGCTTTACCGCGCCGCACGCCGATACGCCCACCGTCATGGAAGATGCTGAATATTGGATGAACGTCGATCAATATATCGGCGGCATCGAACATGCGATTCTCCACCTTCTTTATTCCCGCTTTTTTGCCCGTGCCATGCACATCACCGGCCATTTGCCTGAAAAGGCGATTGAACCTTTTGACGCCCTGTTCACCCAAGGCATGGTCACCCACGAAATATATCTAACCCGCGATGACAAAAATCGCCCGGTCTATCATCTTCCCGAGGATGTGACCGATGGGAAACTGGCTGACGGCACCGAGGTAGAGATCATGCCCTCTGCCAAGATGTCAAAGTCGAAAAAGAACGTGGTGGACCCGTTGGGGATCATCGCGAACTATGGTGCGGATACGGCCCGTTGGTTTGTCCTGAGCGATTCCCCGCCCGAACGTGACGTGGAATGGACAGCCTCGGGTGCCGAAGCCGCTCACAAGCATCTCAACCGTGTGTGGAATATCAGCGAACGCATCAGCGCGATGGGTACGGATACCCCCGGCGAAGGTGACGATGACCTTCTGCGGGCCATGCACAAAACCATCCATGATGTGACCATGGGCATCGACTCGTTCGGCTTTAACGCCGCCATCGCAAAACTTTATACCTTCACGGCCATTCTTCAAAAATCCAAAGCGGGTCATGCTGCTCAGCGCGAAGCCGTCATGACATTGGCGCAGCTTATGTCACCGATGACACCTCATCTGTCCGAGGAAATCTGGACGGCCCAAGGCGGCATCGGGCTTTGCACCACAGCTCCTTGGCCACAGGCGCTTGATGCGATGTTGATAGATGACACCGTAACACTTCCCATCCAAATCAACGGCAAGCGACGTGCTGAAATTCAGGTGCCCGCGGACATGGCGAAAGAAGAGGTTGAAAAACTCGCGCTGAGCCACGAAGCTGTCATTCGCACCCTTAACGGTGCTACGCCCAAAAAGGTGATCGTTGTGCCCGGACGGATCGTCAATGTTGTTGCGTAAGTGCCGGTTTCTATTGGCACTGCCCCTGCTGGCCTTGGCGGCGTGCGGGTTCCAACCGGTATACGGCGACAACGGCAGCGGATCTGCCCTGCGCAACAGCGTCCAGGTAGAAGCGCCCGACGATGTTTACAGCTATACCCTAGTGCGCGAAATAGAGACCCGGCTGGGTCGGGCACAGGCACCGCATTTCGCGCTGGAACTGACAGTCGCTATCGCCCAAGAAGGCCTGGCGATAGATCGCACCAACAACACCACGCGGTACAATATGATTGGGAAGGTCGATTTTATCTTGCGTGATCTTACCGCTGGTCAGATCGAAAGCTCGGGCACGGTCGAAAACTTCACGGGATACTCGGCAACCGGCACGACCGTAGCGACGCTCGCTGCGGAACATGACGCACAAACCCGGCTCATGACAATGCTGGCGGATCAGATCGTCACGCAGCTTTACGCGGCCAACCTTTCCCGATGAAACTGCCGCCACGCGATGCGAATGCCTATTTTGCCAAACCTGATCAACGCAAGACAGGGTTGTTGATTTACGGCAGCGACGCGATGCGTGTCGCCATCAAACGGCAAGAGTTCCTTAAGAACCTGTTGGGGGCAAATGCCGAAGAAGAAATGCGTCTCACTCGCATTCAGGCTGCCGATTTGCGCCGTGATGCACCGATGCTGCTGGACGCGATCAAAGCCACCGGCTTTTTCCCCGGGCCCCGCGCCGCCCTTGTCGAAGATGCAAACGACAACATCGCCAAGATTCTGATCGACGCGTTGACCGACTGGCAACCCGGCGACGCGCAAATCGTCGTAACCGCCGGAGATCTCAAGAAAACTTCGAAAGTGCTCAAAGCCTTTGAGGCGCACAAGACCGCTTTTGCCACGCCAATCTATGATGATCCGCCGGACCGGGCAGAGATAGAACGCATTCTTGCAGACGCAAAGTTGAACCCTGAACCGGGGGCCATGGCCTCGCTCAGTGAACTGGCACGTGTGCTCGACCCCGGAGATTTTCGGCAAATGGTGGAGAAAGTTACGCTCTATAAATTTGGCGATGACCGCCCTCTTACTGCCGAAGATGTGGCGAACTGCGCCCCAACCTCGACCGAAGCGGATGTCGATGACATTCTGCATATTGTCGCTGAATCGCGCGCAGGTGATATCGGCCCCGTGATGGCCAAACTGCAAGCACAGGGGGTGAATGCCGTAACGCTGATTATTATGGCGACCAGACATTTTCGCACGCTTTATCGGATCGCCAGCAACCCCGGCGGCCAAATTTGGGGCGTGCGCGACCGGGACCGTGCTATACGGCAAGCGAAAAACTGGGGGGCGTTGAAGTTGGAAACAGCCTTGACCGTATTGACCGATACCGATCTGACCCTGCGGTCAGCCGGACAACATGCGCCGACCATGGCGCTCGTCGAGCGCGCCTTCATTCGCCTGGCAATGCTGGGTGCACAACGTTAATTCATCGTAGACGGCTTAGGAGGGACTAAAATGTACACAGTGATCGGTGCAACCAAAACGCGCGCCATGCGGGTGATGTGGATGCTGGAAGAAATCGGCCAGCCCTATAACCACATCGCCTGCGCGCCACGGTCAGAAGAGGCTAAGAAATACAATCCGTCCGGTAAGATCCCTGCACTGCTTGTGGGTGACGATGTGTTAACCGATTCTGTGGCGATCATGCATTATCTGGCGGACAAGCACGGGGCCCTGACCGCCCCTGCCGGGACCCCGGCACGCGCTAAGCAGGACGCTCTTACGTTTTGGTTGATCGACGAGATGGACGCTATCCTGTGGGCCGCCGCCAAACACAGCTTTGTATTCCCGCAAGAACAACGCGTCCCCGAAATCAAAGACAGCCTCAAGGCTGAATTCGCCCGCTCGGCGTCAATTCTGTCGGAAAGACTCGAGGGGGCTTACCTGATCGGGGACAGCCTGACGGTACCCGATCTGCTGGCGACCCACTGTATCAACTGGTCGATCGGCGCGGGTTTTCCTCGGGTCGATGACAAGCTGGGGCATTGGGCCAAATCCATGCGTGATCGTCCCGCCTTCAAAGCCGCAGCCACCAAGGAAGACTAGACATTCCGAACCCGCGCGGCGGCGTGTTGTCCCGCCCATCGGCCTGTCGCCAGGCAGGCCGACAGCAGGTACCCTCCGGTCGGAGCCTCCCAATCCAGCATTTCACCGGCGACAAAGACGTCCGGCCGAGCGTTCAACATCAGCGTTTCATCGACAGCGGCAAAGGGGATGCCCCCGGCGGTGGAAATCGCCTCGTCCAACGGACGCAGCTTTGCATTCTTCATCGAAAGCGCCTTGAGAAGCTCTGCAAGTACCCTGGAATCCTGAGGCAGAGGCCGGGCCATTTCCTGCAATAGCCCGATCTTGGCAGCGTCCAGCTTTACCGCCTTTCGCAGGTAATTTGAGACACTCATCCTGCCGCGGGGTCGGTCAAGCTTGGCGATCAACGCCTCAACACTCTGGTCAGGCAGTAAGTCAATAACCAATGGATGCCCGTCGCGCACGCCGCGCGAGACAGCATAAATGCCCCCACCTTCAAGGCCTTTCGTCGCAATGATTGCCTCACCCCGAGAGCGGTGCGCGCCTGATCGCAAGGCTATACCCTTGAGCGCAGCGCCGAAATGGGGTGCCATGTGCGAAGACCAGTTCACTGCAACACCTGCATTCGCAGCTTCAAAAGCAGCCACATCGATGCCCTGGCCGCGTAGAATCGTTGCCCATTCCCCTGTAGAACCCAATCGCGCCCAACTGGCACCACCAAGAGCAAGAACCGTTACGTCAGCGCCTAGGGTGCGCTGCCCTTGGGGGGTGGCGAACGCCAACGAAGTGCCGTGCCATCCTGTCCACTGCCACCGTGTATTGATCTGCACCCCTGCCCCCGCCAAGCGGGCAAGCCATGCCCGCAATAAGGGCGACGCCTTCATGACAGTAGGAAACACGCGCCCGGTCGAACCGGTAAACAGCGTCTGCCCCAGGTCTTCGGCCCATTTTTGTATTGCTACACTATCGAACCCGGCCAGCATTGGTTGCAACAGTGGTTTGGCCTCTGTGAACGCGTTCAGGAAAGACGCATCGTCTTCGATCTTGGTCAGGTTAAGCCCCGACTTGCCTGCCATAAGAAATTTGCGCCCCACCGATGGCTTGTGCTCGCAGATGGTGACTGACACCCCGGACCGGGCCAGGGTTTCCGCCGCCATCAATCCGGCAGGACCGGCCCCGACCACGACAGCATGTCCGTTGGGCGAATTATCTATGGTCATCGCATGGCTTTCGGAACTTTTGTGTGACAAAGATCAGCATTAGCGCAACCATAGTTCTTTTGCACGATCCAGGTGGATATTTAATCAGGAGATTCCCATGATGCGGATTATTTTCGCTCTTGCCCCGTTCGCCCTGTTTGCCGGGTGCGGCGTGCCCTTCGTCCCTTTCATCTAGGGTAGTTCCGTCGGTCTCGGTGCCACGTCACACATTGCCTTGATACCCGTCGCGATCGACGGTGACGCCGCTAAGGTATCCTCCGCGATGGCATGTGCTGTGCCAAGCAATTCCTCTGACGTGACAATCCGATCAACCAGACCGAACATCAACGCCTCCTCTGCCGTGACCCTCTGGCCTCCCATCAAGATCAGCTTTGTTCGTGATGGGCCGATCAGGGCCGACATCCGTGCAGGGTCGCTGGGCTGCGGTAGAAAGCCCAGCTTCATCACCGGATAAAAGAACTTGGCATCGGGTACGGCAATGCGCAGATCGCAGGCCAGCGCCATCCCCATGGCGCCGCCGGCAAGGGTCCCGTTCAGCGCACAGATGCTCAGACCAGGCAACGCCGCAATAGCCCCCGAAAGCCGCTCCCAGATATCGGAAACGGCAAGGCCGGCCTGCGCTTCCTTCAGGTCCGCACCCGCACTGAACACCTTGCCATTTCCGGTCAGGATGACAGCGCGGGCTGACTGCGCGTCCTCCATGAACTGCGCCAGATTCACAAGCATCTCATGCGTCAGTGAATTCGCCTTGTCGGGTCGGTTGATCGTGGCCTGCCAGATCGCACCTTCGCGGCTAAATTCTATCATATTAAGCCCACCGCCTTGCGGATATCATCGTCACGCAGCGATATCTCCTCTCCGCAGAACTTGTCGGCTGCGGGGCTACACATCCACAACAATGTACGGGCGGGCCAATCTGCCGGAATGTGGTCTTCCCATGCCAGCATGCTGATCGGATTGATCCCGCTGGCTTTGATCTCGCGCTGCATCTTTGTCGCGACGGTACCCGGAGACAGGCCGATTGCACGAATGCCATTGCTCGCCTCCTCCAGATGAACGGAACGGCCAAGCATGTTTACCGCAGCTTTAGATGCACAGTAATGGCTCCAGGCCTCGATCGCGTGATGAGCAGCTCCCGAGCTGATGGTCAAGATCGTCCCGCCCTTAGCGTTCTTCATCACCGGCAGAACCGCGCGCATCCCGTTATAGACACCCTTGAGATTGATATCGATTACCTGGCCCCATTCGTCGGGATCAGAGGTCGCGAGATGCGAGATCGGTTCAATGACGCCGGCGTTGTTGATCAGAACATCGACACTGCCAAACGCACCCAATGCAGTTTCCACCGCTGACGACATTTCGCCAAAGCGGGCAACGTTGCAGGGAATCGCGATTGCGGTCTTGCCAATCTCTCCGGCCAGGTCGGCGATCGCATCCTGCGACCGCGCCAGAAGCACCACGTTCGCATTTGCTTCGGCAAAGACCCGAGCCGCTTCGGCCCCGATGCCACGGCTTGCGCCGGTGATCATAACGGTTTTGCCGGTCATATCCATGTAATGTTTTGCCATGTGATGCTTTCCTTTTTGTGCGATCTGGGAATTAGTGCACGGCACAGCACCCGGATTAGTTTATTGGTAAGCAACAACATAGTGGTTCGCCATTTAAAAGCACACCGCACGCGCGAAACAATGCTGACCCGCGGCAGGGCGGTGCCTTGTAACGGACAGTGCGGGAATTACCTTTATGCATAATATCTGTTAGGACAGCTTAGCCGTTGATCCGCGACAAAGGAATTTTCTAGAATGACCCATCTTCGCCCCATTTTTGGTTCGGCCGTCCTTGGCATGTTTTTTACCGCGCATGGTGCCTGGGCAGGTGTCACGCCCAACGACGTGTGGCAGGATTGGCGTGATTACATGCAAGGCATGGGGTATAAGCTGACGGCCACCGAAGACAGCAAGGATACGACGCTTGCCGTCAGTAACATCCAGTTCGATTTCGCCGCCGACGCAGACCAGGGGCAGATGTCCCTGTCTCTGGAAACCCTGAACTTTGTACAGAATGGCGATGGCTCCGTTTCGGTTGTCATGCCAGCGGTCATGCCCGTCGTGGTCGAGATCACGCCAGCAGGTCCGGACGCCAAAGCGATACGCATGGCGTTGTCGATCAACCAAAACGGTTATGACATGCAGGTGACTGGCGACCCCGCAGACATGACCAGCACCTACAGCGCAGGCGCGCTTGGCCTGAACCTTGATCAACTGACCGTCGGTGATGAAAGCTACGGGGCGCAGAACGCGCTTTTGAATGTCGCGATGATGGATGTGCGTAATACCACCACGTCACGCTTGGGAAACATGCGCAGTTATGATCAAAATGCCACGGTCGCGTCCGTGACATATAACATGCGGTTCAAAAACCCTGATGAACCCGCTCTGGCGGTCATTGAAGGCACGACCAAGAACCTGAAAATGGCGTCCGACGGTGTGCTTCCTCTGGGGTTGGCGCAGGTCAGTGATATGGCTGGAATGCTGCGCGCGGGAATGGACGCATCAGGCAAGATAACAGGTGGCAACAGTACGGTTACCTTGAACATCGAAGATCCGGCCAACGGCGATGTTGCCGTGGCGGCAGCTACCGAAAGCAGCACCCTGACTGTCGAGACCAGCGCAGACGGGCTGAGCTATGCCGGGACGCGACAGGGAACGGCGGTTTCGGTCCAGTCGCCGGAGCTTCCTGCCGCGCTTTCGTTTGCTATCGACAATGCCGCATTCAATCTGAGCGCCCCGGTGACCAAGTCGCCAGACCCGCAGAACTTTGCGCTTGGTTTGAACATGGATGGGCTCGCTTTGTCCGATCCGACCTGGGGCCTGATCGACCCACAGGGCGCGTTGCCCCGTGATCCGGCAAATCTGACGTTGGACCTGTCCGGCAAGCTTACCTTGCTCATGGATTACTTCGACCCTCAGACCGCAGAGAGTATGGCGAATTCCGGCACACTTCCCGGCCAGCTGGATATGTTCCAGCTCAACTCGCTGATCATCGAAGCCCTTGGGGCCAAGCTGACCGGTAATGGCACTGTAAACTTCGACAATGCGACGTCCGAGCCTGACCCCGGGACTCTCAAACCCGTTGGGGCGGTCGACCTGAAACTGACCGGGGGCAGTGCCTTGCTTGATACATTGGTAGCTTCAGGGCTGGTTCCGGCCCAGACCGCAATGGGCGCTCGAATGATTCTGGGGATATTTGCCGTCCCCGACGCTGCTCAGGACACTCTCAAATCCCGGCTCGAGTTCACCCGTGACGGATCGATTCTGGCAAACGGCCAACGTATAAAATAGCGGTCCCCTGCCTCGGCTCGTTCTTCGTCCCTTGCAGACCTGCATGTCGGGCTTTAGCAGTCTTACCATCCCCCCAAGGAGCCTTCCATGACGCAATCCCTTGATACCTTGACCAAAGCGTTGCTGCGCGCCGCGGAAAAAGCCGGTGCAGACAGTGCGGACGCGATGGCAGCTCGGGGCAGTTCCATCAGCGTCGATGTACGCGGCGGAAAGCTTGAGCAAGCCGAACGTTCCGAAGGTGTGGATATCGGTTTACGGGTTTTCGCAAGCGGTCCGCCAATGTGTCCGCTTCAGATACCTCTGACAATACCATTGAAGAAATGGCTGTCCGCGCCATCGCCATGGCAAAGGAAGCGCCCGAAGATCCCTATAGCGGCCTTGCTGACCCCGACCAGTTGGCGACGCAGTGGGATGTTGAATCGCTTGAACTGTGCGACCCTTCACCGGAACCGACACCTGAAACCTTGCAAGATGACGCCGCTCGGGCCGAAGCCGCGAGCTTGGCGATCAAGGGCGTGACACAGGTCCAATCCGCGAGCGCGGGATATGGTGCCCAACGGGTCTTTCTGGCCGCTACCAACGGTTTCGAGGGTGGATACCGACGTACGGACCGGGGGCTGTCTTGTGTGGCAATTGCCGGCGCGGGATCCGGGATGGAGCGTGACTATGACGGCGACAGCCGGGTTTTTCAGGCAGATTTGCGCAGCGCTGAAGATATCGGCGAGTCGGCGGGCACGCGCGCGCTTGCACACCTTGATGCCCGCAAGCCACCAACCGGAACATTCCCGGTGTTGTTCGATGAACGCATTTCCTCGACGCTGATCGGCCATCTGCTGGCCGCGATCAACGGGGCGGCCATCGGGCGAGGTGCCTCTTGGTTGCGCGATGCGATGGACCAACAGGTATTGCCCGCCGGAGTTTATCTGATCGAAGACCCGCATCGCCCCCGCACACCGGGGTCACGTCCGTTTGACGCCGAAGGCTTACCGACGTCGAAAAGGGTCATCGTTGAGGACGGCATCTTGAAAAGCTGGACATTGGATCTGGCGGCGGCCCGAAAGCTGGGGTTGCCCCCAACCGCCAATGCGGCACGCGGCCCCGGAACCAACCCGAGCCCCGCGACATGGAATATTGCGCTGGCCCAAGGCGAAGCCGCAAGAGAGGACCTGATAAAAGACATGGGCACCGGACTGCTGGTGACTTCCATGATAGGGTCTACGATTAACCCTAATACAGGTGATTATTCGCGTGGGGCATCCGGTCTTTGGGTCGAGAATGGTGAAGTCACCCATGCGATCAACGAATGTACGATTGCGGGTAATTTGCGGGACATGCTGGGCAACTTCTTGGCTGCCAACGACGCCCGTCAACACCTGAGCCGGGTGGTGCCTTCCTTGCTTGTACCGGGAATGACCCTTGCCGGAACATGACCTCTCTCTTTTGATGGATTGCGCCCGGCAGGCTGGTCGGGTCGCTCTCTCGTTCACCGGTGCGACCGCTGTGCGTTGGGACAAGCCGAAGGGGGCAGGTCCTGTGACCGAAGCGGACTTGGCCGTAAATGCAATGCTGCAAGAGCGGCTTTTGCAGGCACGACCAGATTATGGATGGCTGTCAGAGGAAAGCGAAGACAATACCGCCCGACTGGGGCAGTCGCATGTCTTCATAGTCGACCCGATTGATGGAACCCGCAGTTTCATCGAAGGAGCCGATACCTGGTCGCATTCGCTTGCCGTTGCCCGCGACGGGGAAATAGTCGCTGCTGTTGTGTACCTTCCCATGCTGGACCGGCTTTATGCCGCTTCCTTAGGGGGTGGGGCAAAGCTGAACGATGTGCCGATAAAAGCCTCGGTAACCACCGATCTGGTTCATGCGACAGTCCTGGCCACCAAGCCCGTCATGGCGGGTGTTCATTGGGCTGGCGGCGAACCCGGCTTCAAATCGGCGCATCGCCCGTCATTGGCGTACCGGTTGGGCCTCGTGGGTCAAGGCCGGTACGATGGCATGGTCACCTTGCGCAAAAGCTGGGAATGGGACATTGCGGCGGGTGCGTTGATCGTGACCGAAGCAGGCGGAATATGCACCGACAAGACAGGGGCCGCGCTACGGTTCAATAATTCGGACCCACGGCTGAACGGTGTGCTGGCGGG
>TARA_R110002051_G_scaffold90418_5_pt1 | contig 12153 bp, 13 predicted proteins | sample TARA_R110002051 | Tara Oceans TARA_R110002051 (sample SAMEA4397023) | marine metagenome | biome: Polar Biome; feature: [MES] marine water layer (ENVO:01000295) within the mesopelagic zone...; material: water (ENVO:00002006), including particulate matter (ENVO:01000060) such as......
CGGGCTCAGTATCGCGAAGCATGTCGTCCAAAACCACGGTGGCGACATTCGCGTGTGGTCCCAGCTCGGCAGTGGCTCCACCTTCACGATTCGACTGCCCGAAATCGATCCCGATGTAACCAACGCAACAGGAGACAAACAATGACCCGCATTTTGATCGTCGAAGATGAGCCGTCGTTGAGCGAGCCGCTCGCATTCCTCCTAGAACGAGAAGGCTACGAAACGACGATCGCCGAAGACGGCCCCGCGGCTCTTACTGAATTCGACCGCAACGGTGCAGACCTCATCCTGCTCGACCTCATGCTCCCCGGCCTCTCGGGCACCGAAGTGTGCCGCGAGATCCGCACCCGTTCGAGCGTGCCCATCATCATGCTCACCGCGAAAGACAGCGAAGTGGACATCGTGGTCGGCCTCGAGCTTGGCGCGGATGACTATGTCACTAAGCCTTATTCCACGCGGGAGCTGTTGGCGCGCATCCGTGCTGTTACGCGTCGTCGCGCAGAAGATATCGATGAGACAGATTCTGTGTTGGAAGCCGGGGGAGTGCGCATGGATGTTGAGCGTCACACTGTCTCGGTAGATGGCGTCGATGTCACCATGCCGCTCAAAGAGTTTGAATTGCTCGAACTTTTGCTGCGCAACGGTGGCCGCGTGCTGACTCGAGGTCAGCTGATAGATCGCGTGTGGGGTGCTGACTACTTCGGCGACACTAAGACGCTCGACGTGCACATCAAACGCATCCGCTCGAAGATTGAGAAGACGCCATCGCAGCCGACTCTTCTCGTGACGGTGCGCGGGCTGGGCTATCGATTCGAAGATTAGAAGAGCGCTGGCGCGCTTGGACTAGGTCGAAGTGCGTCGGATTCTGCTGGCCTCTCTACCTGAACGGGTAAGCGCGCCGAACTGGCGGAGAGCCTTAGTGCTACTGGAGCGCGCTAGCCGGCGCGAGATCTGAGTAGATGGGGTCGTCGCCCGAAATTACGGGAACGAGCAACTCTTCACCGCTCTGGTTGCCGAACTGAAAGTAGATCGGGAACAACTGGCCGGCACGGATGTCGGCATCGTCGATGACGATCATGTCGCCGTCAACCGTGGTGCCGTAGTGCTTGACCTCGTTGGACGAAACGGGCTTGGAGATGTCGATGCGCTCGCCGTCGGCCGACTCGTATTGCATACGAAGGCTGCCACTTGAAGAGCTTGTGTTGATGACCGTGACCATGAGGCTGACAGCGGATTGGTCGTCGTTGCTGATGGCAAGAACGTTGCGCACCTTGACGTCGCCAACTTCGGCACCGATGCCGTCGCTGGGGTCGTAGTGGTTCAGTGTCGCCGTTGGCGTGATGAACGAACAACCGGCGGTGCCCACGAGGAGGGCTCCGGCGATGAGGGCGGAGGCTGCGGCGCGCGCGGCGCGAGTGCGTACTGTCACACATCCATACTATAGATAGCCGCGCGGAGTGGTTTACTTAGGCAACCCTTACCATGTGTTTACTGTGATAAACTGGGTTTTCTTCGAGAGGACCACTATTCATGTTGTTTGAGGTCGGCGAGACAGTCGTTTATCCCCATCACGGTGCTGCAACCATCACCGAGGTGAAGAAGCGCACCATCAAGGGCGAAGAGAAAATCTATCTTAAGCTCAACGTAACTCAGGGCGATCTCACCATCGAAGTACCCGCTGAGAATGTTGATCTCGTGGGTGTTCGCGACGTTATCGGTCGTGAGGGGCTCGACGCAGTGTTCGAGGTGCTTCGTGCACCGTTCACCGAAGAGCCCACCAACTGGTCGCGTCGCTACAAGGCCAACCTGGAGAAGCTGGCTTCTGGCGATGTCATCAAGGTCTCTGAAGTCGTTCGCGATCTGTGGCGTCGTGACCAAGACCGCGGTCTTTCCGCTGGGGAGAAGCGCATGCTTGCGAAAGCGCGTCAGATTCTTATTTCTGAGCTAGCTCTAGCCGAGAAGACAGACGAAGACAAAGCGTCGGTGGTTCTCGACGAGGTTCTTGCGTCTTAACCGCACTATCTGCACGTTGCTGAATGAATTCACAGGAGTGAGTGGGTAGGCTGGTTCGCTACGTCTTTTTGGCGGAGGAGTATTTCCTCGCCCATCGATTTGGAGATACCCGCCTCACATGAGCCAACAGAATAATCCCCGCGTCGCCGTGATCCTTCTCGGCGCCGGAAACGGCACACGCCTCGGTCGCAACGAGCCAAAAGCTTTCGTGCACCTCGCTGGTCGCCCTACGCTAAGCCGTGCTCTCGAATCTGTCTTCGCGATGGCCGAGCCCACTCAGGTGATCATTACGGTCCCGATGTCCTACGGTCCCATTGCGAAGCAACTCGCGCGCTCTGTTCCTGGCGGTCGCGATCGAGAGCCCACGATCATCGTGGGCGGTTCCACGCGTCAAGAGTCGGTGGCCGAGGCTCTCAAGTTCCTGGAGCCGAGCATCGACGTTGTGCTGGTTCACGACGCTGCTCGCCCGCTTACTCCGAGCCTCGTGTTCGATTCAGTCGCATCCGAAGTTCGCACCTCCAATGCAGGTGTAGTTCCGGGACTTCCCGTAGCTGACACGATTAAGCGCACCGATGAAAACGGTCAGATCGTAGAGACGGTAGATCGCTCTGTGCTGATGGCGGTTCAAACTCCGCAGGGCTTCCCGCGGGAGCAGCTTGTTGCTGCGCACAAGGCTGCGAAAGAAGAGCACACCGACGATTCTGCTCTCGTTGCTGATGCTGGCTATCCCGTCTCAGTCATTGCTGGCGATCCGCTTGCCTTCAAAATTACGACCGCGTGGGAGTTGCGTCGCGCTGAGCAACTGTTCACCGAATCTGCAGCCACGAGCATCCGCGTAGGCACGGGCACAGATGTGCACGCCTATGACGAGACGAAGCAGTTGTGGCTCGCCGGTCTGCACTGGCCCAATGAGATCGGCCTTCGCGGCCACAGCGATGGCGATGTTGTCGCCCACGCGATCTGCGATGCAATCCTCTCCGCTGCCAAGCTCGGCGATCTGGGCAGTGTCTTCGGCACGAGCGACCCCAAGTTTGAAGATGCTCATGGTGATGTGTTCTTGCGAGAAACCGTCTACCTGGTGCGCGATGCGGGCTTCGAAGTGGGCAACGTGTCCGTGCAACTTATCGGCAACCACCCGATGGTGTCACGTCGTCGCGTGGAGGCTGAAGAGTTCTTGAGCGGAATCATCGGAGCCTCAGTAAGCATCGCTGGCACGACCTCCGATGCGCTCGGTTTCACGGGCCGCGGCGAAGGCATGGCAGCCATTGCTACCGCTCTAGTTCACGCCCGCACGGTAGCCGAAGCTTCCCACACGCGGGACTAGACCTTCTTCGGCGTGCACCGAGCTCGGGCTCGTTGTCTCGTCGTTGCGCCAGGAAGCTCCCCGTGGTCGCCTTCTCCCCGGGCGAGACTGCGCGAAATACGGCTGTTGTGGCCTCGCGCCGGCGGTACTCATAAGCCTCAACTGAACCTGAGTGCTAATTTCTTTTGCTGCGGCCTTGGTTGAATCCTTGCTGTGCTGCTATACCTGTTATTACACGACTGTGAGTCCTATGCTCACAAATGTGCAAATGCAGTAACAGGGTCGATGGGGACACACACCTCACGTCTAAGCCACCGGCCCTGACAGGCGCCGACAACGAAGTTGCGGCTGGAGAAAGGTGTGAGATGCAATCTGTTCTGGACACGATAATTTGGGCGGCTGATTCGCCGCCGGTACCGGCCAGCGACAATCCGTTCATTCAGGCCCTTACGTGGGGTGCTACGCACTTCATCGGTCTCTTCAACGCATCGGGTGAAGCGCTCGTTGGCCTCGCAACCGGCATTCTGCCTACGCTGATCGTGCTGCTCACATTCATGTACGCGATTACCACCTGGGTGGGCGAAGCGCGCATGACCCGTGCGGTGCAGTGGTCAGCTCGCTGGGCTATCACGCGCTACACGCTTATGCCCATCATCGCGGTCATCGTCTTGACGAACCCGATGGCGTACTCCTTCGGCATCTATCTACCCGAACGACAGAAGCCGGCGTTCTACGACTCTGCAGTGTCGTTCGTGCACCCCGTAACCGCTTTCTTCCCGCACGCAAACGCTGGAGAGATCTTTGTATGGGCTGGTGTTTCGGCTGGCGTGCTCTCCATCGCCCCCGAAAAGTACCCGCTGCTCGCACTGCTTTACTTCGGAACCGGAATCGTCGTCATCTTCATTCGCGGCGTTGTCACTGAGTGGATCACCAAGTTGCTTATTCGTCGTCAGGGCCTCACCGCCATCTTCGACGAGTACGACCGCGAATTCGCCCGCGCAAGCGAGCGTTTCATCGAGGCAAAGTCGACCAAGAAAACCGGATCCTCGGTTGCCACTGAAGGGACGGTGTAATCGTGACTGAGAACACCTACAACAAAGTATTTGTCAAGCCAGGCAACGGTGGATGGGGCAAGGGCCTGCTGCTCGAGCCCAGCGAAACCAAGAACGTCGTTCTCTCCGTCACCGGTGGAGGAATCCACCCGGTAGCGGCACGAATTGCGGAGCTCACCGGAGCAGAAGCGGTCGACGGATTCACCAACAGCATTCCCGAAGAGCGCGTTGTCGCCGTCGTGATCAACTGTGGTGGAACTGCGCGCATCGGCGTCTACCCCAAGAAGCGCATGATGACCGTCGACGTCTTCCCGGGAGAACCGTCTGGTCCCCTCGCGAAGTACATCACCGACGACGTCTTCGTTTCCGCCGTCGGAACGGACAACGTTGAGCTTGCTGGAGGAGAGCATGCCTTCGCGAGTCATGCGGCAGAAGCATCCGCTGCATCCGAATCTGCAATCGGTAGTCCCGCTCCTTCTGGAGCTTTCGGCACGAGCAACGTTCAGCACTTCACCGCTGAGACGACTACCGGTGGCGGTTTCATCGGTTTCTTCTCGAACATTGCAACTCGCTTCGGTTCGGTAGTCGGAAACATCATCAACACGTTGCTGTCGTCTGGTCGCCAGACTGTCCAGCTCGTGCTGCAGACGATCCTGCCCTTCATGGCCTACGTGAGCCTCCTGATCGGTTTCGTCACCTACTCGGGACTGTCGGACCTCATTGCGCAAGCTGTGACGCCGCTGGCCTCGAACCCGATCGGGCTGATCCTGCTTGGCGTGATTACGGGACTGCCGTTCCTGTCGCCCATCCTCGGGCCGGGCGCGGCTATCGCACAGGTCGTCGGTGTACTTATGGGTACACAGATCGCCGCTGGCGCACTGCCGGTGCAGTATGCACTGCCGACGCTGTTTGCCATCAACGGTCAAGTTGGTTGTGACTTCGTGCCGGTGGGTCTTGCCCTCGGAGAGGCCAAGCCGGAGACGGTTGCAGTGGGCGTGCCCGCTGTACTCTTCTCTCGCCTGATCACGTCACCGCTGGCAGTCTTGATCGCGTGGGGCGCAAGCTTCGCACTGGTCTAACCAGCACATCCACCACACGTAACAGCAGAGAAAAGCGAGACAGCAATGACTACCTATTACCGCAGCCAGGTCACGTCCATCGGAACGGACGCCACCGAAATGTTCGACGGAGGAGTGGTGATCTTCTTCGGAGAACCCTGCCCTGCCGAACTGGCTGAGGTAAGCGTTGTTCATACTGTCGACCACCACCACCCGCAGCGTGATCCCCAGCCGGGCGACGTGCTGCGGGTGGGGGGCTCTGAAGTCACCATTACGGAGGTAGGCGAGATCGCAGCCAACAACCTCCGCACGCTTGGCCACTTCGTGGTCTACAGCGACCCAGAAGACAGCCAGAAGATTCTCCCCGGCGCTATTCACGCGAAGGGCACGCTCACTTTGCCTTCCGCCGGCGTCACCATTGAGCTCATCGAAGGTAGTTGACATGGATACCGGCTTCGCACTACTGCTGATCGCAGCGCTCGTTCTGAGCGTTGTGTTCAGCCTCCTCCAGCAGCGCACGTACTCGCGTGCCACCAAGCGCCTCGGAACAAGTTTCATCGGCGTAAAAGACCACTTCTTGGTCTCGGGCCGCGGCAAGCACTTTCTGCGCGGCGCGATTGTTCTCCTCGTTATTGACGCTTCAACGACACGCATTGTGGCTGCAGAGGCCATGGTTGGCAGCACTGTGCTCGCGCGCTTCAAGCCGCGCCCCGAGCTAATCGGTGACCTCGACACCGCCACGCTGCGCACGAAAGAAAAGATGATGACCGCGGCCGTGGACTATGCGACCAAGCAGTACTGGGTCACTTATAAGCGCAACGTCGCGGCGGCAGCCCGCAAGTAGCGGCATTGCTCGTTCGGGTGTTTCGGCATCCGACATTGCATCGTCGTACTCGGCGGGGCATACTTAATACACATACTTGATTAACAAGCGCACATAAGTGCATAAACGTGGTTTCAAAGGGGTAGTCATGGGTTACACAAACAAACTGCTCGCGCGTCAGCGTGAGGTCGGTCGTCCCGTTCGCATCGGACTGGTTGGCGCAGGCCAGATGGGCTCCGGCTTCATTGCCCAGATTGCTCGCCAGAAAGGCGTCGACATCACCGCCGTTGCAGACATCGCAATCGACCGTGCCGTCAGTGCCCTCGCCAACGCCGGTATCACCGACGTCGACCAGTCAGCAGACCTCGAGGCGCTCGCTGCCACGATCGAAGCGGGCGGCCATGTTGTCGTCAACGACGCTCTAGCCCTCCCTAAGCTACCCATTGACATGGTCATCGAGTGCTCGGGAGTTCCCGAGATCGCAGCCAAGGTTGCTTTGGCCTCGCTTCTCGGCGGCAAAGACGTCGCCCTGATGACCGTAGAAGCCGACGTCACCGTCGGTCTGCTCTTGGCTCGCATTGCTGCCCAAACCGGCAACATCTACACCGTGTGCCGTGGCGACGAACCCGTTGAATGCCTCAAGCTCGTCGAGTACGTCGAAGACATCGGTCTCGACGTTGTGCTCGCGGGTAAGGGCAAGAACAACCCCCTCAACGAAACTGCTACCCCCTCAAGCCTCGAAGCAGAAGCAAAGACCAAGGGCATGAACCCGCGGATGCTCTGCAGCTTCGTCGATGGAACCAAGACAATGATCGAAATGGCTGCCCTCGCTAACGCGGCAGACCTCGAACTCACCAAGCGTTCGATGCACGGACCGGCTGCTACCGTGCCGACTCTGCAAGACATTTTCAAGCCCATCGAAGACGGCGGAATCCTTGACCGCACCGGAGTGGTTGACTACGCCACCGGCCCAGTCGCTCCTGGAGTGTTCGTTGTTGCCAAAGCAACCGACCCCGTTGTGCACGAGGAACTCAGCTACCTCAAGCTCGGTGAAGGCCCCTACTTCGCGTTCTACCGTCCCTACCACCTGGCAAGCGTCGAAGCAGTGCTCTCGATCGGCGAAGTCATCATCGACCGCCAGCCTTCACTCGCTCCTATCGCTTGGAATGCGGATGTCTCCGCCATGGCCAAGCGTGACCTCAAAGTTGGCGAGAAAATCGACGGCATCGGTGGCGAGCACGTCTACGGCGATGCTGTTCCGGCAGCCGAAGCAAAAGCGGGGCGCGAATTGCCCATCGGTCTTGCATCAGCTGGCACGCTCATCCGCGATGTCGCCAAGGGCACCGCGGTGACCTACGACGACGTTCAACTCGACGAAACCAAAACCATCGTGATCCTGCGCAAACTTCAGGATGCACTTCTCGCCGACGGCCAGTTGCAGGTTCCTGCGCTCGCGTCGCTGCTCTCCGCTTAAGAAAGGCGATACCTATGAATACGCAGATCGTTGCGGACCGCGAACTCGCGGCATCCAGCCTCGCCACCATGTGGAAGATCCGCCGCTTTGAAGAAGCAGTGGAAGACCTGTACGGCCGTGGGCTCATGCACGGCACCATGCACCTCTCGATCGGCCAAGAGGCTGTACCGACCGGCGCTTGTCTCGCCCTCAACAAGGACGACTACATCACCTCGACGCACCGTGGCCACGGCCACTGCATCGCCAAGGGCGCCGACATGGAGCGCATGATGGCTGAACTCCTCGCGAAAGAGACCGGCTACTGCCGCGGCCGTGGTGGCTCGATGCACATTGCGGATACCGCAACGGGAAACCTCGGCGCCAACGGCATCGTTGCCGGTGGCGTTCCTATCGCAACCGGTGCAGCGCTATCGGCCAAGATGCGTGGCACCAAGCAAGTCGCTGTCAGCTTCCACGGCGACGGCGCAATGGGTGAAGGGGCCTGGCACGAAGGCGTTGTGCTTGCCGCAATGTGGCAACTCCCCGTCGTTTTCCTGTGCGAGAACAACCTCTATGGCATGTCGATGTCGTCGGAGAAGGCTTTCAACTTGGAACAGCTTTCCGACCGCGCAAAGGGCTACGGCATCCCCGGTGTCACCGTTGACGGTAACGATGTTCAAGCCGTCTATGACGCCACGAAGGAAGCGGTTGACCGCGCTCGTGCCGGCGGCGGACCCACTTTCATCGAAGCGAAGACGTACCGCTGGCGCGGACACTCGAAGTCAGACAAGAACCTGTACCGCACGCGCGACGAGATCGACGAATGGCGCGGCAAGGACCCGATTCCGCTGTTCGAAGCTCAGGCTCTCGCTGCCGGTGGCCTTACTCAGGCTGACATCGACGCCGTTCGTGACAACGTGCGCACCGAGCTGCGCAGCGCAGTTCAGCGTGCCAACGCCGCGCCGGACGCCACCGCTGACGACCTTCTTTCCGCCGTCTACGCAAGGTAACGACTATGACTATTGAGACGACCGCGGCTCAGACCGCAGCGCCCGCAACGGGCGAAACCGTGACCATGACCTACTCCGAAGCTATTCGGGATGCCCTGCGCATCGCGATGGCTAAGGATCCAGCAGTCTTCATCATGGGCGAAGACGTCGGAACCTACGGCGGCGCCTTCGGCGTCACCGGCGAGCTCATCAACGAGATCGGGCCCGACCGCGTTCGCGACACGACCATTAGCGAGCTCGGCATCATGGGTGCCGGGGTGGGTGCCGCGATGACCGGTATGCGCCCGATCGTAGAAATCCAGTTCTCGGACTTCACCGCTCAAGCAATGGACCAGATCGCCAACCAGGCAGCGAAGATTCACTTCATGCTTGGTGGAGCCGTCAACGTGCCCATGGTCATCCGCGCCCCCGGTGGTTCGGGAACGGGAGCTGCAGCACAGCACTCGCAGAGCCTCGAAGCCTGGTTCGTTCACATCCCCGGCCTCAAGGTCGTGATGCCAGCAACGGCGGATGATGCCAAGGGCCTGCTGCTCTCGGCGATCGACGACCCCAACCCGGTCATGGTCATCGAACACAAGCTGCTCTACAAGACTTCGGGCGAGGTTCGCACGGGAGACGTGCGCACGCCGCTGGGTGTTGCCGCGGTTCCTCGCGAGGGCAAGGATCTGACGATCATTGCTACCGGTGTTGAAGTGAGCCGTGCGCTCGAAGCCGCTGAAATTCTTGCTGCTGACGGCATCGAGGCAACCGTGGTTGACCCGCGCACCCTCAAGCCGCTCGACAGCGACACGATCTTGCGCACCGTCAAGGCAACCGGCCGCGTTCTGCTCGTGCAGGAAGCTGTGCGCACCCTCGGCTTCATGTCCGAAGTGTCCGCGATTATTTCTGAATCGGATGCTTTCGCCTACCTCCGTGCGCCGATCAAGCGTCTTGCTGGCCTCGACATCCCGATCCCGTACGCTCCGAAGCTTGAGCGCGCTTCGGTTCCTCAGGTAGAGGACATTGTCGCGGCGGCCACCGACCTCGTTCGGAAGTGGTGACATGTCTGAGCTGCCTCTGACAATGCCCAAGATGTCCATGACCATGGAAGAGGGCACCATGGTCGCGTGGCTCAAGCAGGTCGGCGACCCGGTGCGTTCCGGCGAGCCCATTTGCGAAGTCGCGACCGACAAGGTCGACATGGAAGTGGAGTCGCCCTTCGACGGTGTACTCGCTCGCATCATTGCTCAGCCCGACGAGGTTTATGCAGTCGGCGACACGATCGCGTTTATTACAACCGAGGCCGACGACCTGCTTGGTGGACTCTTCGACGAGCCCGCTGCTGAAGCTCCTACGGCTGCCCCGGCTGCTGCTGAAGAAGCACCCGTCGCTGCGCCCGCACCCATCGAGACCGGGTGGATCCCGGCTGTTCCTGCCGCCCGCGGTGCCGCAGCCGAGCACGGAGTCGATCTCGCCTCCGTCACTCCGACCGGTCCAGACAACACCGTGCGCCTTTCGGATGTCGAAGCTGCTGCAGCAGGCACCTCACGTGCGCCTGTCGCCCAGGCTCCTAGCGCTGCCCCAGCGGCTCCCGCGGCTGCCGCTCCGGCTGCTCCGGCTGCTGCACCCGTTCCAGCCGCTGCACCCGCTAAGACCGTTGACCCGGTTGAAGCTCGACGCCTCCGCACCCGCAAGCAAGTTGCCAAGGTAATGTCGGCATCCGCTCTCGTTCCGCAGTTCACCGCTTATGTTGACCTTGACCTGTCAGCTCTGGCTGCCGTGCGCAAAACCACGCTCGGCGGCGCAAGCTGGACCGCACTTTTTGTGCGGGCTCAAGCGATCGCTCTGGCAGAGAATGCTGCGCTCAATGGCACGTGGACTGATGAGGGAGTCGTTGCCAACGAACACATCGGAATCGCTCTTGCGATCGACTCGCCTTCGGGGCTCATCGCTCCGGTGCTGAAGAACTCGCACGAGGGAACGCTCGCCGAACTGGTCGCCGAGATCGCTATGGTCGTCGACGAGACGCGCAACGGGACACTGCCTCCGGCACGCCTCGGCGGCGGAACCAGCGTATTCTCGAATCTGGGCGGATTCGGCGTCGAATCGTTCAACGCACTGTTGACCCCACCGCAGTCGACGGCTTTGTCGTCGGGCGCCGTCAAACCACGCATGCGCGTGTTTGACGACGAAACCTTCGGTGTGCGGTTGAGCTGCACAATCGGCCTCACCGTCGATCACCGTGTAGCGGATGGTGCGGATGCCGCGCGCATGCTCGCGACCATCACGAACCTCGTCGCGACCCCGGAGCGTTTGCTCTAGAGTCGTTACCCGCTCGCGGGTTCTTCCCAGCCGCGCACATCACAGGCGCATTCCACCACGTCTCGAAACAGGTACACAATGTCAGAACGCACAGCAACAATCGTTTCTCCCTCGGGTCTTCACGCTCGCCCGGCCGCGCTCTTCACGCAGGCCGTCAGCAAGAGTGGTTTCAAGATCACCGTCGCGAAGGGGGACAAAGCGGTTAACGCCGCGAGCATCCTCGCCGTGATCTCGCTCGGCGTCTCTCAGGGTGAGACGGTCACGCTTTCATCCGACGACGAGGGCGCTGACAACGTGCTCGATGAACTCGTGGAGCTGCTCGCGACAGTCGAATAGCAACTAACACAGAAGGCCCGCACCACATGGTGCGGGCCTTCTGTGCGTTAAGGCGTTGCCTCTTCCGGTCTTTTGGCGCTGTCTGCGGGGCTTGGACGCCTACTGGCGGGCTGAGAACAGCATCCGGCTCTACGGTTTGCCGGAGCGCTCATTGGTCGCGGCTAGACGCACAGAAGCCCCGTTCCTTCCTGGGGGAGCGGGGCTTCTGGCGGCGAAGCTAGGGCTGTTTAGGCCTTAGCTGCTTCTTCGTCGGATGCTTCTGCTGCGGCATCCGCTTCGACCTGGGCGCGGACGATGTCGCGCTTCTTCTCGAGGCGGCTCACCCAGAAGGCGAATCCGAGGGCGATGACGCCCAATACTGCAATGGTCCAGCCGCCGAGGTTAGCTACCCCGAAGAACAGACCGGTGAGTGGGTTTGCTCCGTCAACGAGCGACGAGATGAGCTGTGAGCCCTGGTTGTCGCTGAAGCCGGATGCTTCGGCGATGGCGGTGAACTGCGGCGCCGTCGCGGTCGCGATGAAGAGGCCGATTCCGATGACGATAGCTCCACCGATAACCGAGCGCACGATGTTACCGCGGAAGATCGGAACCATCATGGCCACGATGAAGGGCAGCGTTGCGAGGTCGACGAGCGGGAGTACCTGGTTGCCGGCCGGAGCGAGCGCAATGGCGATCAGAACGGTGACAGGAACCAATACCAGTGACGTGGCGAGCACAGCGGGTTGGCCGACTGCAATTGCGGTGTCGAGACCGATGTAAAACTTGCGGCCGGGGAAGCGCTTCTGCACGAATTCGCGAGCGGAG
>TARA_R110002051_G_scaffold12152_2_pt1 | contig 12151 bp, 11 predicted proteins | sample TARA_R110002051 | Tara Oceans TARA_R110002051 (sample SAMEA4397023) | marine metagenome | biome: Polar Biome; feature: [MES] marine water layer (ENVO:01000295) within the mesopelagic zone...; material: water (ENVO:00002006), including particulate matter (ENVO:01000060) such as......
GGTCAGCCATCCCGGTGTCTTTGGTCATGGCAAAGTCGATGAAGGTACGCTGCTAATGTTGGAAAGCATCGAGGATAGCTTGCCGAAAAAACCGCTCAAAGTACTGGATATGGGCTGTGGCGACGGTATTGTCAGCGCTTGGTTGGCCCAGCGTGGTCACCTTGTGACCGCCGTGGATATTAGTGCCTTTGCGATAGAAGCCTGTAAACGCACGTTAGCCGAGAATGGGCTCGAAGGGCGAGTACTCTGTAGCGATGTCTTTAGCGCGCTTGAGGAGGAGCAGTTTGACTGGATTATCAGCAATCCACCCTTCCATAAAGAGCGCGATATCAGCTATGGCCCAAGCCAGCGCTTGATTAGCCAAGCACCTGAACACTTAACCACTGGTGGACGCTTGGTGATTGTTGCTAACGGCTTTCTGCCTTATCCCGATCACTTGCAGCGTGCGTTCCAAGATTTTTATACGCTGGCCGACAATCGTCGTTTTAAGGTGTACGGTGCGATTAAACCAAGTCGTTAAACGCTAGAGGTGAGAGGCGGTTTATTCAGCAAAGAAAACATTTAAAACATGGTCTAAATGGACTTCCATGGCATGTCGAGCAGCGATAGGGTCACGCGATTCGATTGCGTTCACAATGCGTTCGTGGTCGTCTTGGGAGCGCTGGGGCATGTCTGTTTCCGTGAATAGCTCTTGGAGTCGGCGGAACATGGCACCGTATTGATGACCAAGCAGATGCTTGATGACAAGCGCATAGGCGGCATTGCCGGAGGCCTCGGCAATGCGGATATGCAGCAACCGGTCTCCGGCGCAGTTGCGTCCGCCATTAGCGTTGTCAGATACATTGCGTTCGAAGGCCAGGCGAATTGCTTTCAGGTCGTCATCGGTGGCATTCATGGCAGCCAAGGCGGTAATTTCTGGCTCCATATAACGCCGCGTTTGGAGCAGTGAGAAGGGTGGGATTTCTTCATCCAGGTTGAGCTCGATCTCGCTTTCGAACTCTGGGTCAAGTGCCCAAGCCTCGGTGCGTGCTGCGGCACGCATCACAGGCTCAAGGGGCGTCGCTCTAGACTCAAGTACCACCACGCCGTGCCCAACACGCACGGCTACTTGCCCAACCACTTCAAGTGCAATTAAGGCTTCTCTAACAGAGGCGCGGCTTACACCAAGCGATTGGGCCAGTTCCCGCTCAGGTGGCAGCAGCGCCCCTGGGGGGAACTCGCCATCGTTGATCAGTTGCTGCAATTGATCTGCAATCTGGCGATAAAGGCGCTGCGAGCGGATGGTTTGAATCGGCATTCGTGGTGTTTCCTATCCGTTTCATCGAAGGCATTCGACTAAGGTTTGCAAGACTAAGGTTTATAGCGACTAAAGTTGATCCTCTAAAGCTAATATTTAGCTTTTTGAGGCTTGCCAGGGCCAAAGTTGTTCTAGCATACTCGACTCATTGGTCAGGCCATTAGATATCTGGATGTTTTGGCCTGATGTATGTTCCCACTCTTTGCTAGGACGTGCCACCGCTTTTAGGGACGTCCTATAGCCGTTAGGGATAGCCATACCATGAGACTCAAAAACAAGACTGCTCTCATCACTGCCGCCGCGAATGGTATTGGTCGCGCCAGCGCCGAACGCTTTGTTGCCGAGGGCGCGCGGGTATTTGCCACAGATATTGATATTGCCACGCTAGAAGGGGTAAAAGGCGTTGAAGCGTATCGCTTGGATGTCACGGATAGCAAAGCGATTCACGAGCTAGCCAGTTCTCTACCCAATATCGACATACTCTTCAACTGTGCGGGAATGGTGGCGGGGGGATCTGTACTGGAGTGTGATGAAGCCACTTGGCAGCGTTCCCTGGATATTAATGTCACCTCTATGTTTCATACCTTGCAGGCTTTTTTACCGGGCATGCTAGTAAATGGGGGCGGCAGTATTATCAATATGGCTTCCCTGGCATCCAGCGTTAAAGGGGTGGCGAATCGCTGTGCTTATGGCGCTTCCAAAGCGGCGGTGATCGGTCTCACCAAATCAGTGGCTGCCGACTTTATGACACAAGGCATTCGTTGCAATGCTATCTGCCCAGGCACTGTTGAGTCGCCTTCATTAAAGCAGCGCATCGCTGAGCAGGCCCAGAAAGAGGGACGCAGTGAAGCGGATGTACTGGCGTCTTTTATTGCCCGCCAGCCAATGGGCCGGCTGGGAAGAGTTGAAGAGGTCGCGGCGTTGGCAACATTTCTAGCCAGTGATGAGTCTGAGTTTATTACGGGTACTACACAGTTGATTGATGGCGGCTGGGCAAACTGATTACTTTAGAAGGGATAACAATATGAAGCTTGTACGTTTTGGCTCTCCGGGCCAGGAAAAACCGGGCATCTTAGACAGTCAGGGGAAGGTGCGTGATCTTTCTTCTATCGTGGGTGATATTGCTGGCGATGTTTTAAGCGATGAAGCATTAACAAAATTGCGCGATATCGAGGTAACAGCACTGCCTGAAGTCTCGGCTGATACTCGTTTGGGGCCATGTGTAGGGCGTGTGGGTAAATTTATCTGTATTGGCCTCAACTATTCAGACCATGCGGCTGAAACCGGCGCCGAGGTTCCCGCTGAACCTGTCATTTTCAATAAGTGGACCAGCGCCATTTGCGGCCCTAATGACGATGTTGAAATCCCCCGCGGTTCCAAGAAGACCGACTGGGAAGTGGAGCTTGGGGTCATTATCGGCAAAGGTGGCCGTTATATTGATGAAACTGATGCGATGTCCCATGTGGCTGGCTTCTGTGTCGTCAACGACGTATCCGAACGCGAGTTTCAGCTAGAGCGCAGTGGTACCTGGGATAAAGGCAAAGGCTGCGATACGTTCGGCCCATTAGGCCCCTGGCTGGTAACTCGAGATGAAGTCGCGGACCCCCACCAGCTGAGTATGTGGTTAGAGGTGGACGGCCACCGCTATCAGGATGGCAATGCCCGCACCATGGTCTATCAAGTGCCTTTTTTGATTAGCTACTTGAGTCGCTTTATGAGTCTGCAGCCCGGTGATGTGATTTCAACCGGAACGCCGCCAGGAGTTGGCATGGGGCAGAAGCCTCCTGTTTACCTTCGCAATGGACAGCAAATGCGCTTAGGGATTGAAGGCCTTGGTGAGCAGCTACAGCGCGTCATACAGGCGTAGTAAATAAAGTCTCTGGAATTATAACTATCAGCGGGTGATGCCCGTTGATAGTAGCAACACGATAAGTGTCAGGCCCAAGGCTAAAATATGGGTAATTTTTTTACCCAGAAAGGCCTGACCACTGGATCAATGTACCCATCGCTCTGCTTGGTTAGCCTTAGTGGCTTGGTGAGTTATTGGCGTGGTGAAAAGGAGCGCACTCATGCAAGTGCTTGTTTGTACAAAACCGCACCATCTGGAGCTAGCTAACGCCGATCGACCCGAGTGTTCGCCTGGGCAAGCGTTATTGCGTATTCGCCGTATCGGTATCTGTGGAACGGATATTCATGCTTATGGCGGCAACCAGCCCTATTTTGCATACCCTCGCGTGCTGGGCCACGAGCTAGCTGGTGAGGTAGTCGAGGTCGCTGACAACCAAGCCCAGCATTTACTAGGGAAGCAGGTTTACGTTATCCCTTACCTGCATTGTGGTGAGTGCCGCGCCTGTCTGCAGCATAAAACCAACTGCTGCCAGAACATGCAGGTGATTGGCGTCCATCAAGATGGCGGTATGGCGGAGTATTTGTCCGTTCCTACTACCCATTTGGTGGTATCGGAAACACTGAGTATCGATCAGCTCGCCCTGGTGGAGTGCATGGCGATTGGCGCTCACGCGGTTAGGCGCAGCGCGCTACAAGCGGATGAGCTTGCCATCATCGTTGGCGCTGGCCCGATTGGTATGGGCGTGCTGCAGGTGGCTAAAAGCCAAGGTGCACGCACACTGATGGTCGATACCAACGCTTCCCGGTTGGCTTTTTGCCGCGATGTATTGGGCGCTGATGCGGTGGCGAATCCTCAGGACGCCGATGTGGCTGAGCTAATAAGTCAATTGAATGGCGGCGCATTAGCGGATGTGGTGTTCGATGCCACCGGCAGCCCGCGTGCCATGCAGGCGGGGTTCGATCTGGCAGGCCACGGTGGGCGCTATGTGCTGGTCAGCGTGGTCAAAGCCGATATTACCTTTAACGACCCTGATTTCCACAAGAAAGAGCTGACCCTCATGGGGAGCCGAAACGCCACCCGAGAAGACTTCGATAACGTGGTGGCCCTGATGGAGAGCGGTGACATTAACGCCGAAGCCATGATTACTCATCGGGCACCGCTCGCCGACGTACCCACCCAAATGTCCCAGTGGTGTGACCCTGCCAATCAGGTTATCAAAGCCATGATTTCCATTGACGCTGAGGAAGTACGCCCGTGAGTGACCTGATCGCGAGCCAAACGCCCCATCTCACGCTGCGTGTCCATGCGGTGGATAATGTTCGCGTCGCGTTGACCGATCTACCCGCCGGCACGGTGATCGAGGATCAAGGCGTCAGTATTACGCTGCCTGGGCCTGTTCGTCATAAGCACAAGTTCGCCCTCAGCGATATGGCCGTGGGCGATATGGTCATTATGTACGGCGTTCGGGTTGGTAAAGTGACTCAGTCAATTGCTGCTGGTGGGGCGATTACCACTGAGAACTTGGTGCACTCAACGGAGGATTTAACCGGCAATATGCACCAGCAGGCGTGGCAGCCCCCGTCTGTGACCGCGTTTGAACAGACAACGTTTGATGGTTATCACCGCCCGGATGGGCGAGTTGGAACGGCGAATGTGTGGTTGGTAGTGCCTTTGGTGTTTTGTGAGAACCGCAATATTGAGGTGCTGCGCCAGTGCGTTGCCGATGCATTGGGGGACGACCCCTTTTATGACTACAAGCGTATGGCGAGGCAGTTGTTACATGGCGAAAATGCCGCTGAGTCGGTACTGCCTGCGGGTGAGCGGCTATTCCCCAATGTGGATGGCGTGCGTTTTCTGGTACACCAACAAGGGTGCGGCGGCACGGATGGCGATGCTGGAGCACTCTGCGAGTTACTCGCAGGCTACATTTGCCACCCTAACGTGGCTGGGGCCACGGTGCTTAGCCTGGGTTGTCAGAAAGCGCAGATCAGTATGCTACAGCAGGCGATCACGGCGCGTGATCCGAAAGGTCATAAGTCCGTAAGTTACTTCGAGCAGCAGGCATCCAACAGTGAAGAAGAGCTTATCCGCGATGCGCTGACAGCCATTTTTGATGGGCTGAAGAAAGCTAATCAATTGACACGACAACCGGCAGCGCTCTCTGAGCTCACCCTGGGCGTCGAGTGCGGTGGCTCGGATGGCTTTTCTGGGCTTTCTGCCAATCCTGTTGTCGGGGCTGTGGTAGATAGGATTGTGGCGCTGGGAGGGAGTGGTATTTTAAGTGAGTTCCCTGAGTTGTGCGGCGTTGAGCATGAGTTGCTCGCCCGCTGTGGTGATCCCCAAGTGGCCGAGCGGTTTACGTCGTTAATGACAGCTTATCAACGTCACGCCCACGCAGTGGGAGCTGATTTTTCCATGAATCCTTCACCGGGCAACGTTCGTGACGGCTTGATCACCGATGCGATGAAATCGGCGGGGGCTGCTAAAAAAGGCGGGGATAGTCCAGTGGTGGATGTGCTCGACTATACCGAGCCCATGACCCGCAAGGGCCTTAATCTGCTATGTACGCCTGGCAATGACGTTGAGTCTACAACAGGACTAGTGGGATCTGGTGCCAACTTGGTGCTGTTTACTACTGGTTTGGGTACCCCCACTGGTAATCCTGTGGCACCAGTGATCAAAATTTCCAGTAACAGCGAGATGGCAAGACGGATGAGCGATGTCATCGATTTCGACGCTGGTCCGGTTATTCGTGGTGAAGCAGGCATTGCAGAGCTCGCGGATGAGTTGCTGCAACTGTGTATCGATACCGCGTCGGGTCGTTATACCACCAAGGCAGAGCGCCTTTCACAGTTGGATTTTATTCCTTGGAAACGAGGAGTGTCATTGTGAAACTGCCGCTCTCTCAGGCGAGTATTGTTCAGTTTGGTACCAGCCGTTTTTTGCTGGGTCATGTGGCTGCTTTTGCTGCACAGGCGATTGAAAACGGTAACAGCCAGGAAGCCATTCTTGTCGTACAAACTTCTTCACGGCCCGAGGGGAAAGCCAAGGCAGTCGCGCTGGCACAGCAAGCAAGCTACCCGCTACATATTAGGGGATTGCGCAATGGCCAGCCCGTCGATGAGCAGCTCTCAATTGGTAGCGTTGCAGGCTGCCTGGTGGCTCAAGAGCAGTGGCAGGCGTTAGAGCACCACTTTATCTACATGGCACGCTGGGTGATCTCCAACACAGGGGACAGTGGCTACCAAGTGGCAGATGACACTAGTCTCGCTGATGTGCCCTCAAGCTTTCCCGGTAAGCTCACCAAGCTACTCTATGCACGTTTTAGTGCAGGGCAGCCAGGCTTGACACTGCTGCCTTGTGAATTGATCGGCAGCAATGGTCACGTATTGAAGGAAATAGTGCTTCAACTGGCGCGTCGGGATTATCACGATACACCCTTTGAAGAGTGGTTAGCGGCCCATTGTTGCTGGGTCAATACGCTTGTGGATCGCATCGTTTCGGCCCCTTTGGAGCCCGTCGGCGCAGTTGCCGAGCCTTATGCGCTTTGGGCAATACAACAAACACCAGGTCTGGTAATGCCCTTTGAGCACCCTGCCGTTGAGATGGCAAGTTCACTTCAGCCGTTTGAATTACGCAAACTGCACATTCTCAATTTAGCGCATACCTATCTTGTCGATCAGTGGCGCCAGAATGGGTTAACAGAGTCCGTTACCTACGTAAGAGAGGCTATGCAGGAGCCATGGCTACGTAATGGCCTCAGCGAAGTCATGATGCAAGAGGTATTGCCCGTGTTGGCCCGTGAACTGCCGGATATGGATTTAAACGCCTATTGGCATAACACCTTGGAGCGGTTCGACAACCCCTACCTGGATCATCGGCTTGAGGATATTGCAAATTATCATGGCGATAAGCTGACACGGCGATTGGAACCTGTGGTGGAACTAGGAATTAAATATGAGATCGCCACTCCACGGCTTTGTGCAGCGCTTGGCAGGAAGTAGAAGGCAGTAAGCCCCTTATAAGGAGGTGCTATGTAAATCACATGGCAGAGATAATAGCGCTCTATTACTGCAGTATTATCTTATGTAGATAAATTGTATATAAAACAACACTGCCTTCAGGGTAGGAACAATAACCGTCGTTACACACAAAAAAAATGGAGTACATCATGCGTCTAAATAAACTCTCTATCGCGATTACGCTTGCTACGGTCACCAGCATTGGCTTTGTCAGTGCTGCCCAAGCAAACACTGTGATTCGTGTGGCTTATGGCAACCAGCCCGGTGAACCGGTAGATGTCGCTGTAAATCAATGGGCCGAATGGGTCAATGAAGCAAGTAATGGTGAAATAGAGCTTAAAGCTTTTCCAGCAAGCCAATTAGGCTCTGAAACCGAGGTGATGGAACAGGCTCGTTTCGGTTCCGCCATCATTTCGATTACGGCTTACAGCAACTTTCTAGACTCGGTTCCCGACCTCGCCGTACTGGATGCCCCCTATTTGAGCGAAGACTTTGAGACCAAACTCAAGGTATTTGACTCTGAATGGTTTGCTGACCAAATGACGCAGGTAGCATCCTCCGGGTATCACATTGTAATTCCTAACGCCGTATACGGTGTTCGCCATTTGTTAACACGTGAGCCGGTGAATAGCCCTGATGACCTCGACGGTGTGGGCGTACGTGTCCAGAACTCGCAGATGTATGTCGAAGCCATTCGTGCCATGGGCGCGACACCAACACCTATGTCACTGGGGGATGTCTATCCCGCTTTGGCTCAGGGAATGGTAGATGGTGTCGAGAACCCTGCTGCCGTGCTCTTTGGCGGAAAGTTTCACGAGGTGGTCAAGCATCTTAGCCTGACGGCGCATATGCATACCGTGGCACCTTTCGTTACGGGACAGGCATTTTGGGATCAGCTGGATGAAGAGCAGCAGCAGATTCTGACTGATACCGGCCAGCAAATGGCTGAATATCTTGCTGAGCTTGTCGCAGAAGATAGTGAACAGGCGCTGGAGAAACTGCGCAGCGAAGGCGTAGAGATTCACGAGGTTGATACCACCCCCTTCCGTGAGCGAGCTGCAGAACAGATTCCCACCGCGTTCCCTCAGTGGAGTGATGGTCTCTATGACGATGTCTACGAGATCATCAACGGCTGATTAGCGTGTGATTTTATGGTACCCCAGCGCCTGCTGGGGTATCTGGTCAAGGAGTCTGGTATGAAGCGTATTTTTACGTGGCTAGATCGAGTGATGCGGCTGGATGAGGTTATCGCGACGGCAGCTGTTTTCGCGCTCTTTTTAGTAGCTATCAGTAATGTTTTTATGCGTTATCTGTTTAATTTCCCTTTGGCTTGGACAGAAGAGGTACTTCAGTTACTGCTGGTCTGGGCCACTTTTCTGGGGGGCTAGTGCGTTGGTGCGCCGCCGCGAGCATGTATTCATCAGCTTCGTTACCGATAAGCTTCCACCCCGCTTAGCGCATTGGAATGAGCAGCTATTCAGCGTGGGCATCATTTTAATGAGTGCTCTGGCCATGCTGTATTGGGGCACCCAATTACTCAGTATTTCAGCATTTCGCAGTACGCCGATGCTGCAAATTCCCTATTACTGGATTCATGTGGCGATTCCCGTTAGCGCAGTGGTAATGATATATCACTGCGTGGTGCGGTTGTTTCAGCGACATAAACCATAGGAGACAACCACATGGCTGTCACGACTGCTCTTGGCGCACTGTTTGTGTTGTTTTTATTAGGTACGCCTGTCGCCTTTGCACTGTTTTTCTCGACGTTTCTATACTTCATCGTGGGTGCCGATCAACCGATGATGCTGCTGATCCAACGCCTGGCCGGAGGACTGGAGTCGGTTTCGCTGTTGGCGATCCCGTTTTTCATTATGGCTGGCGTCTTCATGAACTATTCGGGTATCACTGACCGTTTACTCAGGCTGGCTGAGCTGCTGACGCGACGCATGCATGGCGGATTGGCGCAGGCCAACGTGCTGTTGAGTACTTTTATGGGCGGGCTTTCCGGTTCCAACATTGCCGATGCCGCCATGAACGCAAAACTGCTAGTGCCCAGCATGACTGAGAAGGGCTATCCCAAGTCTTTTTCCAGTGCGGTTACGGCGGCGTCGTCATTGATTACCTCGACAATTCCACCTGGTATTGCTTTGATCGTGTATGGCTACGTCAATAACGTTTCAATTGGGCGGCTATTTCTAGCGGGAGTAGTACCGGGTGTGTTGATGGCCATCAGTTTGATGGTGCTGGTTTCATATTTATGTCGTCGGCATCATTATCAGCCACCTGAGCGCAAGAAGGTGACACGTCATGAGTGGGTGAGTGTTACCCGTGCAGGTGTTATCGCCTTGATGCTGCCATTGGTGGTGATTGGCGGTATTCGGATTGGTGTCTTCACGCCGACAGAAGCCGGTGCTATTGCGGTGCTTTATGCGCTAATTGTTGGCGTTTTTGTCTATAAGCAGATGACGCCAAAAAGCATCGCCATGGCAACCAATGAGTCACTTCTTGCCTCTGTCAATGTGCTCTTTATTATTGCCGTGGCATCAGGGTTTGCTCGCTTCCTTACTTGGGAACAGATACCGCAAGAGATCGCTATGCTGCTCTCATCCCAAGTAGGTAGCGCGATTGTCTTCCTGCTATTAGCTAATTTGCTACTGTTGGTGTTAGGGATGTTTCTGGAAGGCAATGCCATCCTGATTGTGCTTTCACCCCTCCTGGCTCCAGTCGCGGCTCAGTTCGGTATTGATCCGGTTCATTTCGGCATTATTTTCATCATTAATGCCACCATTGGCACGATTACCCCGCCGCTGGGAACGGTGATGTTCACGACCTGCAGTATTACGGGGGTTAGCGTTGCTTCTTTTATTCGCGCCGTCATGCCGTTCTGGCTAGTTATGGTATGCATCCTGCTACTGACCACCTTCGTTCCCGCAATCTCTCTCGCGTTGCCCGCGCTCGTTTTCTAAATAAATCGTTTTAATGCCGGCCCTCTGCTTAAATGCAGGGGGGCATTTCCTCACACTTGCCACAATCAGCCGCCCACGAATTGACCTTTAAGGTCTATGATGCAAATAAGTAGTCGTTAATTTAACGGCAGTTTGTGGGAGTGGTTGAAATGGCGGGCAGTATTCGAAATACGGCGGTACTGGCAAGTGCCGTTTTGCTTGGCGGGTTGCTGGCAATAGGGCTGGTTGTCGGCGGCAGCTATATCAAGAGAGCTGCTGAAGTGTGGCAGCAGTCGTCCCGCAGCGTGACAGTGCGCGGCTTATCAGAGCGGGAAGTGCCAGCAGATTTAGTGCTTTGGCCGTTCAACTACAGTGTCAGCGCCAATAGCTTGGGCGACCTTGAGCAGCAGTTGTCCAGGGATGAGCAGGCGATTCGCGATTTTCTTAAGGCCCAGGGCTTTGCCCCAGAGCATGTTAGTTCGACAGCGCCACGAATTACCGATCAATTTAGCAACCAATACGGCGGTCAGCGCCCGGATGAACGCTACCGTGCCGAAGCGACGCTGCTACTGCGCTCCCCCAATGTTGAGGGCGTGATTAAGGCGATCCCTAGCGCTACTTCGCTGGTGCGTGAAGGCGTGCTGCTTTCACCCAGCTATGAATACCGCACGGAATTTTTATTCACCGGGCTTGATGACATCAAGCCCGAAATGATTGCAGCGGCAACGGCGGATGCGCGCAACGCCGCACAGCAGTTTGCTGAAGATTCCGGTAGCCAAGTGGGGCAGATTCGTCAGGCCACGCAAGGCTACTTTTCCATTGAAGATCTGGATAGCTACACGCCACAAACCAAACGCGTCCGCGTCGTCACCACGGTGGACTATTCTTTACAGGACTAGGCTTAATAGGAACGCGCCAAGGGAAGGGCGCTCAGCCCGTGTAGTCTAGGGCGGTGATGGTATAAAACATCTCACCATTGGGGGTGAGCACCTTCGCCTCATCGCCTATCTGCTTGCTCAGCAGGGCCTTGGCCATGGGGGCATCGATACTGATCCAGCGTTTTTTAGTGTCGATTTCATCGTGGCCAACAATCCTGAGATGTACCTGCTCGCCGTTTTCATCTTCCAGGCTCACATAGGCGCCGAAAAACACCTTGCTAGTATCGGCAGGCAGCCGATCGACAATTTGCAGTTCGTCTAAACGTTTTGTCAGGTAGGTAATCCGGGCAATAACCCGATTTAGCTCTTTCTTATTATAAGTGTAATCTGCGTTTTCACTGCGATCGCCCTGAGCGGCGGCTTCGCCGACTTTCTCTGAAAGGGCCGGGCGTTTAACCCGTGAAAGATGATCCAGTATAGCGCGCAGACGTGACGCCCCTTCCGGGGTGATCAGATTGCTCTTAGGGGCTTGACGCGGATCTTTGGCTGGATCGCGCCAGCGGGTCATGTTGCGGCCTTTCATTACCTGTTCCCCTTCGTGTTTCGAGCTACCTACTTTACGTTAATTGCGCGAAGCATACCAAGCAACATGCCACTGGCGAATCATTCAAACGTTCGTTACATTATGTGAGAGGCCCGCCATTGGTGAGTCTACGCTGGACAATAATAATTCAGGAGCATGTATGCGAACTCTCTATTTTTTACCCATGTCTTTACCACGTTCCCTGATCGCCGCCGCGATGAGTACCGCGCTGGTGCTGTCACCGTTGACCGCGACCGCCTTCGAAGGCGAGCTGTTTTCGTTGAAAAACCGCTGGGAGCACACCGTGACGGAGATGCCTGCCAATGAGCGAGAAAGTACGTTGAAAGCGTTGGCCGGCGAAGTGGAACAATTGGCTGAACAGCACGAAGATGAAGCTGACATACTTGTCTGGCAGGGCATTATTTTGGCCTCCTATGCCCGGGAAAGGGGTGGCTTGGGCGCCTTGGGAACCGCAGGTGATGCGCGCGATGCGCTGGAGCAAGCGATTGAAATCGATCCGCAAGGGCTGAATGGTTCGGCCTACGTCACGCTAGGCGCGCTTTACGACCGCGCGCCG
>TARA_R110002051_G_scaffold274139_1_pt1 | contig 12149 bp, 10 predicted proteins | sample TARA_R110002051 | Tara Oceans TARA_R110002051 (sample SAMEA4397023) | marine metagenome | biome: Polar Biome; feature: [MES] marine water layer (ENVO:01000295) within the mesopelagic zone...; material: water (ENVO:00002006), including particulate matter (ENVO:01000060) such...
CCTACCATACATTTGTCTTTTTATACTCTTTATCCGGTTTACATGGCCTTCCACAGCACCATTGCTCCAGGACATGTTAATCCCGTTTTTAACAGCTTTAATATCCCTTAATAGACCATTAGCAAAATTGATCAAACCTGGCATCCTGTATTTTGAGCGTTTTATAAATCCAATCCATCGGTTTATATTACCGCGTCCTCTTTTTAACATCGTTTTGAAAATCTGCACCAATTTTCGAACGACCTGTAATTCTGAGATATTATCCAATAGTGTTTGCAGATAATTTCGTTCATCTGGATCCTTGATAACAGTTGGGCAGGAACCAATATATTTTGCCAGCTTCCTTGAGCTTAAGGGTTTTATATAGGGAATTCTCGACTTTTGAATTTGTGCAAAATCCGGCGTGTATATTTCAAATTCTTCCTTTATGCTATTTATATTGTGATAGGCCTGTGTTCTACTTCCCTTGTATCCCAATTTATATATTATATCTTTCATAATATATCCTTGGTCGTTTAATCGAGCAACAATGTGCTGGGAAAACAACTCAATATTAGTTGATTTAGAGCTTATTCTGGGAGGTAATGATTCTAGTGGGAAATATGAATGAACTGTATTGCGGCTTATGCCCAGATCCCTTGCTATTTTTCGTTTGGATATGCCCTTGGCCTCTAATTCCTTAACCTTATTGAAAACATCCTGCCTTTGGTCTATTCTAATTTCAACTATTTCCTGGACTTTTGATAATGGTCGTGACCTTTTTCCTTTGTCACAGCCTGCATTCTGGCCATCCGACATATTTAAAAGCTCATTGCCCTTATCCTTAATAAGCTTTCTGATTTTTGGATTCACACTTTTGAAATACTTGTCCAAGGCATCCGATAGATTCATTAATGGACTTGCAACAAAAAAGTGGACAATTAGATAAGAGTCATGCGGCTATTTTTTGATTAGACATTTCGGTTTCAAATTCTTCTATTGTTTTTTACCCCAAAGTGGAGTGTATCCTTCTTCTGTTATACCAGGTTTCGATCTATTGGAAGACCGACGACTCCGCTTCGGTTTTAAGTCCATAATCATGTTTGTAGGCCCATTCAACCTTTAAGCTTTTAAAGAAGGATTCGGCCACTGCGTTGTCCCAACAATTTCCTTTTCTGCTCATACTTTGTTTTACCCGTCCATTATAATTTTTCAAGATATTTGTAAAGCTGTAACTGGCATATTGCGACCCCCTATCGGAATGGAATATGAGTTTTTTAGTAACGGGGTTTGATATGACCGCCATCTTCCAAGCTGGGATTATAGTATCATTAGTACTTAAAGTTCGGTTCATTGCCCATCCTACAACTTTTCGATGGAACAGATCTATAATAACCGTTAAATACATCCAGCCTTGTTTGGTTTGGATGTATGTGATATCAGAGACCCATACTTGATTTTCTCTATCGACTGTAAAGTCCTGGTTTAATATATTGGGAGCTATTGGATAATTATGATTGGAGTCTGTCGTAAACCTGAATTTACGTTTTCTTCTAGCAAATAGATTATTGGCCCTCATTATCCTGGCCACCCTAGGCCTTGAGATGTAATGTCCCCTTTTCCGGAGCTCCGCTTTGATCCTTGGTGCCCCATAACTCCCAAAGCTATCTTTGAAGACATCATGGATGAGTAATGTAATGGCCTGGTTTTCGGACCAACGTTTGGACGGCTCCCTGACCAACCAATGATAATACCCACTTTTACTTACCTTCAACATTTTGCACATCTTCCCAACCGGAAATTTAAACTTATGGTGTTTTATGAACCTATATTTTTCCTGTCGCCCTAGGAGAAGATGGCTATCGCCTTTTTTAGGATATCGCGTTCCAGTTCGGCATCCCTTAACCTTTTCTTCAACTCGGCGATCTCACGTTGCTCGTCCGTCAGTTTCGGATTTCCCTTACCGGGAAAACTGTTCCTGCCATAAGTATCCGATTCTCTGCGCCAGCGGCTCAATACGGATGTAGGGATATCCAATTCCCTGCATATTTCCACAACGCTCCCACGTGCGTAGCTAAGTTCCACAGCTTTTTCTTTAAACTCTACGGTGTAATTTCTTTTTTCTCTTGACATTTTTCAAAGTTAATTTAAACGGCTAACACGCTCTTAACCTTATGTCCAGTTAAATTTAGTAAGTCCATTTATTGGGGAGTGGAACTAATGGTAGTGTTTGGGATAAACTAAATAAAATGTTGGTTGGGTATGATTTTAAGGAGTTTTAGATTATTCTAAAATGATATAAGAAGAATCTTTAAATAATTTTTGATTTATGAATCCACATAATCAACTTTAATTTCCTTATCAAATCCAAAAATTGATAACCTTTATTCTATTAAAGACTTATATGTAACATTTTGAGATTGATTTTTACCATAAGCAATTCCAATATCACGTGCTAAATTGATTCTAGCATTTTCATTATCTAAGTTTTTGCTTTTCAAAGCAAGATTATCTTTATATTTTTCATAATTTAAATTCCATTCTCTTTGTTCTTTCTCATCCAAATATTCAGAAATATTATTAGCTATTGTCAAACTTTCTTCGTAGCATGGTGAACTTGCCTTTATATTTGCGAGTGCTTGCGCAGCTGACCTAGAGTCTCGATTGGCCCAATGACCTCGTGCTTCACCTATAAATTTTGAGCAGATCTCTAAATTTATTTGTTCTGATAAAATCACGACATCACTATAACATTCCATGTCTTTAGTATAAAAATCTAACAAAGATGTAGCCTTGATAAATTCTCTCATTGTTATGAGTGATTTTGCTTCAGCAATTTTGCTTTGACATTCAAATTCAAACTTCTTTTTCGTAATTTCTACTGCAAGATCCATAGATACATCGTAACACTCTTTACATACCTTTGGAACTTGTGTTAATATATACACTGCTTCATCAAAATTCCTTGAATCAGATAAAGAATTAGCTTTTTTTAAGATAAAATCACATTGTGAATTATAATACTCAATTATTTTCTGTTTTCCCTTTTCTATTAAAGATTGAATTTGTTCATGCCTAGGGTTGATTTTTTTTATAGCAGATATAAATGCTTTGTCTTGGGAAACACCTACTCCTTTAAATTCAACATACTCTGTTGCAAAAGACCTTCCATCGACCCCATCGCCTATCACTAGATTTGTTTCTATAGTTAAAGCATATTTAGGTGGTGCTGTTGGTAAAACGTCTTTAGTTAAAACGTTTAAATCTCCTGAGATAATGAACCTGTTGTTAGTATTCGTTTCCCCTCCACCTAAACCATTTATTGTTGCGATTTGACCAAGTTTAGTTTCAAATAATTTCCTAGCACTTGGAGTATTTTCTAATACTTTTTCAGGGATGAAAGTATTCAAGACAATTCGTGCATCATCATTACTTTTACCATACTCATTTTGACCAAGGCAAAATGAGTAAGAAGCAAATAGTATTAGACTTAGTATAATATGTAACCTCATTGTCAATTATTTTTCACCAATTGTTATCCTTGCTTTGCCTAATCCAAACGATAATACTTTAGAAGGATAACCAAATTCGTTTTTAATAAATCTTGTTACTTTTTTTGCAAAAGTTTCAGCATCTAAAGGTTGAGAAATCCTATCTCCAGTAAACACATCCTCAACTTCCTCTGTCATTTCAATTCGAAGGTTTTTAATGTCAATTTCATTTTCTGAAGAGGTAAAAGAAAAATTTCTGTCTTTAGATACTGAGCCTGTAAAACTCCTTACTAAAACAGCAAATTCCATTTCTCTACCTTTAAACTCAACATCATCATTAAAATAATATTCAAAACTATCGAACCTCCTGAATTCCAGGGATATTTCTCTTCCGTATTCAACAATTTTATTGAAATAAGTTTGATGCTCAGATAAAAAGGCATCCATTTTATCAGTAACGGCTTGTCTTATTAAATCCCCTTCCCCGGCACTCATTGATTTTGGACCTGAACCGTCTTCGACAGCAAAAGCTTTATTTGTGTATGCATCAAGAGCGTCAATTCCATATTCAATCCAATTTTGAATTCCATTTGACTCTTTAGTCCAAGTAACTTTCCAAATGATATCTGCTTTAGCTGATTTCAAAAGTTGATCAAGAACAGCTGACTCTGTAACCCCACCATAACGACCTTCGGTCATATTATCAATGGAACTTCCTTGATTTATTGACTTCATCTCTTCCTCAAGTCTAACAGTAGGATATCCTCTTTCACCAACCATTCCATCTAGTGTTCTAATTGCAATATTTAATTTATCATCTCTAAGAGCAGCTGCGTAGTCAGGAACAAATTGATTAACACCTTGATTGTTAATCAAAGTGTAATATCCGTTTTTTTCTAACCAAGTATCAGATGGAAAAATCATAATACTTGGCTTAACACCTCCAACATCCTCTGCAAATCCAAGAGGCTCTATGATTTTATCGAACTCAAGCTTTTTTCTTAACTCTTCTACATTTACTGAAATAATAAATGTTACTCTGTAATTTTCTTTACTTTTAACTTTATATGTTTCAGAGGTTTCTGCCGAGCCAGTAGGTGATGTTGCATATTTTTTATATTGAGAAGAATGAAAGAAAAAATCTTCAAAGTAATCAAAATTACTTTCATAATTCGAGTTGGTAATTAAAGGATCTTTGGTCGTACATCCTAGATTGTTTCCAGCAACACCTTTAAACATTACAGCATGAACAGCATTCTTCTTTGCTTGTTCTAAAGCCAGTCTCAAATCTGGAACATAAGAGGTAACTTGGATTAAGTATGAACTCTCAGCTCCACCCGATTCAGAGCAAATGGATTCGTATTGCCAATTTCTAGTTCTATCCTGAGATATTCTGTCCTCTCTTCCAGTCTGGGAAAAAATAGACTGAAAAGCCAAAAGTGTAACTAGAAGTATATTAAAGAATAATTTCATCATTTTTTATTTTACTAATCTTACATAGTGAACGCCAGGAACATATTTATTGCTTCCTTTTTTGAAATAAGTTAAACCTGTTTCTATCTCCTCTGATGTCCATGAATTATTCCAAACTTTATCCTTATCCACTTTCATGGTCCCTATTCTATGGTATTCACCATTTTTAGTTTCCAAAACTTCAAATGTTTCACCTCCTTCAATGCCCTCTTTGGTTCCGGCCGCCATGGAAAAACCTTCTTTTAATGGAAAAATTGGTTTAAAAACGTCATTTTCCTTTTGTAATTTGACTAAAACCTTGTCCATATTACGCAATGTAGACAAGTCAAAAACGTCTTGATCTGTTCGATCCTTATCCTCTTTTTTAAGTGAAAAGGTAACTAGAGATGATGCCTTTTCTTGACTTAGAAAATTTAATTTGAAGTCAATCGATTCTAATTTTTCTAAATCAATTTTGCCATCTGAAATAGTGGAAGTAAACAAATCAAATGTTTCACTATTCCAATCTAATTGGTATAACCAGGATGTAGACCAAACTGAATAACCCTCTGAAGTTTTTTCATATACTTTATCGGCAGCTTTCTTGGCTAAATCAGAAGCCAAACTCGATAGTTTATTAGCTTCATTATAGGCCACTTGACGAGTAACTTCTGCAGCAACCTCATTTGAAACAAAAAATAATCTAGTAAAAACAATAAAAGTGTTGTTAATTAATTTATTAAACTGATCAACAGTTCCAGTTCCCGATGACTTGGCTAATGCAGCCATTTCAGTAGTTTGTGACTGAAGGGATCTATTGGATGCTAAATCGGTATTAAAACTTCCTTCCGAATCAATATTCCACCACTTCTTAATCAGTTTTTGTGGAATTTTATTTTCAGATATGTATTTGTCTAATTGGAGTTTTACCATGGAGTTGTCTTGAATTTTCATTAGACCTCCAGTGGATTCCTCAACTATTTCTGAAGAAACATTCCCTAATAAATTATCCTTTTTTCCTGCGTTTTCTTTTTCCTCATCCGTTAATTCATATTCAGACAACTTAACTTTTCGTAAATCTATAGTATGATCATTGTAGTTTTCTGGAAATTGAAATTTGTTGTATGACTTTAAAAGATAATCTCCGTTTTCAAAATCAAAATCATCTACAAGATGCATATGTAAAGAACTTCTAACAAAGTCTTTTTTTTCCTGAGCAAAGACAAATGTCTGAATACTTAAAATCACTAGAAATAATAAATTTTTCATTACGTATTTATTTAATTAAAAATTTTTGGTTTGTTATTTACTTAGTCTATAACGTTTGAATCCAAATGGTTTTCAAAAGTGTCGTTTTACTTAATGGATCAAAACTATACGATTAAGAGTCCTTTTACCTAATATTGCAAAATGAAGCAAGTAATATTCTTAATCTTTATATTCAGTGTAAGGACTTTTTCTCAATCAATTGATTTGGGAGATCTGAAACATATCAAAAACACATATGCAGATAAGAATAAAAAGGAACTTTATGTTTTCTATTCTAATGATAGTTTATCAATTATCGATTTGGTTAGTTTAAAGGAAAAATCAAAAACTAAGATTACTTACCCCGAACAAATTTTTGAATTAATATTTCGCATTGTTTCATTTGATTCTCGATTACATTTCCTGAGTCCTAATGGAGGTTTGGTCTATCGATTGGACAGGGATAGTATAGTAAGGATAGACAAATCATTTGACCATAAGATGCAGGTCAACTCTGCAATATTTACCAATAAGGATACTATTTACAGGTATGGGGGTTATGGTTTTTGGTCAAATCGAAATTTCTTCACCTATTATAATAAGACCTCTAAGGATTGGAAAATGATTCCACCTACAGGAAGCACATCACTTCCTAAAGGTTCACAATATCCGAACGTTACTTGTGATGAGGATGATTTTTATGTTTATGGAGGGATTACTACCGAAGAATTCAATCCTTTGAATTTTGATGAATATAATGAGGTTTGGAAATTCAATAGGAATAACCGGTCTTGGGATAATCTGGGGGAATTTGAATACAAATTAACAGAATTCATATATAATATCCCATATAAGAACAATCATATATTCATCAATGATAATAATACGGTATATCTTGTTAATGTAGTGAACAACCAATTAAAAACGTATGAAAGATCACCTTTTCAACAAAAAATAATAGCATCTCTCGATTCTTTTTATTTAGATGGGGACTTTTACCTTTTTACTAGAGAGGACAACAATAAAAATGATGTTAAACTTATCACCATCAACGAAGATAGTTTTTTTGGTGAAATGATAGATGAATCAAATTTTTATACGAATAATGAGAAAACATATTATACCATTGGGGTGTTATTTTTAATCGTTTTATCAATTCCCGTTTATAAAAAAATAGAAAAAGAAACGAGAAATAGGAATAAAATCACCCTTGAAAAAGATAAACTTATATTTAAAAAGAGAATTTTACCCTTTGATGAAATTCGTGTCTCGATTATAAGACTTTTGTTAACCTCGACAAAGGAAGTACCCCTTCATGATATTATGGATATTTATGATAATAAGGAATTAAATTATGGACATAACACAAGGGTAATTAAAACGACTTTAGAAGAAATTAATTTTTTCCTAAAATCTATTTTAGAAATAAAGGAGGACCTAATTACATCCAAAAAGTCAGATTTGGATAAAAGGATAAAAGTATATTCAATTGATAAGTCTTATTTCTACGTTAAATAAACTTTTGAGTATCATAACCTACAAAGATTCTATTGAGTTTATCACAAACCCTACCAACAGTTCCACTTCCACAAAAAGGGTCAAGAATTACATCTCCTACTTTACTGGTTTGTAAAATGGGTAATAAAACGATTTGTTCCGGAAAAGGAGCCGGATGTTCCCCATCTATATCCAGTTTTTGATTGGCAACTGAAGTCCTAACAATTTCTTCATCCCAAAAGTCTCCCATATTTTTTCCTTTTTGACTTGGAATATAAGGAGAGACCGTATCAGAATATTTTCCGTTAGATGAACGATGTCTTGGAGGTAATGACGGTTTTGTTTTTTCACTTAACGATGTTAGAGAGGGATAGTAATCATACTCCATTGATTTCGTTAAATGAAATATAAATTCATACGATGGGGTAAGGTTTGTTTTGGTTGAAGATGGTTTTGGGTTGGTTTTGGACCAAATAATAGTGTTTCTCAGAACCCATCCTTTCTCTTGAAGTTCTATTACTACCCTATGTGGAATGTTTTGAAGATTACCTTTATAAAAAGTATCCCCAAGGTTTAAGAAGAAACTCCCTTTCTTGTTTAATACCCTCCAACAATCATTGAGGTGATCAGATAAATTCATTACAAATTCTTCGGATGTTTTTTCATTTCCTATACCCCCTTCTTTAGAATACAAACGTTTGTTCCAATACGGAGGTGAGGTAAAAATGGTTTGTATTTCTTCATCTTTTAGTTCACACATATTATCTGAGGATTTCTGAAAAAATCTCCAGTTACTAGTTGAAGATTGAGAGTTATTGTCTTTTCTTACTTCTCGACTTTGGGATTCTTTAATATCCCTACTTACTTGGAGATATGATTGATTCACCGTTAGAATCCCTTTATCCAACAAGTCAATATGATGTGGTTGATGTTTGTGAATGAAAATTAGTTTTCCTAATTGTGAACTTGATATTCCAATTTCTTCAGAAACTTTATCCCTACTATTTAAACTTTTGTTCGAACGAACAGAAGTTAAATCCGTTCTTTTTCCTTGACCAATTTTAAAGTGATTTTTTAAAACGAAGTATTCGTTGAGAATTTCTACAAAGGTCTTTACTCTTTGTTTGTTATAATGAACCAAAAGAATTTCCTCCTCTCCCTTTTTTACATTTTTTAAATCAACTTCAACCTTTTTCCATCCCAATCTTTTAATAGATTCGAATCTCCTATTTCCACTAATTATTTGATTATGTTGATCAATTACTAAAGGTTGGAGTAATCCCAATTCGGATATACTATCCATCAATTCTTCAATTGAAGAAAGGGTATAGATTTCCTTGTTCTTTGGGTGGTGTTTTAGATTGGAAACTTTTAACTTCATAAGTCAAAAATGGAAAAATAATTTAACTTTTGCAACTTTCAAGGATAGTGGTATAAATGGTAAGTAATTTATTACCCTTGAACATTTTGACCAATATTTATTAATGAAAATATCGATTGCATCGTTTTGCAACTAGGTAATATCTATTCCTTAAAAAGTAATTTTAAGGATTGTTTTTTTACCCCTATGAATCTAACTTTTCTAAAGAAAACCGAAGTTATTTTAAGTATTATTCTTTCCGTTTCAATATTCCTTCCTTGGTGTCATACAGAAGTAATTAAGATGGGTATAAATGTAGTCAGGTATAGTGGTCCCGATTGTTATGTAATCACAAGTGTTTTTGGATTTATTGGATTCATAACATCAATAATGATTGGATATATGTCATATAAAAAATATAGATATACATGGATTCTAGGATTACTGTGTTTAACAATGGGATGTTCCTTTTTAATATTTACCCAATTTTATGAGAAAAGTATAAAAACTTATATAAGTTCTAACCTATCCTATGTGATACATCATCCGAATATAGGATTATACTTATTTTTAGTCACTTCGTTAATATTGACCATTTTGACATTTAAGAATTCCTTAAATGAACTCACTTCCGATTAATCCTATAAATAAAATAATGTGCCCCTTTACGGAATCCCGTAAACATAAATTATAAGGTCGATTTACATTTAGCACTCAATTACTAAAGGAAACTTCTTAATGAGAAAGACTTTATTACAATTTAGTGTTATCACTATTCTATTACTAGTCTTCTGTTCTTGTGAAAGATCAGAGCGTAGAGTTAATAAAGTAGAGCCGACCGTAGCGATAGATACTACATCAATTGTAGGAACGACTAAACCTGCTATTATAGAGCAGAAAGCTTTAAAGATTAAACTGTACATAGAAAATTCAGGGAGCATGTTCGGATATGTGAACGGAAGAACACAGTTGAAGGATATGCTTCAGAATTTACTGGTTGATTTAAAATACGAGTATAATGAGGACAACATAGAGATTTATTTTGTTAATACTAAAATACATAACAACCCAATCAAGACTGGAGTTATCAATTTTGCCGATAAGTTAAGTCCTCATTCTATTAAAATTGGGCAAACAGGTTCTAGCGATTTGAATGACATTTTTAGGCAATTAACATCAGAGATAGAAGATAATAGTGTTTCCATTTTAGTTTCAGACTTTATTTATTCCATTAAAAAGGGAAATACGGTTAATTTATTAGGGGAACAACAAGCCTTAACAAGGAATGTATTTTTAACAGCAGACAAAGAGGGGCAAAAACTTACAACCAATGTATATCAGTATGTGAGTGATTATGATGGTAAGTATTATGATTTTAATGACGATGGTAAACGTTTTGAAGGGCAAAGACCTTATTATTTAGCAGTAATAGGTGAGCAAAGCAATATAAAACAATTCACAGATCAAATTGGACCTAAGTTTCCTAAGTATAAAGGGTACTCTAATGAATATTTACTTACTGCAGAAGATTTTGAGATTACCGATTTTACCGTTTTAACTTCAACACTTAATCATGGTAGGATAAAACCAATAAGGGGTACAGGTGTTAATGGTCAAGTTAGGCAGGTTGAAGTAGAAGAAAGTGGTAGAGGTGATACGGCTTTTCAAATGGCAATTGCAGTCGATTTATCATCACTTGCTGTAACCAATAATTACATCACCAATATTACAAATTATGAATTGGAGAATGATGATTATACACTGTTTGAAATTGCATCAATAGAAGGGGAGGACATAGTATTTAAAAATGGGGAGGAACAACCGATTTCCCTATCAGATTTAACGCATTTGCCATCATTGGCTACCCATGTTTTTATTTTTCAGTCTACAAATCCTAATAGTAAAAACTTAAGATTCCGTCTTAGAAATAATATTCCACAGTGGGTAAAAGAATCTAGTCTAATAGATGATACCGACTTGACTATTAATACAAATAAGCAAAACAAAACTTTTGGTCTCGATTATCTAATAAACGGTATATCAGAAGCTTATTTACAAGCCACTAAAAAAGTAAGCTATTTCGATATAGATATTACCATAGAAAAACCAAAATCAAGTTCTTTTTTAGGAACAGCATTTGGAGTTCTCTTTGTCCTACTCATTATCGGCTTAATTGTAATAATCATTTTAAAACGAAAAACCAGAAAATAATGTCAAATTTAATTGCTAATGTTTATGAATTATGGGGTTTCAACTATCTGGATGCTTTTTCGGATATAATGTTTGAAAATAACTTTTATACCGTTGTCGCCCTCTATACATTACCTATGGTATTGGTATGTACTTTTTTATACTATTATGTATTTGATAGACCTAAGACCAGCAAACTTTGGGTGTGGTTACTTTGGTTAATCATAATTGGAGTCTTCGCCTTTGTTATAGCTTATGTAATAGTTGAAAATAGCTTTTATGAGATAGGTCAATTGCCAACAGATTATAACGTTGAGAACCTAATTTTTTCAGCTACTAATTCAGGATACGCTTGTATCATTATGTTTTTGTTTTCCCTATTGATAAAATGGAAAAGCACAAACTCATCTCATGTACCTTTTTAAATAAAAATTATGTCCAAATTATATGTTTTCGGAATAGGAGGTACTGGTGCACGAGTACTTAAATCATTAAGTTTTTTATTAGCATCTGGTGTTGCTTGTAAAAGCGATTCAATAGTTCCTATAATAATTGATCCAGATTCTGCTAATGGTGATGTCAGTAAGACTACCAATATATTAAGGCATTATCAAAAAATTAGAAAAGAATTAAGTTTTGATGCTTCGTCAAAAAACGAATTCTTTAAAACTCCAATCGATGCCTTAACTCCCAATTTTAGTATTAAGGTTCAAAATTCTAATAAACGGTTTAAAGAATTTATAGACTATAGTACCTTAGATAGTAAAAACAAGGCCTTAATATCACTTCTTTTTAGTGAAAAGAATTTGAATGCAAGTATGACGGTTGGGTTCAAGGGAAACCCTAATATGGGTAGCGTAGTGTTAAATCAATTTAATCAATCTAATGATTTTAAAGCATTTGCAAGTAGCTTCGCTCAAGGTGATAAAATA
>TARA_R110002051_G_scaffold325124_1_pt1 | contig 12148 bp, 8 predicted proteins | sample TARA_R110002051 | Tara Oceans TARA_R110002051 (sample SAMEA4397023) | marine metagenome | biome: Polar Biome; feature: [MES] marine water layer (ENVO:01000295) within the mesopelagic zone...; material: water (ENVO:00002006), including particulate matter (ENVO:01000060) such as......
TCCGCTGAACCCGGTAGAGCTGGTTATTGACCACTCTGTGATGGTCGATGTATTTGCCGAAACAGGGGCGTTGCAACAAAATACTGCCATTGAGATCCAACGAAATCGCGAACGATATCAGTTTTTGCGTTGGGGTCAGCAAGCCTTCGATAACTTTAAAGTCGTGCCGCCAGGGCGCGGTATCGTGCATCAAATCAATCTAGAATATCTGGCAAGAGTGGTTTTTGTTAAAGAAGATGAAGATAACTTATTGTATCCAGACACCTTAGTCGGAACCGATTCGCATACCACTATGATCAACGGCTTGGGTGTGTTGGGGTGGGGCGTGGGCGGCATTGAGGCTGAGGCTGCGATGTTAGGCCAACCAGTGACTATGTTGTTACCCGAGATAGTTGGTTTTGAATTTGTCGGCAAATTGCCTCCTGGGGTTACCGCTACCGATCTGGTGTTAACCGTAACTGAGCAGCTGCGCTCATTTGGCGTGGTCGGCAAGTTCGTCGAGTTTTTTGGTGCCGGGGTTGATCAATTAACCTTGGCCGATAGGGCGACCATTGCCAATATGGCGCCAGAATACGGTGCCACCTGTGGCATTTTCCCGATTGACCAACAAACGCTAGATTACCTAAAGCTTACTGGTCGTGATCCAGAGCATATCGAGCTGATCAAGACATATCTTAAAAAGATGGGCATGTGGGCCAGTGCATCCGACAACAAAGCCTGTTATCACGCCAGCTTACAACTGGATTTAGGCAGTATTGTGCCTTCTATCGCAGGTCCCAAAAGGCCACAGGACAGAATTGCACTTGAGCAAGCTGGAGTCAGTTTCCGTCAGTGGTTAGACAGTCAAATCCCTGTTAGCCAAATCGACGCTGAAGGTAAAGATGAGCTGGCAAGCGAGGGTGGCCCATCGGTGCAAGTCCCCGTCGTAGATGGTAGCGCAGGTGTTCCGTGTCGTTATCGAGATAAAGACTTTGTGCTCGAAGCCGGCGCTGTGGTGATAGCTGCGATAACCAGCTGTACTAATACCTCTAATCCATCAGTGTTAATCGCCGCTGGACTATTGGCCAGAAATGCCCGTGAAAAAGGTTTACAGGTTAAACCTTGGGTGAAAACCAGTTTTGCACCTGGCTCGCAGGTAGTGACGGATTATTTAATAAAATCAGGTCTTAATGTCGATTTAGATGCTCTAGGTTTTCAGTTGGTTGGCTACGGTTGCACTACCTGTATTGGTAATTCCGGCCCATTGCCTCAGCCCGTAAGTGAAGCGATACAACAGGGCAGGCTGAAGGTGTGTTCGGTGTTATCGGGCAATCGTAACTTTGATGGTCGCATCCATCCAGAAGTACAAGCCAATTACTTAGCATCGCCGCCGCTGGTGGTGGCATATGCATTGGCCGGTAATATGAAAGCCGATATGGTTACTGAACCACTGGGTGAGGATGCCAATGGCAAAGCCGTCTATTTAAAAGATATCTGGCCAGACAATCAGGAAATCCAACAGGTTATGGCCAGCGCGGTGCAAAGCGAGATGTTTGTTTCCCGTTATGCCGATGTATACAGCGGTGATGTAGACTGGCAAGGACTTGAAGTAGTGCAGAGCCAAAAATATAACTGGCCTGATTCCACTTATGTTAAACAACCGCCATTCTTTGATGGGATCAGTGCAGAGGTTCCCCAAATTATGGGTATCGACAATGCCCGTTGTTTACTTAAGTTGGGTGATTCGGTGACTACCGACCATATTTCACCCGCGGGCTCTATTGCACCAGACAGCCCTGCCGGAGATTATTTACAGCAAGCAGGGGTTGCCATTAAGGACTTTAACTCTTACGGTTCACGCCGCGGCAACCATGAAGTCATGATGCGCGGCACCTTTGCCAATGTAAGGCTAAGAAATTTGCTGGCGCCAGGGACCGAAGGTTGCTGGACTCGCTTGATGCCGACAGGTGAGTCGATGACAGTATTTGATGCTGCCATGTATTATCAGCAACATAACACAGCGTGTATTGTGCTTGCGGGTAAGGAGTACGGTACTGGCAGCTCACGCGATTGGGCGGCGAAAGGGCCTGCACTTTTGGGAGTAAAAGCGGTTATCGCACAAAGTTATGAACGTATTCACCGTTCTAATTTGGTTGGCATGGGTATTTTGCCGTTGCAGTTTATGCCTGATGACAGTGCGGAGTCGCTAAATCTCACCGGTGAAGAGCAATTCAGTATTCCTGCTGTCAGCGCTGATCAGAAAACCGTCAATGTGTCAGTGATCGACAAAGCGGGTAAGCAACGTTTGTTTGAAGCTAAAATCCGTATTGATACGCCTAATGAGTTCAGTTATTACCGACATGGCGGTATTTTGCATTATGTATTACGCAATTTGGCTAAGTCGTCTAGCTAATCATTGAGGTGTATTTCAGTTGAACAGGGCGTTAAATAGCCTGTAAATGGGCCCAAGTTGCATGACTTGGGCCTCTTTTTTGGAATCGAGATGAGCTGTGGCAGCGATGGCTGGGGAGGCGTTATTTACTTGTATTGAGTTTAGATATCGCCGCTGGCTATATTCCCCAAACGATTGCGATCGAAATAATGCAGGGTATTAATTTTCTGCCTTGTAGCCAATTCTAAATCCGCCCCAATGTTTACCGTTAACATAAATTGGGGCAGAGAGATCATGCATCACTTCGCCGGTATCGCGTTTATATGTTTGCAATAAGAAACTTTCAACGTTACTGCCGCAGCGTTTACCTGTTGGATCATCAAAAATACGCTTGGTGCGATTACCGGCAAGATCGCGTTCGCGATTTCCGGTTAACGCTTGGGTAAATTTGCGGTTATGAGTGGGGAAATATCCTCTAACATCCACCGCACCAGCATAAATAATATCGGCATTATTATCTAAAATAGCTTCTTGAATACTCGGTAAATTTGAGTCGGTAAAACGATCAAAACCTGTGGTGAACTTTTGTGGGTTGGTATTTGGAATGGGTTGGTAATTTGAATCAAATAATTGCGCTTGTGTAAGCGAACCTTTAGTTAAGGCTTGTTCAAAAATTGCGCCGACATTGGCTGCAGCATTCAAAGCTACTTTGGCGATGACGGCATGTTTATCGGATAATTCAAAATGTTGTAGATGACGGAATATCTGTTCTGCAAAGCCACTGAGCACGAGCACCCTATCTGAAGCTTCAATTAAATCAGTATCGACTTTAAGGATAGAAGCGCCAATGCCTTCAATATTTGCCCCAATACCATTGGTATTATCAACGGTAAAATTCACGGTTTGATCCATTTGCAGCATTTCGCTCGCGGCACTGGCCATGCTTTCTTGACTGGCTTTAGTGAGTATATAAATTTCATTCATCCGACTAGACAGTTTGCCGCCCATATCACTGACTTGTTGCATGGCTTGTACTGATTGAATACTGTTTTGACCAATTTCGGATAGCAATGACTCAATACCTTGGGTTGCTTCGGCCGTTTTATGGGCCAAATTGCGCACTTCATCGGCAACGACTGCAAACCCTCTGCCTTGCTCTCCAGCTCTGGCGGCCTCAATGGCAGCATTGAGTGCCAGCATATTAGTTTGATCAGACAGTTTATTAATCGTATCTGTGATGCTGCTGATCGCGCTGGCTTTATTTTTTAGTTCGATGAGTAATACTGCGGTAGATTCAATTTCAGTCGACAATTTTTGTTGTTGTTCATCCACTTGCTTTATTTCTTCGGCGTAGCTAGACGCTTGTGTACTGGCTTCTTCAACTAGCGCTCGTACATTGGCTGATTGGCCTAATAGTTGTTGAGCACCTTGTTCTAAATTGCTGGCGCGTTGTGAGATTTCTTGAACATGCTTAACTTGTAAACCCATTGCGTGTGCGAGTTTTTCAATAAAAAATGATACTTCGGCTCCGCCAATGGCTATTCGAGTGGCGGCTTTACTTATGCCATTGGCAACGTGTTCATCTTGTTGAGATGAGTCCGTGCTATCTGCAGCTATAGGTTTTTTTTGGGTAAGCAGTAAGGTGATAACAGAGGCAACCGCGACTAAAAATGCATATAGCCATGAAGGTAGAGATAAAAAACTCAGCAGCATTGCTAAGGTAAATATCACTAAACCATTAATCAACATTATTTTAGTTAGCATGAAGACTCCAATCCATTTTTATTCAGATTAGCACTCTATATGTCATTGTAGGCTATCGACTTTGGTCTAAGCTTAAATAATCTACTCAATATATTCAGTGTGTCGTTAAGTGATATTTACCAAGGTTTTAAGCTAACTAATTTCCCTCGAATAGGCCAAAACGCATTCACCGCAAGGGATCTAAAATGAACAGCCACGGATTAGGCTTTATGCTCGACAATTTAGCGTCGACATAGTCATTTCAGCGGGCTTAGCGACATCATTGGCGAACAAATATGGATAGACATTAATCACTAAATGCAGGATCAAGCTGCTGCTTCAATAGTGCTAATAACACCTCAGGTACAAATTTTCGTTGGGTGGTAATGGCATAGAAATTTTCATAAACATTGGGTAAGTGCTGATACACATTTAAAATCCCCTGCTCAATTTCGTCTTTAACAACCACCGGAGGTAACACAACCAGTGCGCCACTGTCGCGGGCTAAAAGACGCAACATGGCCATGTCATCGGCTTCTGCTTGCACATCGGGTTGATATTGCCAGGTCGCGCAAAAGGAATTAAATGCTGCCCTAATTTCAGTATTTTTACCCGGTAGAACCCAGCGCATGTCTTGATAACCTTCCGGGAAACTGGCGTTTATCCGGTTAGCTTTGGGGCCCACAATCGCCAAAGGTTGCCTGGAGACCAACTGGGTTTGCCATAATGGATCTTTTTTATCGACACTGATAGGTCGATTAGTCAGTACTAAATCCAGTTCGTGATCCGCCAGACCGTTTAATAGATCGCTCATACCTCTGGCCGATAAAGAAAAGCTCACATGAGGATTGGCCAGCAACGGGCTGATAAAATTCTCCACAAAGTTACGCGATAATGTGGTTAAGACCCCAATAGATAAATGCTGTTTTTCACTCATACTGCCTTTGCGTAAAAAAGACTCCAACTCTTCGCCTTTACTGAATATATCATCGGCATAAGCCAATACACGATGACCATGCACCGTTAGGTTGAGGCGTCGTGCTCTGCGCTCAAACAACTCAACATTCATGTTGTGTTCAAATTGCTTAATTTGTGCCGACAATGCTGACTGAGAAATATGCAGGTCTTTAGCGACTTGCGTCAGGTTGCCTACAACAGCGACACGCCAAAAATAATAAAGGTGATGATAATTAAGACGACTCATTATAGTTAACCAAAACAGAACGTTTTATTAGTTTATATATATTTTTATTAAATATACAGCTCTGACATACTCTGTTGACTAAAAGAAGAGGCAGTTTATGAATATCGCGTTATCGTCCGTTTTTTTATTATGTATTCCCATTACGTTACTTTTGGCTAGCGCCCTGAGTGGGCGTTTAAGTGACAGTGCGAGGTTTAACAATAAATCTACATGGTTAATTAAGCTCAGCGGTCTTATTGTTGTGCTCTATATTACCGCCTTGGTGGTAAGTATTGCGTTACCGAGTCTTCACGCTGATGCGCAATATATTAGCCAATCACGACTCAGCCTCTTGATGATGGGGCTAGTGGTGTTTATGAGTGTTATTTTAATCGTATTTTCGCGTAATTATATGGCGGGCGAACCTCGTAGCGGCACTTATTGGCACTGGCTACTGAATATTCTCGCGGCAGTGTCTGTGGTGGTGATTAGTAACCATTTATTATTATTCTGGCTCGGTTGGGTATCAATTAGCTTAGCCTTGCATAAGCTTTTAACCTTCTATCCTGAACGCCCTCGCGCTGCGCTGGCGGCACATAAAAAATTCCTCTTAGCACGCACCGCAGAAACCTCGTTATTGGCTGCAATTATATTGTTGTATCAGCAGCACGGCAGCTTATTGATAAGTGATTTACTTAGCCACTTTAATGCGGTGGCCACAAACGACAACTTACAACTAACGACAGTCGATCATATTGCTGCAGTGCTAATTGCACTCACGGCCTTAATTAAATGTGCGCAATTACCGGTTCACGGCTGGTTGATACAGGTTGTAGAAGCGCCGACACCGGTTAGTGCTTTACTGCACGCAGGGGTCATTAACCTCGGTGGTTTCTTGCTGATTTTATTTGCGCCCTTGTTTATTCAATCTACTGTCGCGCAGTGGCTAGTGCTAATTGTTGCAGGATTAACCACTGTGATGGCGGCATTAATCATGACCACTCGAATTAGCATCAAAGTGCGTTTAGCTTGGTCTACCAGCGCGCAAATGGGCTTGATGTTAGTTGAATGTGCATTAGGGTTGTTTGAATTAGCCTTACTGCATTTATTAACGCACTCAGTTTACAAAGCCTATGCATTTTTGAATTCAAGCAGTGCGGTTTATGAGGATATGCAAAGGCGTCTTGCGCCAGCGGCCAATCCTAAGATGATAGATTGGATAGTGGCAGGGGTATTTTCAAGCATTATCGTCTCGATGGCAGTGATGGTTATAGACTATCAAGGAGTATGGAGTGTTTGGTTGTTATTGGTATTAGCGCTCACCATGTTATTGGCTCAGCGCCACAGTGAGCGACTTCGCAGCAGCATGATGCCCGTTTTCCTCTTAAGCATATTATTAGTGATCAGTTACAGCGGGTTTAAGTGGTTGTTTGGGGCCATCATTCCCGCCACGTCAGTCATGCATGTTGAGGCGTTAAGTGCGGTCGATATTGTCGCAATACTGTTATTTGTCAGTTTGTTTGTGCTCAATTGGATGTTGCGTTATCAGCCACATAGACCCTCAATACATCATTTACATATCGCCTTATTTGCCGGTTTATATTTAGATGAATGGCTCACTCGATTGACGTTACAAGTGTGGCCAGTGCAGTTGCCAGCACCCAACAGTAATAAAGTGTTAGATAAAGCCACCGAAGTTGAGGAAGTATGACCATGAGTATCGCAGTTAAATCACCTTTGATAGCGCAACTGACTGATAGCCAGCAGGCAAAATTAACTTCCGCGGGTAACAACATTGCCCCGACATGGCCGCTCGATAAAATGATTGCTGTTAATCCATTTTGGCAAATGCGTGAGCAACCGATTGAACAAGTGTCGGCGCGAGTATCGGCACTCGATCGTATTCAGTGTTTAATGCCCAAAGGCTATTATCAGCATTTATATGCACAAGGCGACATTAGCCAGCATGCGTTGTTATTAGCGGCTGAGCAACAAGAGGTTGCAATGTCAGTGGATCAGCTTGAAGCCTTTCTTGATCAAGCCGATGATCTGACTCATTTTCACAATATTGCCGATTTATTAGATAATCAACGCGACCGATACAAAATGGCATGGCGGGATGAAATCATTCATCAAATCAGTCAATTTTGTGCCGCATATTATCAACAGTTGCGGCCCATTTTGCCTTGTCGTGATAGTTCAGCACAGCCAGATCTATATTGTCATTGGCTCGAGGTTACCGGTCGGGATCGCGGCCTGAGTATTATTATGGATGAGCCAGGCTTGCTGCACTATTTCAAACAATTACCGCAAGATGCACCGACCTTGCTCGCAGAAGCTGTTGCTGAGTTGGGGATTGATGACACTGCAATCGAGTCTTATGCCCACGCATTGTTACTTGATATTAATGGCTGGGCTTCTTGGGTAGCCTATTTGCGCTGGCAAGGCGACTTGCAGGCAACGCCGAGCGATGAAATGCTGCAACTACTGGCAATTCGTATGGCTTGGGAGTTAGTGATTTGGCGTTACTTAAAAGCACAACAAACGGACAGTTTTATTCACTTATCCGCGCTTTGGATGCGTGAAAAAGACCAACTTCCGCATCTACTCGCGCAGCATGAGCAAGCACAACAGCCCCTTTGGGTGTGGGCAAAGGCAGCTGAACTGAGTTATCAACACAAGCTGAACACTCAGTTAGTGGATGCTCAAAAGCACCCTATAACAGCGCCAAAGTTACAGGCCGCATTTTGTATCGACGTTCGTTCAGAGGTCATACGCCGGGCGTTAGAAAATCAGAGTGATGATATCCAAACCATGGGGTTTGCGGGCTTTTTCGGATTACCTATCGAGTATCAACCGCACGACAGTGAATTGTCTCGCCCTCAGTTACCGGGATTGTTACAGCCGATCATCCGAGTGTCTGAATGGCGTGATACACAGGCTCAAACCGATACGCTAAATAGCAAGGCTCGTTGGCAAACCTGGTCACAAGCTGCGCCGTCAGCATTTTCTATGGTGGAATCCATGGGCTGGCTCTATGCTTTTAAAATGCTCAAAAAATCATTTTTTGCCAAACAAACCCACAATCCTGTTAATGCACTGACTCATCAAAAAAGCTGGATCTTACGTAAAAATGATCAGCTACTGTCGTTAACCGATAAAGCTGAACTGGCTAAAGGTATCCTAAATGCCATGGGATTAAGCCAATTTTCACCTACGGTATTATTGGTCGGACATGGAAGCCACACCACCAATAACTTACATGCTGCGGGCTTGGATTGTGGTGCCTGTGGCGGTCAAACTGGTGAAGTAAACGTGCGGGTTTTAGCCCAATTATTAAATGAGCAAGATGTACGTAAAGCATTGTTAGATCTCGAGGTTGTAATTCCTAGCACGACCCATTTTGTGGCCGCATTGCATAACACCACCACAGATCATATTGATTGTTTTGATACCGACATCGATCCCGTTCTAGTCTCATGGCTAACAGCGGCTACAGAAACGGCGCAGCGAGAGCGTTTGGTTCACATCTCCCCAGAGTTAGCTGGTAGCAGTGCAGCTGAATTAGATCGATTTTATATTCAGCGCAGTAATGATTGGTCTCAAGTGCGTCCAGAATGGGGTTTGGTAAACAATGCCGCTTTTATTGTGGCACCTCGATCTTGGACCAGAAATGTCAATCTGCAAGGTCGAAGCTTTTTACATGATTACCAATGGCAAAATGATGCTGACTTTGGCGTTTTAGAATTAATCATGACCGCGCCTATGGTGGTAACCAATTGGATTAATATGCAATATAATGCATCGGTGAGCGATAATGTTAAATACGGCAGTGGTAATAAGTTACTGCATAACGCTGTCGCGGGTCATATTGGTGTGTTTGAAGGTAACGGTGGCGATTTACGTATTGGCCTGTCGATGCAAACGCTGCATGATGGCCAAAAATGGATGCATCAACCGCAACGTTTAGCTGTGTATCTCGCTGCACCAAGAGAGCCCATTGAGCAGATCACGGCTAAACATGACAATGTGCGCTGGCTTGTCGATAACCAATGGTTGTATTTACTGCGCTGGTCAGATAAAGGCGTAATTGAACGTTACTATCAGGGGCAGTGGTTACCACAAGCGGCTTAACATTTGTCGCCCTGTAACGTTAGTGCAGGTGGTAACAATTATAATGAGTCGCGATTATTTTTATCAGTCGTCCGTTGGCGTATGAACCTCGCGTAGAGGTCAATACGCCTTGGAAATAGGTTTACCGAGTCATACTTGGCCTAATAAGGACTTCATTTAAGCTTATGATATCTTCGATGGTTTTCCTGTCATAAGTAGTCATGGTTATTTTTACACAGCAATTACCATATTTTACTATTTCACCATTCATTATGTGCTCATATGACCTTAGCGTGATAGGTTCCATCAGTAAGTTATTTTTTTGGTAAAGTTCAACGTTTACCAAGCCACTTCCTAGTGCACCTAAATCGTAACTGGTTAACACTAAGGTGCTATTTTTATTGACTTCATATATAGATTTGTATTTTTCGCCGTATTTTAAAAATGTTGATACATGATAAGAAGCTAATACAAAGCCTACTATGATTAATAATAGTCTCACTTTGAGTTCAGCCAATAAAGAACCGCATAGCAGTATCGAAAACAGCAGTAAATTTAATGTTGCATCAAATATTTTATAGTTCTCAAAGCTGTAGAAATATAAATGGTAATCAAAATATGTGGACATTAATTTATATAAAATAACTGAGCTAATTAATACTATTCCTGACAGTCTTTTCATGGCTGTTATTCTTCGCTTTCTTGTCTGGTGTTCGGTCTGTTTTATGGTTAATTCAGGCTTATCTTGTTTACACAGTCAATTGATCAGAACTTTCATTCTACAATGGCTCAACCATAGTGATTGATCCTTATAGCCATTAATAACCTGCTAAAAATTATCATCGATAAACCATCCGATTTGCCTAGATTTATGCTAAAGAATAGGCAGGTTAATTAACCTTAAGTGAGCCTTTGTCAGCTTGCATTTTTATGGTGTAGGGTAAAACGACGGTATCAGAAACCACAGAAAACACCGTATCAAAAACAATAAGAGGGACCTTGTTAACTGAGCCACCTAAATTGACCGTTTTACTTGGCTCACCATATAAAAGGCAGAAGTTATACGAAACACCGCTATAGACTCTTGGTATCTCTTCACAATAACTTTTTTTGCCATTCTGCGAGATATTAAGATGATTTTGTGGGGGATCAATGGTTTTAATGGTTGCACATGAAAATGTACATAGCGCGACTAAAATGAGTGTGAATCCTTTCATAAACAAGTATTCCTTTCAATGATAATGACAGTGTTCGAATACTGATTATGCCCATTCAGCTTGAGTATCAGTATCAATGCACACACAACTAATTGATAACAATTGAACTTAGCAGAATACTCGCCACAATACTATTTTGCTTATTGCTATCGCTTTTTATTTCATGTTGAGCGCTTACTGTCCGACTTTTCACAAGCCACATAATGGATGCTGTTGGCGTATTTGATATGTTAAATCGCTTTAGCCCCGCGGATCATCTCGAACTGTATTGGTGATGATCTGCGAGTAAGTAAATGCTTTAGTCGCTAATTAGCAATCTTGTGAGCCAAACTATCGGCAAATTATTTAATGATGCAATTTGTTATGCAGGATAGCGTACTTATGTTTTTTGGTTGATGCTCGAGGGTAGCTATCGTCATCTTCAATGGTTAGCTTAAGCGTTCCCTTTTTAGCGACGTTATCATGATTGTGGACTTGCCATAAAACAACATAATCAGTCGGCATAAGTGAGGGTATCTCAACAGAAAAGACCTTGCTTTCACCTTTCGGCACTTGAATGTTTAAATTGAGCCAGTAGCCGTCCATGTCGTTAAACGTTAGTGAATCTAATGTCACTATCTCATCAAATGACAGCTTTATTTTACTCGCCGGTGCCATAATAAACTCAACCGCCACAGCGCTATCATTGGACGTTAATTCGTTGGCCACAATACTATTTGTGACAAACACAGTAGATAAGAATAATCCTAAACCGTGGTAGATTCTCACCTCAACGCCTTACCATTTACTCAATAGCGACCGTAAACCGGTGTAAGTTTATCGCTTGTTTGACACAAGATGCTTTAGTCCGATTGCTATTATTCGGCTAACATAAGGTGCCGGTATGCACGATTGGCATGATCCAGTAACGACACGGATTATGTTTGCACACTAGCGCAAGGGCGCTCAATAATGCCTGCTGCTGATCAACTGGATGCATAATTTCAAATTTACAAAATTCTCGGTAACCTTCAACCTGTTCCTTAATATTAAAGTGGCTATGTTCGCGACTAAAACCACAAATATCACCTAGGCTAAAACCTGATAAGAAATCCAGCTCGATTAAAGTATCGACGATATCATCCTTGATATCATTTTGAGCGATCAGCACTAACAATTGCTCAGTGATCATTTACGTTTCTCCAGCCAGTAATAAAGAATTGGTAATAAATAAAGTGTTGTAATGGTTGATGTTAACAAACCACCAATCACAACAATGGCTAACGGTTTTTGGATTTCAGCCCCAGGACCAGAAGCAAATACCAACGGCATTAAGCCAAACATTGCTGTCGTGGCAGTCATCAAGATGGGTCGTAAGCGCCTCGCGGCACCCTGTTCTACTCGTGCTAATAAACCACTGAATAGATGCTTGGTTTGCTCGTAATAACTCACCATCACGACACCATTAAGTACCGCTACGCCAAGCAGGGCAATAAACCCAACCGATGCCGGTACCGACAAATATTCGCCAGACAAATATAA
>TARA_R110002051_G_scaffold315946_1_pt1 | contig 12128 bp, 14 predicted proteins | sample TARA_R110002051 | Tara Oceans TARA_R110002051 (sample SAMEA4397023) | marine metagenome | biome: Polar Biome; feature: [MES] marine water layer (ENVO:01000295) within the mesopelagic zone...; material: water (ENVO:00002006), including particulate matter (ENVO:01000060) such...
AAATAAAATAATGGTTTTATTAAATCATTATTCAACCTATGATAATAATTCGAATTATAAGTACACTCAATATTCCTTTGGTGAAATTGATTTAACTAGTTTTAAATATAAAACAAATTTCGAGTTTGAAAGTAGTGATAATTCTGAATTAAGTTTCTCTAGAGGTGACTACATTTACGAATCTGACAGATATCTATTAATAGGATATAAAAATGATTTTGAAAAGATTAGAATTCAAATATTTGACAAAAAAACTGGTGATTTATTAAAAACAACCCTTTTTGAAAACCTTCAATTTCCTGACGGTAATATTTATGTATACATATATGAATCAATAATTTACTACAAAAATAATTTAGGTATAGTTGATTCAATTGATATTAATTCATTAAATGTAACAGATAAAAAGAACTTTTTACAACATTACAACTCAAAGAAAAAAACCAACTCCAAATATTGGTTAATGAGTTTAGTTTTGATAATTCCTATTTTCTCGATTTTATTTTTCCGATTTAGAAAAAGGGAGTCTAAAATTGAAATTGAAAAAAATGAAGAAATTAGTGAAATTGAAGGAAGACTTCAAAAGTACATAAATGAGAGAATCTCACGAGATGAATTAGATGATATACTTAGAATATCACACTACTCCTTTGAAACCATAAAAAAAAGGAGAAGTTTACTAATAAACCAAATTAATGAAAGAAACGTATTAATCGTTGAGAGGTTAAGAAAACAAGATGACAAAAGGTATTTTGAATACAAAATAACTAAATCATGAGAAAATGGTTTTTTACATCCCTAATTCTTTTAACACCTTTTCTTTTATTTTCTCAAAAAGTATTCTCAGTTGAGTATTCAAATCAATCAGATGTCAAGGTATTTGTGGTAGAGTATGAAAATCAATGTGATTTAAAGGTTTTTAAAGTAGATTATCCAAATCAATCTGATGGTAACAATGGGTTATGGTATTTTGTAGATTACCCTAACCAATCCGATAAGAAGATATACTTCGTTGATTATCCCAACCAAAGTGATTTAAAAATATTCTTTGTGAAGTACAGAAATCAATCAGGTTGGAGAGATAAATCCAAACAACATTTGATGTATTGAATACACCACCCCTATTTGGTACTCATCTTCTTCCACCAATGGGTTTTGTTTTTGAGTTGATACTCTTTCATATCTACTCTATCAAATAAGTGGAAGTTCTTTGGTACGAAACCCTTATCTTCTAACTCTTTCAGAGTTTTGGTAGTGTAAGAGTTTCGAAGTTGTTTAATTTCGTTTCTTCTTTTACTACTACTCATATTGTATATTATACGGAAAGTGTACAAAATACGGAATTCAACCCACAAATCCAAAATTATTACTGGTAGATTGTTTTCCCATCCACTTCTTTTGATTTGACATCCTCCTCCCATTGAATCTCTCCCATTTCCCATGTACCATCTATAGAAAAACCTTGTATTTTTTTTACTCTAACTCCGTCCTCGTAATAATAATAACGAATTTTATCTCTCTTTCTTAATTCTAGTACCCCGATACCTGTAAAAGTTTCACCGTTTAGTTCATATTTAGACGTTTCACTGTTAAATTTAATCTGACTTTCCGAAACTTTTTCCTGACTACATGATACAAGTATGATACAAAATGTTATAATTGATAAGATTGTCTTAATTTTTTTCATAATATATAAGTTTTTCCAAAAAAAAAACAATTCAACAAACTCTACAAGAACTAATTGGTAAATTAAGTGATATTACCGAAATACACCGACTTTTTTTATTGATTTTCAACCAACCATCCTCTTCAACACCTCATTCAATTCATCTATACTCTTCGAGTTTAATTTCAACCTATTGTAGAGTTTCTTAAAGGGTGATATCAACTTCTTCAACATTGATTTGAAAGATATTTCATCCATCCTCTGAACACCAATTGTGGATACCACTCTACTTACCGTTTTAGTTGATTGTAGGATATCCTCTAATACCTTTCTCGTTTGTTGATTCACCTTAGTTAGTGATTCTTCAAAACTTTCTTTGTATTTGAAGTTGTCTCTATTGTATCCCATTCGTTTGAGGGTAACCAAATACTTCTTTGTTTGAATCGATTTCTTATTCTGAATATGGAGTTGTTCTAAGATGGGTCGTAACTCTCCTTCAATCTCTTTGTATCGATTTGAAAGTTCAGATAGTTCCATCTTTACTTTATCAATCTTATCTGATAGTATTCCAAACTCATCAATCTTTGATTCTAAATCATTCTCAAATCTAAATTCATTTATTCTCATTTATTTACTCCATATGTTATTCCATTGGAAATCATTCTCAGGTTGTACTTCCTGAGTAATCTCCTGAGGTTGATTTATCATTTTACTATTCATATACCTTTGAAGGTCTGATAACCTCATATACCTCTTATTTTGAGTTATCTTAATTATTGGTAGGTTCTCTTCCGTTACCAATTTCTCAAAGTGACGTCTACTAATGTTGAGGTAATCCATCATTTCGTATTTCGTAAGTAGTTTATCTTCCATAGTATTCATCCACTTTTCTTTCTAATTCTTTTTGTTTCTCAATAGGTAACATCCCAATACCCTTTTCTAAGGTTCTCTTTCCATTGAAAAGGATTGTATCTCTATACTTCTCATAGGTAATAAATAGGTTGATTAGGGATTTAGTGGTATCTGGTATCTTATCTGGTGGTAGATGATATCCTAACTCATCTGTAAACTCTTTGAGTTTATCCATTAGTTCGTTATGTAATTGTTCTTGTGTTTGTTTCATTTTAACTCCTTTATCCTTCAGTATTTAATCAAGTATGATGAGTGGTTCTGATTTCATCAGAATCATCTCATCGTTGAGTGATTCATACGGTAGTGTGAATCCTCAACATTCCAGTTATTATTCATTAACCTATTATCAATTAGATACACCAAACCCCTTACAGATTTGTGTATCTGTTAATGAATGAATCCATTCCTCAGTTATTGGATTTCGAATAGACCAGTCCGTTTGAATCCCCCATATCTATCTTATACCATAACCATTTTTAACCCTACCGGAGAAACCTCATCCGTTATGTCTGGATATTATTTCAATCCTACAGATTACTACCCGATGTCTTTCCCACTAACTAACTTTCGTCCCTCGAGGGTGATAAGTGTAATACCCTATGATTGGTACACTTAGGTTATCAATAAATATGGTAGTAAAACGATAAACGATAGAAAATCACAGAATTTCTCAAAATAATTTCTGAGAAAGATTCAATTGGAGAGTAAGGGATTGAAGGAGGTTAGGATTTTTGGGTAAATCTCTTCTCATAGGGACTACGACGTATCCTACCTAAAATTGGGTGAATTATCAATTCAATGGTAACAGGGGATACATCAACGATATCTTTACGATTCATTCTTTCCTCTCGAATCAACCCCTTTTTGTAAATAGAATGTACTTTGGAGTTTGAAAATGAAGTACCACGAGGTGTTTTTAAACCCTCATCATTGAAGATTTTCGAAATACGACGATAACCAATAGGGGTTACAGAACTTTCAATAAAACCCTTAATTCTGTCGTATAAATACTGTTGGTAATCTGAATAATTGGATTCCCAAAGTTTTGTAGAAGTTATTGATACAGAGAAGTATACTAATATGAGTCCGGAGTTACATTTCTTATCCCATAACTTTACTCCACTGTAACCGACTTAGCCAAATTCCTAGGCTGATCGACATTTTTATCAAGCATTACTGCAATGTGATACGAAAATAACTGTAGTGGAATAGTAGTTAATAAAGGAGTAAGAGCATCCATAGTATCTGGAATTTCGATAACATGATCTGCGAGTTTAGTCACTGCAGTATCTCCTTTGGTCACGATACCAATAATCTTACCACTACGGGCTTTGATCTCTTCGATATTACTCACCACCTTTTCATAATGTCCTTGCTTGGTTGCAATTACAACGACAGGCATTTGTTCATCAATTAAAGCGATAGGTCCGTGTTTCATTTCTGCAGCAGGATAGCCTTCTGCATGAATATAGGAGATTTCTTTAAGTTTTAAAGCTCCTTCTAAGGCGACAGGGAAATTGTATCCTCGACCTAGGTATAATGCATTATGAGCATCTTTATATTGCTCTGCAACAAACTTTACATGATCGTTAGTTTCAAGAGCTAGTTTTACTTTTGAAGGGATACGTTCTAACTCTTGTAAATAGGCATGAAAAGCTGAAGTCGAAATGGCTCCTTTTTGTTTAGCCAGTTTTAAAGCTATTAATGTAAGTACTGTAATCTGTGTTGTAAATGCCTTGGTAGAAGCTACACCTATTTCTGGGCCAGCGTGTGTGTAGGCCCCAGCATGGGTTTCTCTTGAAATGGATGAACCAACAACATTACAAACACCAAAGACAAATGCGCCTCTTTCTTTTGCAAGTTTAATAGCCGCCATGGTATCTGCCGTTTCTCCACTTTGAGAAATAGCAATCACCACATCATCCTTATTGATAATAGGATTTCTGTATCTAAATTCAGAGGCGTATTCTACTTCTACAGGAATGCGAGCAAACTCCTCAAAAATATACTCAGCAACTAAACCTGCATGCCAAGATGTTCCACAGGCTACTATTATTATACGAGGAGCATTGAGAAATCTATCAATGTTGTCGTCAACCCCAGCCATTTTAATAATGCCTTGATTTACGCGCATTCGCCCTCTAAAAGTATCTGTAATTGCATCCGGCTGCTCATAGATCTCTTTGAGCATAAAATGATCATAGCCGCCCTTTTCAATCTGTTCTAAATTGAGTTGCAACTCTTGTACGTAAGGATCCACCAAAGAATCATCTTTGATTTTACGAATCTTAAGTTTCTTATTGTTACGTACCACTGCCATTTCCCCATCTTCTAGGTAAATGGTTTTGTTAGTGTATTCTATAAAGGGTGTAGCATCTGAAGCGATAAAAAACTCATCTTCGCCAACACCTATAGCCAATGGGCTACCTAGTCTCGCCACTACAATTTCATCTGGTTTTGTTTTATCAAAAACGGCAATTGCGTAAGCACCAATGGTTTGGTTCAAAGCAATTTGTACTGCTTTCCCAAGTTTGACCCCTTCTTTGATTTTTACATCTTCAATAAGATTTACGAGTACTTCTGTATCTGTATCTGATTTAAAAGTGTATCCACGTTTAAGTAATTCCTTTCGTAACGGATCATAATTTTCAATGATTCCATTATGGATAATAACAAGGTTGCCAGAATTAGACAGGTGTGGGTGGGAATTGATATCATTAGGTACTCCGTGAGTTGCCCAACGAGTATGACCAATTCCTATAGTTCCATTGGTAGTGATTTCACTTTCAAGACGCGTTTTAAGATCGGCAACTTTTCCTTTGGTTTTAGAAACCTTTAGATCTTTTCCGTCATATAATGCTATTCCAGCACTATCATATCCTCTGTATTCTAGACGTTCGAGTCCTTGCAATACAATAGGATACGCTTCGCGATATCCGATGTAACCAACTATTCCGCACATACCTTCTTTGTTTTGGTTATTCTAACCCTAGTAAGCGTCCACAAACACTATCTGGATCGATTTCCTCTGTCAGGGTGTAGCTAATTCTAAGCTTCAAACGCTTTGACTCATCTGGACTCTCTGATCCATGAAGTATTGTACTTTCTTGAGAAAGTACAGTCCCTACAGGAAGACGTTCGATATTCTCTCTACTTTCATCTAGAGTACCTCCAATAATCGCCGAGTTTAAAGTCGTGACATTTTGACTAACTGCCAATGCCAAACGCACATTGGTAGAATCATTATTAATGATATTATTGATGTGTTGTGTTAAGCGTATTCTATAACTCACTCCCGGTGTAGATTCATCATCTTCTGTCTCTCTAACAATACGCCCTAAGTGGTTTACTCTTGTTCCAACAGGTCCGTTGAATCCACTTGTTTGATCTATTTCACCATCAATAAGCGTTGCATTGTTGTCAAAATCATAAATAAATACACGTTCTGGCTCCGGAATTCCGCTACCAGGTGCTACTTTTTCTTGATCGACATAAAAGATTAGGTTTGCCTCATTGACAATAACATTACAAGATCGCAATTCTTCCAATTGATCTTCAATATCATCACCATTAGCATCAGGTCCAAATAGATCAATCATAGCGATACTTCCTGCACCACCTTTTAGGTATACACTCTCATCACCGTTTACAGTGTCTGTTTGTTCAAAAGCCGCTATAATCTCTGGATTATAGGTCGTTTTCAAATCTATAATTTGCACACCTCCAAAGCCTAACCTTAAAGAGCCCACACCATCATCTGTTGCTTCTCCATCACCTGCCGAGTCATCATCACCAGTAAAGGAATAATAGGTTTCGATTGACGCTTCTGAGTAATCAAAGATGATATAACTTCCTTTTCCGTCAAGAGGTTCTGCTTTGATATAAATGCCTCTAAAATAATTGTTGAAATTATTCTGATTCAAAAGCATCTCAGAGCCTTCCAAATCCACAATATTTTGTCTAAAATAAAGTGTATCTAAAGGAACTCGTAGTGCTGGCGATAATCGAGCCGTTACCAATGTATCCGCAACCGCATCTGGCTCGGCATCTTCATCCAATACTTCTAATTCTGTCAAAATAATTTGATCACTCACTGGCACGAAAGAATCAATCACAAACAAAACTTGACTTTCGATTCCTGCAAAATTTTCGATATCATTAGAATAATAAACGGCTGGATCTTGAAAGTCAGTACTTGGGTCTAAGTTATTTAGAAAGTAATTAGATCTGTAAACCGATAATTTCATCGGCCCAGTATTTCTAAAAATAGAATCTAGTTCATAGGTAGAATTCCCCTCGTCGTCTGTATCTAACAATGTGCTGAAATACGGAAGTGTAAAAAATACACTATCGATAACGGTCTCCTCTCCAAAATCAGGATTCAAACGCCCCAAAGAAACTTGGGTCAAAACTGAAGCTGTTGACTCGCCGTATACATCATCCTTATAAACTCCAAAAGCACCAGCTGGTAGCGCATTAGTTTGCACTCCATCATCAATACTCTTCGTAAAGGAAACCACATCAATTTCCATGGTTTGCCTAGTTTCAAAATTCACAACGCCTACAAGGCCTGTTCCGACATCTCCAAAATCATTTGTACAAGCTACAGCGAGCACCAACACAAAAACACAAGCAAAAGCTCGTAGCGTATATTTATAAATCTTCATAGTAATATTTTATTCTTGTAACACTTTAGTGGTGTAAAACTCTTCATAAGCTGCTGCAAATTCCTCTTTCTTCTTATAAGGAAGGGCTGGAATCTTAGTAGTGTTCACTACCTTCATCAGACTTTCATCTAGATGCTCAGAACCCACAATGGTTGCGTCAGAATGCTTAATAGCGACTGTCATTAGATTTTGATAGGTAGGATCTTCAAGTTCTTTGATAGTCTCTGGATCAATTCCATCAAAGGCAATCTTACTAATCATATCTTTACTTAACGAACCTTCGAAGCCTTGATTGTATACAGATGTAACAATTTTACTTTGAGAAAATAATGGTTCGCTTGCATAGTACTTCTTCAAATAAAGTGGCAATAAAGCCGCTAACCATCCGTGCACATGAATAATATCTGGAGACCAATTTAATTTTTTGACCGTTTCAATAACTCCTTTTGCAAAGAATATCGCTCGCTCATCATTGTCTTCAAAAAGTTTTCCATCTTCATCAGTGAAGGTTGCTTTACGCTTGAAATACTCATCGTTATCAATGAAATATACTTGCATACGCTCCTTTGGAATAGATGCCACCTTGATAATCAAAGGCATGTCAAAGTCATTGATGACTAAGTTCATCCCAGATAGACGAATTACTTCATGTAATTGATGTCTACGCTCATTGATATTGCCATAACGCGGCATAAATATGCGTATTTGCCCGCCTTTGGAGTTGACCATTTGAGGTGCTTCAAACGACATAGAGGCAATTTCGGTCTCTGGGAGGTAAGGAATCACTTCAGACGACACGTACAATATCCTCTTATCTTTCATATGCTATATTCTTAATTGCTAAAATTGAATAAAAAACACGCAAAAGTACTAAATTTTATGCACTTTGCCCTTAAAACCCTAAGTTTGCAGCCCGTTAAAGTTTTGATAAAGTGCAGGCGATTACCACCCAATTAGACATCCGAGAGGCCGTTCAAACGGCAAAAAAAACTGATAAAAAGGTTGGCTTTGTTCCTACAATGGGAGCTCTACATTACGGACATCTTTCCCTTATAGACTATGCCTTAAGGCATTGCGACCTTGTAGTGGTAAGTATTTTCGTAAATCCCACCCAATTTAATAACAGTCAAGACCTCAAAAAATACCCGCGTACATTGGAAGCAGATTTGGCCATTCTAGCACCCTATAAAAAGAACATTATTGTGTATGCTCCGACCGCCAAAACGGTTTATAACGGGCAAATTGCATCTAAAGAGTATCATTTTGGAGCTTTGGAAGAAGTTATGGAAGGCGAACACCGACCAGGTCATTTTGACGGAGTGGGAACAGTGCTCAACTTATTATTCCGACAAGTGAATCCTGATACCGCATTTTTTGGTGAAAAAGATTTTCAACAATTGATGATTGTCAAAAAGCTAGTTCAAAAAGAAAAATTGACCCTTGAAATTATCGGTTGCCCTATTTACAGACAAGAAGATGGCCTCGCTATGAGTAGCCGAAATGCCCGTCTGACACAACAACAACTACATATTGCCCCTTTTATCTTTCAAGTATTATTACAAGTAAAAAACGACTTTGGTACTAAATCTGCCAATCAACTAAAACGTTGGGTTGTTCAACAATTTAAGTCACAGGAAGGTCTCGAACTCGAATACTTTGAGATCGCAAATATTGAGGGGTTACGACCGCTTTCGCGAAAGCGTAACCACCAAAAATATCGCGCCTTCCTAGCTGTTTATGCAGGCGATATTCGTCTTATAGACAACATAGCACTTAACTATTAATCGTCCCAAACCCGACATTTAATATTCACTAAAAAAACTATCTTTGCCCCATGCTAGTAAATGTTGTTAAATCAAAAATTCATCGCGTAAAAGTCACAGGTGCAGAGCTGCACTATATCGGTAGTATCACTATTGACGAAGACTTGATGGATGCTTCAAATATCATTGAGGGAGAACGTGTGCAAATTGTAAACGTCACCAATGGAGAACGCTTAGAAACCTATGCAATTCCAGGACCCCGAAACAGTGGAGAAATCACCTTAAATGGCGCTGCTGCTCGTAAAGTTGCCAAAGGCGATATCCTTATTCTTATCGTATATGCCTTTATGGAACTGGAAGAGGCTAAAAAATTCAAACCTACCCTTTGCTTCCCTAATGAAGCAACCAATTTGCTGACTTAATTTGGCAAATAAAAAACACATAGGAACGGCCCTTAAAATTATACTTCCACTCTTTGGAATCTTTTTAATGTGGTATTCCTTGAGTGATATGACGCCCCAAGAACGGGCAGATATGTGGGAGGCCATCAAAAATGCCAATCCGCTCTGGCTGGGTATTTCATTAATATTTGGACTTTTAAGTCACCTTTCACGTGCTTATCGTTGGAAATTTATGTTGGAGCCTCTGGGATACAAACCCTCGCTTTGGAATAACTTTTCGGCAGTAATGATCGCCTATTTTGCCAATACATTTATTGTCCGTACCGGAGAAGTATTGCGTGGGGTTGTTATTAGTAAATCAGAAAAAATTCCCTTTGACAAAGCATTCGGATCTATTATCTCTGAGCGCATCGCCGACCTGGTTATGCTTATTTTGATCATGTCTACAGCGGTTGTTTTACAATCGAGCGAACTCATAGAATATTTCAAGACACGGGCAAATCCTATACCTTCAATTATCGCTTTAACTGTACTTCTTGTTGGAGGAATTATAGGCCTTCGAATCCTTAAATACTCCTCCCATCCCTTCATCGTGAAAGTTCGCAATTTTGGTCTTGGTGTTTTCGAAGGTGTTCGCAGTATACTTCACATGAAGAAAAATATGGCCTTTATATTCCATACCCTATTCATTTGGGGTATGTATATTGGGATGTTTTGGATTATGACCTTTACAGTGCCAGGCCTCGCCGATGTCTCATTAGGAGTGATCCTCGCTGCCTTTGTTATAGGCGCCTTCTCTATGACAGCCACCAATGCCGGGATGGGTCTCTACCCACTCGCCATGGCTGGAGTATTTTCATTTTTTGGCTTTCTCGGTACAGATGGAGAGACCTTTGGCTGGATTATTTGGGGATCTCAAACCGTCTTTAATGTCCTTATCGGTGGTATTTGCTATCTTGTATTTGCTCTACGCACCAAAGTAGCCTCATAAAATTTTGTATTTTACGCCCTTATTAATAAATCATACCCCCATGAAAAAAGGAATCCTACTTGCCTTTATCTTTTTTTTCGCTTTCGCGAAATTGCTAACCGCACAAACTCAGTATCGAGAAATTGAATCGGAACGCCTCGGTGGTAAACGTCAAATAAAAATCCAACTTCCAAGAAATTACGACAGCAATGACGAAAAATACTACCCCATAATCGTTGTTATGGATGGGGATTACCTCTTTGAACCCGTTGCAGGAAACGTAGACTTTTATAGTTATTGGGAAGAAATGCCAGACGTAATTGTTGTTGGTATTCTTCAAGATGAGACTCGTGATGATGATACCTATTATGATGATACTAATTTTTTACCTACAGAAACAGGCGCTGCCTTCTTTGAGTTTGTTGGACTAGAACTAATGCCTTATCTAGATGAGAACTACCGTACAGCCAATTTTAGAATAGCCGTAGGACATGATCTTACCGCTAGTTTTATCAATTACTATTTGATGAAGGAACCTACACTGTTTCAAGGATACGTCTCAATTAGCCCAGACTTGGCACCACTTATGGACGAACGCCTTATCGATCGATTAGGAGGAACACAACAGAAGATCTTTTATTACTTGGCTACAGCTACAGAAGACATAAAGGTGTTACGCGAGCCTATTAAAGAATTGGATAATCAACTGAAGGCTATTGGCAATGAAAATTTGAGGTATTATTATGACAACTTTGATGGCGCCACCCATTATTCGATGGTGGGAAGAGCAATTCCAATGGCCTTAGAGAACATATTTTCAATATATAGACCCATAAGTAAGAAAGAATACAAAGAAACCCTATTAAATTTACCCGGATCTCCCTATGACTACTTAGTACAAAAATACGCTACGGTGAAGGAGCTTTTTGGATTGGCTGATAAGATAAGAGTAAATGACTTTGTTGCTATTTCTACTGCTATTGAAAAGCGCTCAGATTGGGAAGGCCTTGAAAAGCTTGGAAAATTAGCGCGTTCACAGTATCCAGAAACGATGTTGGGTAATTATTACTTGGCACTTGCACTAGAAAAAACAGGAGAAACTAAAAAAGCCATGCGTACCTATCAAAACGGTTATTTACTAGAAGAGATTAGTTTTATCACTAAAGACCTTATGTTAGATCGCGCTGCGAGAATTAAAGAAGATTTTGGATATTAAAAGTGACCCTATTTAAATTAAAAGAGCTGGGGATGCCGGCTCTTTTAATTTAAATAATTTACAGCCTAAACACTTAAGAATCAGCTCCTATTTTTAGGTGCAAAAAAAAAGGACAATTACCATGGTAATTATCCTTTAAGTTTAAAAAATTCAATCCCCCAACTGAATATTTTATCACTGTAAATATAGCTTATATCTTAATAGAAACCCTACGTACTAACACGTATTTTTTACTAACGAATAAACTGTTTTTTATCCTTTTGCTTTTTGTGCTTCTTCACGGAAAACAAGGATATAAGATACAATTTCGCGAGTGCGTCTTAGGTACTCTTCAAAAATATCTGGGCGATATACATTGGGTGTATTTCCTTCTAATTTTGTAATCTTAGGATCAAAGAAACCATAAGTGTAAAAGGAGGCAACTACCACTTCATCTGTAGGGAATGCATTGTCATAAGCGTAAATAAACCGCACAACGTCCTCCTTATGTGCAAAAAACGGTCATAGTGAGCCACCCACAGCGGGCAAAGTGA
>TARA_R110002051_G_scaffold311779_1_pt1 | contig 12113 bp, 13 predicted proteins | sample TARA_R110002051 | Tara Oceans TARA_R110002051 (sample SAMEA4397023) | marine metagenome | biome: Polar Biome; feature: [MES] marine water layer (ENVO:01000295) within the mesopelagic zone...; material: water (ENVO:00002006), including particulate matter (ENVO:01000060) such...
CTTGGCGCCGATCCGAGAGAACGGGCCGGCGCCATGGGCTTTTGTTTTGGCGCGCGTTCCGGCGGCAAAAATGGTATCGGGTGGTCGGGAAGCGCTCGGGCACACCGAGCGTTAGAGCATTTCAGCGCTTCCTTGAATCGCTTCAATTGCTCTAAGTCTTTGTTTTGTCGCGTGTCCGAACCGATAAAGTGGTATCCACTTTATCTGGGCACGCTCTAAGACAGGGGACCACGACGATGTTTCTGCCGCTCTATGACAGCAACAAGATCGCCCATATCGAGCGGCCCTTCGTCAATTACGGGTTGATCGGGGTCAATATCGCCGTGTTCCTCATGCAATGGGCGGGCGGGCAGGACGGGCTCTATTTCGGCCAGATCACCTATGGGATGATCCCGGCGGTGGTCAGCGGAGCGGTCGAAGGCCCGGCGCCGTGGCTGCCCGATCAGGCGACGGTTTTCACCTATATGTTTTTGCATGCCGACTGGCTGCACCTGTTGTCGAACCTCCTGTTCTTGTGGGTATTCGGCGACAATGTCGAAGACGCCATGGGGCATTGGAAATATCTTGTCTTTTACCTTGCCTGCGGGGTGTTGAGCGGGCTGAGCCATCTTTGGCTTTTTCCCGATGCCATGGGGCCGCTGATCGGGGCATCGGGGGCGGTGGCCGGGATCATCGGGGCCTATCTCGTGCTTTATCCCAAGGTGCGGGTGTTCGTTCTCAACCGGCTGATCATCACCTTTCCTTTAGCGCTTCCGGCCTGGGCGGTGCTGGGCCTGTGGGTCGCGACACAGCTTTTCTATGTTTTTATCTGGGGCGATGACGGGGTGGCCTGGTGGGTGCATCTGGGCGGGGTCGTGGCCGGAGCGGTGCTGGTTCTGGTGTTCAAGCGGGGGGAGGTTGCGCTGTGGGGCGGGTAGGGAGTGGTGTCATCAGGCTGGCCATTAAGGCGCCAGGCTGACCTGCTCTCCGCGGTCATCCCGGGCGGAGACCCGGGATCCAGTAAGCGGCAGCGTGGTGACTCTCTCTCAGGTGCTGAGTGTACTGGGCCCCGGCTCAAGGCCGGGGTGACGGTGGTGGATTGGGGCGGCCAGGCAGTGTGTTTGGTCGGCAGGCGATGGTTAATCGGGGGTAAGGGTTTCTTAGGCGTGTCCCGCTAGAGTTGGACCCGAACGCAGAAGCGACAAGGATGGGCAAAGATGAGCGATATTGCCGCCACGGCGGTGGCCATGAAACAGGCCCAGACCGTTCAGACCGCCCAGATGCTGATGGTCAAAAAGCAGCACGAAATGGAAATGAGCATGATTTCCATGCTGACCGAGGCTGTCGAGAACGCCCCGGCGCCGGCCCCTGCCGGGATGGGGACCAGGGTCGACAAGCAGGCTTGAGCTGCGGCTGTTCATGCTGATCCGGCATTCTCCAGAAATCCTTTTGCACCGCATGGCCAGGATCGGGGCGGGGAGCCTTGAGGCCACGGCGGCGCTGATCGCCCGGGAGCGCGGGGCGATGATGATCGAAAAGACCATCGCGCGGCTCGATGCGCCCGTTGGGGCGGAGGCCGAAGCGACGCATCAGATCGACAAGAGCGCCTGAGGGCTTTTTCGCTGAGGGCGAGAGCGGGCCAGTTTTGCCCGCGCGGCGTTGTCATCCCGGGCGAAGACCCGGGATCCAGTAAGCGGCAGCGTGGCGGTTCTGTCTCGGGCACTGAGAGTACTGGGCCCCGGCTCAAGGCCGGGGTGACGGTGGTGGATTGGGAAAGGGAAGGACCGCTGGCGCTCGAGAACGGTTCGCGCTTGCCATCCTGGTGTTCGGCCGGCGCCGAACGGGTCCTAGAGTATTTCCGCTTTTCTTCGAATCGCGAAAATCCTCTAAGTTGTTGTTTCGTCGCGCGTCCGAACCGCAAAACCGTTTCCACTTTTGCTGGACGCGCTCTAGCGCGCTTCGACCGCTCCGCGCAGGGCGCGGACCAGGGCGGGTTCGAGTTTGCCGGCGGCGGACATGTCCTCGAGAATGGCCAGCGCTTGGGGCGGGCTCATGGCGGGCTTGTAGGCGCGGCGTTCGCTGAGCGCGCCATAGATGTCGCAGATGGTGACGATGCGGGTGAGATCGCCGATCTGGGAGGCCACGAGGCCATCGGGGTAGCCGCTGCCGTCGAGATATTCGTGGTGGCTGCGGACGGCGGCCAGAATATCGGTGCTCAGATTGGCGTGGGCCTTGAGGTAGTCGTAACCTTCGAGAGGATGGCGGGCGATCTGGGCGAATTCGGCGGGGGTGAGCTTGCCGGGCTTTTCGAGAATGGCGACGGGGATGGTGGCCTTGCCGATGTCGTGGAGGAGGCCGGCGGTGGTGAGTTTCGAGATATCGGCGCTGCTCATGCCCACTTTCTGGGCGAAATTGGTGAGAACGCCAGTGACCAGCAGGCAGTGCTGGTAGGTGCCCTGATGGTGAGCGCGCACGGTGTCGAGCCATTGGCCGAGCCCGTCGGTGCCGACGCTGTCAACGATGGTGTCGCTGGCTTCCGCCACGCTGGCCGAATCAAGGCCGGTGTTGGTTCGCAGCGCTTCAAAGGCGGTGCCCAAAGCCCGTGAGGCGGCCTGCGCCACGGCGGCGCTCGAGCTATCGAGCATTTCCTCAAGAGACTGACGCGCCGTTCTCGAGAGCAGGCGTTCGAGCCCATCGGCGGTCAGCGGCCGTGTTTCGGTGGCGTGGGCGCCCAGCACATTGGCCTGAACGATTTCGACGCGCCGGCCCTCGGCGACCAGGAAATAGCGGGGAATAGTGCGCTCAAGGGCGAGCAGGCTCTTTTTGAGACGGTCTATGGTGGCGGTGCTCGAGAGATCGGCGTCGACCAGTATGGCCGTATAGGGCGAGAGATCGATCGTGCCCAACGCGCTGAGCGGTTCGACCCGCGCGATCGCCGGCCAGCGGGCAGCCGGCGGCGAGGCCTCCAAAGGGCTGTCGGTGATCATCAAAACCGCGTCGCTCGAACTGGCCAAGCTGGTGATCCGCTGTTTCGCCGCCGCGGGTGGCGGCTCCTCCGCGATCAGTATGCGTCCGATCCCTCAATTTTTAGTAAGTAAAATTGCGGGGGTGTCGCGGTCAGATGTCCAGCAGCGTTTCGATCACCGCGTGGCCGTCGGGGGTGTCCCAATGGGCGGGGCCCTGCAGAACGGCCAGTTCGCACCCTTCGTCATCGACAAGGATGGTTGCAGGCAGGCCCAGCGTGACCGCCTCGTTGCGCAGGCGTTCAAAGAGCTTGTAGCTGGGATCGGCGAAGAGTTTGAGATTTTGCGCGCCGATCTCCTCGAGAAACAGCGCGGCGGCGGTGGGGCCGTCGGCGCCGATATCGAGGCTGATGGCGACGACTTCGAAATCGTCCCCGCCATATTGCGCTTCGAGCGCATCAAGGAAGGGCATTTCCTCGCGGCAGGGCGCGCACCAGGTGGCCCAGAAATTGATGAGCAGCTTCTTGCCGGCGAAATCGGCGAGGGTGAGAGGATTGCCGTCCGCGTCCTCGAAGGCCAGATCGGAATAATCGCGCCATTGGGACGAGGGCAAAAGGGCGGCGAGCTCGCCGGTTGCGGCGTCGTCGATGGCCTTTGCCGCCTCGGCGCGCACCGGGCAGGTTGCAGCGTTGGCGCCGCCATTGCTAAGCCAGACGGCCACGGCTATACCTAGCGCCGCTGCGAAAAGGCCCGTGCCGACGATGATGGGGCGGGGTGATTTTCGCTTTTCGTCCTGATCCATAAACCTTCACTCGCAAATGTATTCAAGTAAGAGGCGCCGATGAGCAATCGCATGTGGGGAGGCCGGTTTTCGTCCGGCCCGGACGCCATCATGGAAGAGATCAACGCTTCTATCGGCTTCGACAAGCGCCTTTACAAGCACGACATCGCCGGATCGATAGCGCATGCGACGATGCTCGAGGCAGCCGGCATTCTGACGCGCGACGATAAGGACGCCATCATCTCGGGTCTAGAGACCGTTCGGGCGGAAATCGAGGCGGGTGCGTTCACCTTCTCGCGAGCGCTCGAAGACATCCACATGAATGTGGAAAGCCGACTAAAGGAGCTGGTGGGCGAGCCGGCGGGGCGGCTGCATACGGCGCGCTCGCGCAACGACCAGGTGGCGACCGATTTCAAGCTCTATGTGCGCGACGGGCTCGACATGCTGGCGGCGCAGGTCGAGACCTTGCAGAAGGTTCTGGTCGAGAAGGCCGAGGCCGAAGCGGGGACCGTCATGCCCGGGTTCACCCATCTGCAGAGCGCCCAACCGGTGACCTTCGGGCATCACATGCTGGCCTATGTGGAAATGCTCGAGCGCGACAAGGGGCGCCTGCTCGATGCGCGGGCGCGGCTCAATGAAAGCCCGCTGGGGGCGGCGGCGCTGGCCGGGACATCGTTTCCGATCGATCGGGAGATGACGGCAGAGGCGCTGGGGTTCGATCGGCCGATGGCCAATTCGCTCGATGCGGTGTCGGATCGCGATTTTATTCTCGAAACGCTTTCGGCGGCGTCGATCTGTGCGATGCACCTGTCGCGGTTGAGCGAGGAGCTGGTGATCTGGTCGTCGGCGCAGTTTGCGTTCGTCAAGCTTTCCGACAAGTTTTCGACCGGGTCTTCGATCATGCCGCAAAAGCGCAATCCGGACGCGGCGGAATTGATCCGGGCCAAGGTGGGGCGGATCTTTGCGGCGTTCACTTCGCTTTTGATGGTGATGAAGGGGCTGCCGCTGGCCTATTCGAAAGACATGCAGGAAGACAAGGAAATCGCCTTCGATGCGCTGGACAATTTCTCGCTGGCGCTGGCGGCGATGACCGGGATGATGGGAGATTTGACCGTCAACCGCGAGAAGATGGCGGCGGCGGCGGGGGCCGGGTTCTCGACGGCGACCGATCTTGCCGACTGGCTGGTGCGGGCGGCCAACGTGCCGTTCCGCGACGCGCACCATATCACCGGGCGCGCGGTGGCGGCGGCGGAAGCCAAGGGCTGCGGGCTGGAAGGGTTGACCATCGAGGATTTCAAGGACATCGACGAGCGGATCACCAGCCAGGTGTTCAAGGTGCTTGGGGTGGACAATTCGGTCAAGTCGCGGACCAGCTTTGGCGGCACGGCGCCGGCAAACGTTATGGCGCAGGTTGCGGGCTGGCGCGAGCGGCTGGGGATTTAACCGGTGCATCATTTTACCTATCGCGGCGGCTGGATGTTTGCCGAGGATGTGGATCTGACGGCGGTGGCCGAGGAGATCGGCACGCCGTTTTATTGCTATTCGCGGGCAACGTTCACCCGCCATATTGATGTGATGCTGGGGGCATTTGCGGGCACCGACACGCTGGTCGCCTATGCCATGAAGGCCAATTCCAACCAGGCGATGCTGGCGATTGCCGCGCAAAAGGGCATCGGGGCGGATGTGGTGTCGCTCGGCGAGCTCGAGCGGGCGCTGCGGGCGGGGATCCCGGCGGAGAAAATCATCTTTTCGGGCGTGGGCAAGAGCCGGGCCGAGATGCGGCGGGCGCTCGAAGTGGGAATCCTGTGCTTTAACGTCGAATCCGAGCCCGAGCTGGAGCGGCTCAACGCGGTGGCCGCCGAGATGGACAAGTTTGCGCCGGTTTCGGTGCGGATCAATCCCGATGTGGATGCGAAAACCCACGCCAAGATCTCGACGGGGAAATCGGAAAACAAGTTCGGCATCCCCTACGCGCGGGCCGAGGCGGTCTATGAGCGGATCGCGGCGTGCAAGAATTTGAAGGCGGTCGGCGTCGATATGCATATCGGCAGCCAGATCACCGAGCTCGAACCGTTCGACAACGCCTTTAAGCTGCTGGCCGAACTGGTCGGACGGCTGCGGGCGGCGGGGCATGACATCGGCCATGTCGATGTCGGGGGCGGGTTGGGGATACCCTACAGACAAGACAATTCACCCCCGCCCGATCCGGTGGAATACGCCAAGCTGGTGCGCCGGCACACCGATCCTTTGGGGTGCAAGGTGATCCTTGAGCCGGGCCGTTTGATCGCGGGCAATGCCGGGGTGATGGTGACGCGGGTCGAATATGTCAAAAAGACCGACAAGAAGAGCTTTGTCATCGTCGATGCGGCGATGAACGATCTGATCCGGCCCACGCTTTACGAAGCCCATCACGATATCCTGCCCATGCAGGAAGCGGGGGCTGCGACCATCCGCGCCGATATCGTGGGGCCGGTGTGCGAAACTGGGGATTATCTGGGGCTCGACCGGGAGATGGCCGAGGTGGCCGAGGGCGACCTTCTGGTCGTGATGAGCGCGGGCGCTTATGGCGCGGTGATGAGTTCGACCTATAACACCCGCCCGCTGATCGCCGAAGTGCTTGTCGATGGCGGCAAATGGCACACGGTGCGGCCACGGCAGACGCTGGATGAATTGATTGGGCTGGATTCTGTGCCCGAATGGGTAAAGGACGAGGCCGGGGCGACCTAGATACAGGCGTTACAGGGGTGGGCCGGCCAGCAGCCTAAGGGAGCGCCAAATCGCGATGGCCCCTTCGTGCTCGGGGGGCTATACCGGGGCCGATGCAGCCGGGTGTCAGGGAACCGGGCTGCTGTCGCGCTTTGCCTTTTTGCGGCCGGTGCTCCGCCCGTCAGAACGGCCCGGAATAATGCATCTGCGCCCAAGACAGCATTTTGTCGGCGGTCAGGGGTAAGACCGCAGCAGGGCCTGTCTAAACGTTAAGTTACTGTGCTTATCATGCCGGCTCCTGCCAGAAACTCGGAGCCTCTGATGAAACATATCCTCGCCGCCGCAACCGCTGCACTTCTTGTCTCGTCGCCTGCATTGGCCAATGATCCGCTGCTTGATGAGATGGTAGGGTTCACCGGCCAGATATTTCATCTCGACACCGGCGTGCCTGGAATGGTGATTGCCGCCGTTCGGAACGGCGAGAGTACGGTCTTCGGATTCGGCGAGGTCAGAACCGGCAGCGGCATCGAGCCCGATGGTGAAACCCAGATCGGCATCGGATCGATCACGAAAACCTTCACCGGCCTCGCGCTCGCTCGCCTTGCCGTCAGCGGCGATGTCGCGTTGACCGACCCCGCCGGGCCACTTCTTAGCGTTGTCGACACGCTCCCCGGATTTGACGGCCAGGAGATCCGGTTGATCGACATGGCCACGCACCGCAGCGGGCTGGCGCGCGAACTTGAACCGCGCGACGGCATTGAGAGGTATAGTGACGCCTCCTTCGCCGCCAATCTCGCGGGCGGTCCGCTGCTCTTTGCGCCTGGCGAAGGCATGTTGTATTCCAATGTCGCCTACGACCTTCTTGCGATGGCGCTCGCAGGGGCTTCCGGGATGGACTACGCCGATCTTGTTCAGGAAAAACTCCTCGACCCGATGGGAATGGCTTCCACCGGGTATCTTCGACCCCAGGGCGACAACGTCATGACCGGGTATGACTGGAATGGCGTCGAGATGGATCCCGGCGAACCGATCCCCAACCGGTTTGGCGCCTCCGCGCTCTATGCGACGGCCAATGACATGGTGAAATACCTTCACTGGAACCTCGATCGCTTCGATCAGGTCGATGCAGAGACCCGAGCCATAAGCCACGCGGCCTGGGCCATGCGCGACGGTCTGACCCCGGTGGCGGGAATGGATGAGTCCGGACATATGGATGCCATGGGTCTTGGCTGGGTGATCATGATGCCCGAAGGCGACCGACCGCTCATTATCCAAAAGGCCGGTGGCACTGACGGTGTTTTCAGTTACCTCGCGTTTGCGCCGTCGCGCGGCGTCGGTGTCTTCATCTCCATCAACCAGTTCGATTTTTCCGCCGCAACCGCAATGGCCAACGTCGCCAACCAGTTGATTGCCAGACTCGCGCCGCGTTGAGCCTCCCAAAGCGGCGGCAAGTGCCGATGCTGCAATCAGCGGGCACGTCCTTTGCGTGACGCGCGGGCCAGTTCGGGAAACCGGTGGGCAATCTCTTGGTGGTGATGAGCGCGGGCGCCTATGGCGCGGTCATGAGCTCGACCTACAACACCCGCCCGCTGATCGCTGAAGTGCTTGTCGATGGGGGGAAATGGCACACGGTGCGGCCACGGCAGACGCTGGATGAGTTGATTGGGATGGATAGTGTGCCGGTGTGGGTGAAGGATGGCGGTGGGGAGGCCTGAGCGGCCGGAAGTGTGCATTGTAGCGGGGTCGGTGGATGCGCCGGACGATGTGTCTGTCAGGCGATGGTTTTGCCAGCGATCGAGCGTAGGTAATCGTGGAGCTGGTTGGGAAAGGCGTTTGATACCCGCCCGGCCTATGCCAAGACCTCGACACCGAAGATAACCCACATGACCAGCAGCACGATATTGCTGGTCATGAAGACGGGTGTGCGCAAATAAAGCCGGTTGAGCGTCAGATGGATCAGGGCATGGGTCCAGCGCAACGCGACGTAGCACCAGCCCAGTCCGGCAAGCCAGGAATTCTCCACCGGAACCGCTATGGCGATCGCCGTGAGTGTGAAGAACAGCACCGGATATTCGAATTGATTGGCCAGTTGGCGCGTCGGGCGCGTCACCAAGGCCAATGTCGAGACGCCATCGAAGTCCTCGTAAAAGCGCAAGGAGCGCCCATTTCGCAGGATATCGAAACCGCGGCCGATCAGAATCGCCAATCCGGTCAACAGCGACAGCGCCACCAGTGCAAGCAGCTGGGCGACATAGATTTGCACTGGTGTCACGGCGTCGCTCCCTCTCCGATCAGACCTGGGTCAAGCCGCCATCGACACACAGGTCGATGCCGGTGATGAAGCTGGAATCCTCGGACGCCAGGAAGAGGGCGGCGGTTGCGATTTCGCGTGACCGACCGAAGCGCCCGAGCGGTACCATGGCCGTCAATGCATCCTTCCAGTCCTGCGGCGCCGGCCGGGTGAACGGGGTGTCGATCGGGCCGGGACTGATGACATTGACGCGGATAGCGCGATCCTTGAGTTCCATTGTCCAGCCGCGGGCAAAGGCGCGCACAGCCGCCTTGCTGGCGCTGTAGACGCTGGCGCCGGACATGCCCTTCAGATGGGCGATGGAACTGTTGAGGATGATCGAGCCGCCGTCGCGAAACAGCGGCAGGGCTTTCTGCACCGTGAACAGCAAGGCCTTCACGTTGACATTTAAGGTATGATCGACCAGTTCGGGCGATACGCTTGCCAGCGGCTCGCCCATATGCCCGGCGCCGGCGCTGCCAAACAGTATGTCGATATGACCCTTCTCTGCCTTGACGGTGGCAAACAGGCGATCAAGATCGGCGGTGTCGGAGACGTCGCCCTGAATGCCGGTGACGTTTTCCCCGATATAGGCGACGGCAGCATCGACGGCGTCCTGGCGCCGGCCGGTCACGAAGACATAGGCGCCTTCTTCGACGAAGACCTTTGCCGTTTCCAATGCCATTCCCGAGGTTCCCCCGGTGATGACGGCGATTTTTCCACTCAGCCTGGACATTTGGTCTCTTTCTTTGGTTGCATACCCGGTTGATGGCCGGGAATGCTCCTTACTTACGGACTGCTCGGGGATTTCCAATTCAGGCAAGATGAATAGCTCAAATTCCGATCGGGAATATTAGTCTTCCCTTGCATTCCGTATTATGCTTTTGGCATTTGATATCGGCAAATGGAGAGAAGGCGGCAATGAACCAGCTCAGAAGGATGCGCCTGTTCGTGCGCACCGTGGAAACCGAGAGCTTTTCTCGTGCCGGGAAGGCGGAGAGCGTCGCGCAGTCAACTGTCAGCAAGGAAGTCGCAGCGCTGGAAGCCCATTTGGGCACGTTGCTGATCCGGCGCAGTTCGCGCGGGCTGAGCGTGACCGACAAGGGCCAGGAATTCTACGATTTCGCCGTCGGCATGCTGGGGGATCTGGAAACCGCGGAAGCGCGCATCCGCTCGGGCGAAGTCACCGCGGCTGGACGTCTGCGGGTGACGTGTTCGCCCGTATTTTCCAACCGGCTGATTGCGCCGCGCCTGCCGGCCCTATTTCAAAGATATCCAGACCTGACGATCGATCTGGAGGTGTCGGAGCGCTACGTGAGCCTGATCGAGGATGGTGTCGACGTCGCGATCCGCATTGGCGAATTGCCCGACTCCAGCCTGCTCGCGCGTCAGATCGGCTGCGTGGAAGCGGTGGTGGTCGCCGCCCCTGCCTACCTGGCCGAGCATGGTACACCCACTGATCTCGATGAGCTGGCCAGTCACAGCTGCCTGCCCTTCACCTTCCAGGGCAATTCCAAGACATGGAAGTTCCAGGGCCCGGACGGCCCGATAGTCGTGACACCGTTCGGTCCGCTCCGCACCAATGACCCCGAAAGCGTCCACGCGGCCGTGCTGGCCGGGATGGGGCTGGCGCAGGGGCCAAGCTGGATGTTTGCCAGTGATATCGCGGCCGGCAGGCTCGTTTCGGTGCTGGAAGACTTTAGGCCGCGCCTCTACCCCATACAGGCCGTCAGTTCCACGACACGCCGCATGACAGGGGCGATCAAGGTGTTTGTCGATTTCGTCGCCAGCCTGCTCAAGGACGAGCGTAATCGGCCGCTTTGTACCGCCTTCCGCTTGGCGCCTGCTGACGTGTAATGACCGTCGTTATTGGCGTCGTTTTTGACGTCAGCAACGAAGCGGCGGGATTTCATGCGCTATGAGGTGATGACGGGGGTTGAGCGTCGGCGGCGCTGGTCGGATGAAGAGAAGTTTTCGATCCTTGGCGCGGTTGGCATTGATGGCGAGACCGTCGCCAGTGTTGCGCGCCGGCACGATATCACCCGCCAGCACATCTACCAGTGGCGGCGCGAGATGCGCCGCAAGGGCATGATGAGCCATCGCGATCCCATGTTGGTGCCGGTAGAGATCGCCGAGGATGCGGCTCCCGATACTGTTGATCATTCCGGTCCGGTCGATCACGTCGAGCTGGTTCTCACCAACGGCCGGAGCATCCGGGCGCGAGCGACGATGAACGAGAGGCAATGGATGCGTCTGATCCGGATCGCGGAGGCTGTATGATCGGGCCAGGCACGGGCGTGCGGGTCTATCTGGCTTGTGGCGTCACAGATATGAGGAAGGGGATCTCGGGTCTTACCGCGATCGTTCAGGACCAGTTGCGGCACAAGCCTGCCAGTGGATCGGTCTTTGCGTTTCGTGGTCGGCGCGGCGACAGGATCAAGATCCTCTATTTTGATGGCCAGGGGTTCTGTCTCTATTACAAGATTCTCGAGAAGGGGCGCTTTCCCTGGCCCTCTCCAGCCGATGGGACAGCCCGTTTGACGCCGGCGCAACTGGCCATGCTCTGGGAGGGGATCGACTGGCGGCGGCCCAGCTGGGGTGCGCCGCCGCAGAGATTTTCCTGATCGTTTTGTCGCATTATCTTACTGTTTTTGCGTGATGATTCTGGTGCAAGATACCAGATTCTGCTAGGGTTTGCTCATCATGACGAGCCCTGCCGAACACCAGTCTGATGACCTTGACGCGCTGCGCGCGATCATCGCCGCACAAGCCAGTCAGATCCAGGAACTCTCCCGATCCAATCGCGCCTATGAAGCGCTGGTCGATGCCCTTCGGGTTCAGATCGTGCGGCTTAAAAAGCAGAAGTTCGGCGCCTCCTCGGAGAAAGTGGCACGCAACATCGAACAACTCGAACTGGCCCTTGAGGGGCTCGAGGTTGCCAGAGCCGCGATCGACAGGAGTGCTGATGAGGATGAGGCCGTTGCACCGCCTCAGAAGACCGCTTCTTCCCGTCGTCGTGGCAAGCCGGCTCTGAGCGAGCACGTTCTCACCGAGCGTCGCACCCTTGATCCCGGCTCAGAATGCCCCGACTGCGGCGGCGAACTGCGCTTGGTGGGTGAAGACGTCTCCGAGATCCTCGATCTGGTTGCCGCGCAGCTCAAGAAAATCGAGATCGCCCGGCCCAAAAAGTCCTGCCGTAGATGCGAAGCCATGGTGCAGACGCTGGCACCGACCCGCCCGGTGGCCCGCGGCATGGCAGGCCCGGGGCTGCTGGCTCACATTCTGGTCAGCAAGTACGACGATCATCTTCCCCTCTATCGCCAGGGGGAGATCTTTAACCGCATGGGCGCCGATATTCCGCGCTCGACACTGATTGACTGGTGCGGCCAGGCGG
>TARA_R110002051_G_scaffold843_5_pt1 | contig 12113 bp, 14 predicted proteins | sample TARA_R110002051 | Tara Oceans TARA_R110002051 (sample SAMEA4397023) | marine metagenome | biome: Polar Biome; feature: [MES] marine water layer (ENVO:01000295) within the mesopelagic zone...; material: water (ENVO:00002006), including particulate matter (ENVO:01000060) such as......
TGAAATTACGTTCATTTACCCTATCCTTTCTATTTGTATGTATCACGACCACTTTTCAAGCACAATATAGAATCGGAATTTTCGATGGCAATACTGCTATCGGGAATCCAAAAGTAAAGGGTTCTGCAACTTTCGATGCTTTAAACCAAGCATATACCTTAACAGGTGCAGGTACTAATATGTGGTTTGGTACCGATGAATTTCAATATTTATGGACGACCATACAAGGTGATTTTATTCTTCGTGCGACGGTAAATTTTAACGGAAAAGGAAACGACCCTCACCGTAAAGCAGGGTGGATAATCAAAAACAGTCTTGATGCTAATTCTAATCATGTAAATGCCAGTACCCATGGTGACGGACTCACCTCTTTACAGTACCGGAAAACGGTTGGCGGACTTACCGAAGAGCTAAAATCTAACGACCAGTCCCCTACTATCATACAATTAGAAAGGCGGGGCACAACCTATATCATGTCTACCACAAAATTCGGAAAGGAGTTTACAAGTGTTGAGCTGGTAAATAATGAGAGCCTCGATAATGAAGTTTATGTGGGCTTGTATGTATGTTCTCATAACCCAGACATATTGGAAAGTGCCACTTTTAGTAATGTACGCATCATTAAACCTGTAGCTGAAGATTATACCCCCTACAGAGATTATATTGGCAGTAATCTAGAATTGATGGATGTAGAAACCGGACATAGAAAAATCATTCATCATTCCGCACACTCCATACAAGCACCTAATTGGACGGTCGATGGTAAAAATTTGATTTACAATTCTAAAGGTCATCTGTACAATTATGAGTTAGAAACAAATGCCATTACTCCACTAAATACTGGTTTTGCTGTTAACAACAATAATGATCACGTGCTTACTTTTGATGGTCAATTACTAGGTATTAGCAATCATAACCAAAAAGATAATGGCACTTCTGCACTTTATTACTTACCTACAGAGGGTGATTCATTACCTAAAATGGTTACCAAGCCAGGTGTTGGTGCCTCTTACTTTCATGGTTGGTCTCCAAACAATAAGGAGATGCTGTTTACAGGTAACAGAAATGGAGCTTATAATATATTTTCGGTCAATGTTAAATCGGGAAAGGAGGAGCAACTCACCGATTTACCGACCCTAGATGATGGCCCGGAATTTAGTGAGAATGGAAAATTCATCTACTTCAATTCGGTTCGCTCGGGTACCATGCAGCTCTATCGAATGAAAGCAAATGGCAAGAAACAAGAACAATTGACCTTTGATGAATATAACAATTGGTTCCCCCATGTAAGTCCTGATCAAAAATGGATAGTCTTTATTTCCTTTCCGAAAGATATAAACCCTAGCGAACATCCATTTTACAAGCATTGTATGTTACGTATTATGCCATTTAAAGGAGGAGAACCCAAAGTACTTGCCCATATTTATGGAGGTCAAGGAACTATAAATGTACCGAGTTGGTCACCAGATAGTAAAAGAATTGCTTTTGTAACCAATACAGATAGTTACTAGAAAAAGAATAAAATTCGTTTACTGCTTAGTGTTGCCTGCCAATGCTTTAATTGCGCCTTCATAACGAATAGAATTTCGATTACTGAGACTTATCGATACACTTGATGTTTTATTTGGATAGATGGCCATTATAACAAAATAACTATCAGACTTTTCACTGATATTGAAGGTGATGTTGTATTTACCTTTATCTGGATCGAAAGTCTGGCTATAAGTTGTAGGAATTCCATTAAACTCAATTCCGGTTGCTGAACCATAGCCCCCACCTAATTGCCGTTCTCCATAATATGGCAAATTAGCGGTTACGCTATCGCCATTTACTTTGATAAAATTAGGATTTCCTACTAAATTAATACGGGATACATTACTTCCATGTGGTATAAGTCCAGAATTCGCTACAGCATTCATACTTTGAGTAACCATAGGGTTAGCCCAATCAGCAGTAAACTCAAAAGATTTTGATGAAATTAATGAATGAATTGGGTGGGTATCGCTTATACTGTTTTTAGTAGAAGTACAACTAAACAATAAACTAAGGACCATAAAAGAAGTAACTATTGTTTTCATAGGTTATATTCCATTAACTATATTTAAATCCACTAAATCTATGCCAAAGACTCAAAATAATTATCCTCAAATTCGGAATTCACCAAGAAATCACCAAATTCAAATACTAATAGAATGTTGAACATATTTTCTAGATTTTTGGGTAAATTCAATTACATCAATTTCTAGATCTGCTGTTTCCTTAATGTGAAAGTTTACAGATTGGTACTGATCTGGCAATAGCTCATTGGTAAGTTTCATATAGTCTAAAAGGTTTTCGTTTACCGCTGCCAACTTCCTTATTTTATCTTTGAGATATGCTTTAGTATCAAAAAGAGCCATCGTCGAAGGTTCATATAAATATGAATCTATAAGAGTTCTAAAATATTGAAGCGTATTGTAGCAACGTTCCAATTTACCTAAACATTTAAATTTATCCAGTTCATTTTCCATAGCGTAAAGTTTTAAAATGAAAATGTGGGGAATTTGATTCAAATTAAGGTAAGAAGTTTGAATATCAACTATGTTTGTAATAGTTTAACTATACTTTAAAAATTAAAAACTTTCGTTAACGATTTAGAAACAAAACGATTAGCTATTGTTAACTCAAAAGTCCGGTTATTAAAGCTTTTTTTAGTTGCCAAGAAGATTTGAATTGAGTATCTTAATCTAAACTTTGAACCTATGAATATCAATTTTGAATACGACGATGTGAAAGCCAGTAACCGATTGGAAATTATGGCTGCCCAAAAATTAGAAAAATTATTGGATAAGTTTGATTTTATAGTTAGATCCGATGTTTTTTTCAAGAAAGAGAATACTTCATCACCAGATACCGGTATGGTATGTAATATACGTTTGAGCGCCCCTGGACCTCGTTTGTTCGCTCAATCGTCGACAGGAAGTTTTGAAGCTTCTATAGCTTCTTCGGTAGAAGACTTACAAAGACAGTTAGAGAAACGAAAAGCTAAAATGCAATCTCATTAAACTGTATTTTAACGAGGTTTAATCTTCAGAATTATCCTCGGATTTAGTTTCACTTGTGATAACATTTTGAATTTTATCGGAAAATGGATTGCGCTTTAATTCTTGAATTAGGCGCTTTCTTTTTTTATCGGAAATATTAAGTGAATCCAATATCTGTTTAGTTCGATATTGAAATGCAATTCTACTTTGCTTTAACGCAATACGTTCAGAAACAGATAGTACATAATCAGACTCGAATTGGTTAAGTAGAGTTCTCTTGTTTATTTTAGCATTAATCGATGCAACATCTTGTGCGAAAGTAGTGTTTACACCTAAAAGTAGGTATATGAAAACACCACCCAATAACGTTAGTTTTTTCATTTCAATTATTGTTCTATGAGAAATGTAGTACTATATTTTTGAACAATCGATTTATATGTTGGTAAGTTGCTATTAATCGATAGAACCGCACAGGTTATCCACTTAAATAATTTACAATCTTTCTAAATATTCTTTCCATAAAATCACTCTTAAATTAGATTTTATCTATACCATTAGTTTGATAAACCAATTTATTAAAAGGCAAAACTTATTTTCTAAATTATCATGTTATTGGTTTATAAGTAACTACAATAATTAGGTGCTATCGTACAATCATAAGTGAAATTCATCAGATAATAGGAAACCTAAAATCTTGATTATCAATCCGTAAACATTTAAATAAAATAAAATTCCAAATGTCAAAATTTAATATCTTTGCATGTTGAAAAAAATGATATGATAGTCTGGATTGTTTTTATTGTATTTGTACTTATTTTTCTTGCTTTAGACCTTGGTGTATTCCATAAAAACGATCATGTTATAAAATCAAAAGAAGCAGGTATTTGGACTGCAATTTGGGTTACTGTAGCTTTTAGTTTTAGTGGTGTTATCTATTGGCTGTTCAATTCTGGAATGATTGATAACCCTACCGGACTAACACCTAACAATGCTGTTTTAAAATACATTACAGGGTATTTAATAGAACTTTCTTTAAGTGTAGACAATATTTTTGTCATCGCAGTAATCTTCAGTTCATTCAAGATTCCTCCTTTATACCAGCATAGGGTATTATTCTGGGGAATTTTAGGGGCAATTGTTTTTAGAGCTTTAATGATTTTCTTCGGGGTTGCATTGATCACTAAGTTTGAATGGATTATTTACATTTTCGGTATCTTTTTATTGTATACCGCTTTTAATATGCTAAAGGGTGATGATGACGATTTTGACCCTAAGAAGTCATTTGTTTTTAAAATGATCAAAAAAATCTACCCTGTAACATCAAAAATGAACGGTCATGCTTTTTTCGTAAAAAGGATGGGGGTAAATGCTGCTACTCCCCTATTCGTTGCACTTATAGTAATAGAACTAACCGATATTCTATTTGCTTTAGATAGTATACCGGCCATTTTAGCAATTACGGCAGACCCTTTTATTGTATTTACTTCTAATATTTTGGCAATTTTAGGGTTACGATCAATGTATTTCTTGATTTCACGAATGTTGGAAAAATTTAGATACATTAACTATAGCCTCGTTGTGATACTCGCTTTTGTGGGATTAAAAATGCTTTTCTCCCATTATATAGAGTTACCAGAATGGGTTTCTCTTACTGTAATATCAGTAGCTTTGGCATCAGGGGTCTTAGCTTCCATGTTTATTAAAGAAAGAGAATAAGGAAGCGATTATTTACTTTTCAGTTTAGTATCGATAATTGCCATCGCATCATTCACGGTTTGCATATGATCCATATCATCGTTTTCTAATCGAATATCAAAAGCATCCTCAACATCTAGTACAATGTCTACTAGGTTAGCGGAATTAATATTTAAATCATTCATAAAATGACTATTCTTTTCTATGTCTGCAATTGTAACGTCTTCAGGTAGATATATTTTTATAATATCCTTTAATTTTTGATATTTTTCTTCTTCTAGCATTGTTGTATTTTTTATACCAAAAAGTATATTTTATTGTTTTTTATTAGCGTGCTACTAAACTTTAATTAGAATAGGCTTTAAAAATAACACATGCATTAACATCGCCAAAGCCAAAACTTGCTTTGGCAATTATTTTAGGATTATGGCCCATTGTTTTTCTCGGAATACGATCTTCTGAAATTAATGACTGTATTTCAGTATGAATATCGTCACAATTTATATTCTTAAACACAACCTTTTCTTGAAATTGTAAAATAGTCGCTACACTCTCTATACTTCCGGCTGCGGCTAAACAATGTCCAACAGTCCCTTTAAAGGAATTGATATATGGAAAATCTTTTCCCGAACGATTCAAGGCCTTACTCCAATTCTCAATTTCTAAAGCGTCTTTAGATGTAGCAGTTAAATGCCCATTAATCACATCTACGTCAGATGCTTCAATTCCTGAATTGTACATTGCCTGACGAATACAACGCTGAACGGCAATACTGTTGGGTGCCGTCATAGAACCTTCTCCTAATTGGCCGCCACTATTAATTTCTCCACCTAAAACTTCAGCATATATATGCGCACCTCTTTTTTGTGCACTTTCCAAAGATTCTAAAACTAGAGCCCCTGCCCCACTACCAGGAACAAATCCGCTAGCCGAAGCACTCATTGGTCTACTTGCTTGTGAAGGATTATTATTATAGTCTCTTGGTAAAATACGCATTGCATCAAACCCACCCCATACATACGGACCGCTATCACTACAGCTCCCCGTTAATATTATTTCTGCTTTTCCTAAACTAATGCGTTCAAATGCCATTATAATACCTTCCGTACCCGTTGTACAAGCAGCAGAATTAGTTGTTACTTGGTTCCCACAACCTAACAAGCCGCCTAAATAAGCGCTAATACCACTGGCCATTGTTTGTATAACAGAGGTACTGCCCAATCTTCGCACGCTACCATCATCAATAAGGTGAATGGCTTCTCTAAATTTATCTACGCCCAATATACCAGTACCGAATAGTATACCTCGTTCCCAGCTAGGCTCTTCTGTCTTGTTCTTTTCTAAACCAGCATTTTTCCAAGCATCTACACCGGCTATTACACCGTAAACTATTCCTGTTGCATTTAAACCCCTTCTTTCTAACGGTGTAAAGTAATTATCTATAAAATTATCTTTCACCAAAGGTTCGCCTGCAATTTGACAACCAAATCCTAATTTTTCTAAAATAGGCTGATGTCGAATACCACTTTTACCGTCTAACAGCGATTGGGTAAAATCGGAAAGACCCACACCATTTGGCGCACAAACCCCTAACCCCGTAACAACAACACGTCTACTCATTATTTATAACCATCATGCCCGCCAACGTACCTTTACAGACCAATTTATCTTTTTCATTAAACATTTTAACATTGCACTTTAATTTATGAAACCTATAGTAAATAAGTTCTGAGGTAACCCGAACCCTTTCTCCTGGAAAAACTGGTAGTAAAAATTCCATTTGAGAACTACTCATTCCTATTTTTAAGTCTTCTATGTTATTTTCTTCCCCCAAAAGATAAATTCCCAAACATACTAGACCTATTTGTGCACAGCACTCTGTTAAGAGTACTCCTGGGGTAACTGGGTTATCCTTAAAATGTCCATTATAAAATGTAGCCTCAGGCTTAAATCTATATGTTCCTTCTACACTTTTCTCACTTACATTTAAAATTTCATCAACAAACAGAAAAGACTCCGAGTAAGGCAATTTATTCACTAAGCATTGATATGTATTCTTGGTCATTTATTTAATCTTAAATCAGACTTTCACCGCCATCTACTTTAATCACTGTTCCGGTAATCCATTTTGCTTCATCGGTAGTCAGCAAATAAACAGCATTAGCTACATCATCAGGCGTTGTTAATCGATTATTCGGATTCCGTTTCAATGCATTTGCTTTAATCTCCTCATAACCCGGAATCATAGATAATGATTTGGTCATCGTTATACCGGCTTGTATACAATTCGCCTTTATACCGATTGGTGCAAATTCTAATGCAATACTTCGTGTTAATGCCTCTAAAGCCACTTTTGCTACAGAAACGGCACTATAGTTAAGTAAAGCTTTGGTATTCCCCTCACTTGTAAACGAAATTATTCTAGTATCTGAGGCAAATAGCTTTGTAGCGACCAATGCCTTTGTCCAATCATAGAGACTCAATGCCATCGCATCGAAGGTAATTCTGAAATCTGTATCGGTAAGGGTTGATTTACTTATTGAGTACATAGGCTTCAATGTTCCTTTTGCCACACTATGCACAAGCACTTTAATTTGATGTCCTTCGGGTAATTGGTGTTCTATATCGGAAATAATTACTGCACGCTTTTCGATATTTAAAGCATCGGCATTCAATGCAATCAATTGATTGCCGAACGCTCTTATTTCATTAAATGATGTTTCTATATCATCCATATCAGAACGCCTATCTCTATGTACGATTATAATGTGATAACCTTGACTTGCTAATTTCTTTGCCGTAGCTAAACCAAGTCCGCTACTACCACCTAAAATCAATGCCCAAAAATTAGTTTTCATCTTTCTAATTACTTTTATAAACTACCATTCGATAAGAACTCGCTGTGCCGAAAAACCAGGACCAAAACTTAAAATGAGTCCTTGTTCTCCTTTTCGTATCTCTTTTTCTAAAAAACGCTCTAAAACGTAAAGAACAGTAGCACTGCTCATATTACCATACAGTCTTAAAACTTCCCGTGTATCATCAATATTCTTTCCTAAAGCACCGAATAACGATTCTACGGTCTGTACTATTTTTTTACCGCCGGGATGAAAAATTAAGTGGTCTACTTTCTGTATATCACTTCCATATTTTTCCAGAAAAGGATGAACAATATCCGAGAAATGGTTGGATATTGTTTCTGGGACCGCTGGATCTAGAATCATTTTTAATCCGTAGTTGGTTAAGTCAAAACCCATCATATGTGTAGCATCTTTAAAATGGTACATATCTTCCCCAATAATTTTAGGCCCTACAGCGCCTTCCTCCGATGACAACAATACGCAAGCCGCACCATCACCGAATATTGCTGCACTTACCATATTGGCCATGGAATAATCATTTAGTTGAAAAGTTGCAGTCGGACTCTCCACTGACACCAAGGCAATACGTTTCCCAGGATTAGATTTAAGGAAGTTATGGGCATAAATAAGTCCCGATACTCCTGCAGCACAACCCATTTCAGTTACAGGAAGCCGAACAATATCTTGACGCATACCTAGCTCATTGATTAAATAGGCATCTAGTGATGGAATCATAATACCCGTACAACTTACCGTTATGATATAATCGACGGAACCTGCTTGCCAGCTAGTTTTATGCAGAGCATTTCGAAGCACATTGGCTCCCATACGCTTTGCCTCTCTAACGTAAATTTTATTTTTATCTTCAAAAGAAGTGGCTACAAATACCTCTTCTGGAGGCATTATGGAATATCGCTTGTCGACCGCAGCACCTTCAAAAATTTTAACGACCTTACGTGTAAATCGTTCTTCCTGACCGCTTAGCCAAAATTCAACTAACGGTAGAATATCCTTGGTATATCTAAAATACTCAGGTAATTCTTTGGTAACACTAACAATTCTTGTTGGATTCATAGTTGTTCTTAGTCTTCAATCTACTACTTCTTTTTTAAAACCCATACATATCTAAAGGCCCATTTCCATTCAATTTGGTGAGATGCATTTTTTACTTGAGTAGCATACCCCATTAAGTCTTTCTTTTTAAATGCTCTTCGTATCGATAATAGCCCATCTTTTTTAGCAATTACTGTTCTAATAAAAAAGAAACTAAATGCCTTGAACAAATAGAAAGCTACCGGGTTACGATCTAAATCATTGATAACAACTCCTAAAGATGCAAGTGAATTAAACTTATTTACGAATTGAACTACACCTTTATTTGTGAAATGATGCATTGTTAACGTGGTCATCACAACATCAATATTATAAGTAGAGAAATCAGCAGTTAAAATATCTGCTTCCAAATATGTTATTTCGGGATAATCGACCGAATAATATCTTGCTAGTTCTATCCCTTGTTTGTTTAGGTCCACACCTATAAATTTGAGAGAAATATTTCGTTTTCTAGCTTCTTTGGCCAGCTTTCTGAGCATGGTACCTTCTGCACAACCCATATCTAAAATCGTATACGATTCTTTATTTTCTAACGTAAGTAATTTAAAAACAGCATTTAAAGTAACACTATAACCGCCTAGTAGTCTATTTACCCTATTAATATCTTGTAATATGGTATACAGTTCTTTGGTAGTACCAGTATAAGTATCCATAATCTCAATTTCAGTACTTCGCTGTGTTAAATCTACCATTAGGATATCATTTCTCCGTGTGTCTTCGTTATAATATATTTTAGCAATGTTTTCCATTTTCCTACGGTAAGGATTCCTATTGAAACCATTGTTTTATTCATTAAGATACGCTGCAATCGTCTACCGAACCATAATCGCTTGCTAAATGATTTGGTCCATATTTTTTTATAATCCCGCTCTAACTGATTTCGCTCGTATTTTGAATCATAAAAATACTGCAATACCAATTCAGAGGCAATTTTAGCACTATGTATTGCCATTGCCATTCCATTGCCACAAAGAGGATGTATTAAACCCGCTGTATCACCACACATGAGCATATGATCAACCACTGTATCTTTCTTATCAAAGGAAATCTGGGCAATGGTCATAGGTTGTTTGAATAATGGTTTGGCATTTGATAAAAACGAATTTAAAAAAGGGTTTTTCGCCACTACTTCGTTATTAAAAGCGGTGATGTCTTTATATTTTTTAAAAGTTTTATAATGAACTAGATAACAGAAATTGATTGCGCCAGATTCCGTTGTGGAGAGTCCGCCGTATCCACCATTAAAATTATGCAAACCAACTAATTCATTGGGGAAATCGGGCATTTGATAATGTGCTTTAACAGCCAGCCAAGAGTTCTTTTTAAGACTAAATTCCCTATCCATATTTTTATCTAATATAGAACGCTTACCATAAGCCCCTAAAACGATTTTGGAAGTGTAGGTATTAATTGCTGTAGTAATCGTAAAAGTATCATCCTTAAATACTGTTTTAATTACTTTTTCGAAATAAAAAATCACTCCCAGTTCCTTGGTACGATTATAAAGTAAATTATCTAAAGCATATCTACTTATCCCAAAACCACCGAGCGGCAATTCTGTTTCTACCGAATAGCCTTTGTGATTAGAAATTTGAAACTGTGTAATATCAACCGCTCCAACCGACCTAGGAAAAATCCCCAATCTATTAAAATAGGGCAATATTTCTTTAGACACGTATTCACCACATACCTTATGATGCGGGTATTCATTTATCTCAAAAACACCAACATGCTTACCTTCCAAAGCCAAATGAATAGCCGCAGTAAGCCCTGCAAGTCCTCCCCCTAGAATAAGTACATCGTATTTTTTCACCATCGGGAAGTTACATCAAAAACAAAAAGCCCTGCAAATGCAGGGCTTTTATTTTAACTCAAAACCAATACAAGTTACTCTTAATTGGTTTGTGTTTTTGCTTCTTGTTTTAAAGCCTCACTAGCAACGATTGCTAGTTCAACTCTTCTGTTCTTTGCTTTACCTTCTGCAGTTGTATTATCGCCAACAGGTTGAGTTTCACCGTACCATTTTGTATCGAAACGACTTGCATCAACTCCTTTGCTAATTAAGTAATTGGTTACCGATTCTGCTCTTTGTTTAGATAAGTTCATGTTATACTCATCAGCACCTGCGCTATCTGTATGGCCTTCAACCAAAACATTAGAATTAGGATATTCGTTAAAAATACCAGCTAATTTATCTAATGTTGTAGCAGAAGTTCCTTGAACGTTCGACTTATTGGTTGCGAAGTATACACCTGCATCTTCATTGAAAGTAACATTAATACCTTCACCAACTCTCTTCACTTCTGCACCAGGAATTTCTTCTTCTATACGCTCTGCTTGTCGGTCCATTCGATTTCCGATATATCCACCAGCTGCACCACCAATGGCAGCACCTAAAATTGCTCCAAGAGCTGTATTGTTACCACTACCAACATTATTACCCAAAACGCCACCAATAACTGCACCACCTGCAGCACCTATAACAGCTCCTTTTTGAGTTTTATTTGCGTTTTTAACCGTACTACAGCTTATTACCATTGTAAGAGCGAATATGTAGCTTGTTTTACGTATTATCATTGTTTTCATATGCTTAAATTTAATTTTAAAGTAGGTTTATTATTTTTTTGTGAACTCATAAACTACGTTTATCGCAGTACCATCTACCATAACGTTAGATTTCAAAATCATTGCATACTCAGTCAAAGTTTCAATATTTAAACGGTAACCAGCTCCACCAGAAATATCCTTATTTTTTTCATTAATGAATTTGAACTGCAACTGACTGGTATAATTTTCTTCACGCTCAACAACAGACCATCTTATATAACGGTCTCCACCATTACATAGAGTTGACGGACTAATAGTATATCTACCAGTACTGTTATTGTCGCGAAAGAACCACTCACTACCTTCAAGACAAATATCTTCTACATCATTAAATAAGACTGCTTTCATGTTACCGGTATTGCCTTCAAAAGCGATATTGTTCAATGTCCATGTTCCACTTAATAAGTTTCTTTTTCCACGTGCATCTTTTGATATAGAGCAAGAAGATACTAAAAGAACAATACTAAATAGCCAAATCATTTTTTTCATAAGTAAATTTATTAGGTTTGATTCTATATACGTTAATTCTTACTTTTTGGATGGATTACTATCCTTTATATTTCAATCTATAACGCAAATATCCACCCAAAGTATATGCCACTTTAGCCCTTTTAATAATAATGTTAACCGATATACTTAATAAGCTATAAGTTCAAGCAAAGCAGACTCAAATCTAGATTTGGCAAGGTATTGTTGTTCTAATTTTGCGTCAAATGGAATTGGAGTCTCCAAACTACCAACTCTTCGAATGGGCCCGTCTAAATATTCAAAACAATTTTCCATTACTAAAGCTGAAATATCGCTTGCAATACCT
>TARA_R110002051_G_scaffold172568_1_pt1 | contig 12111 bp, 15 predicted proteins | sample TARA_R110002051 | Tara Oceans TARA_R110002051 (sample SAMEA4397023) | marine metagenome | biome: Polar Biome; feature: [MES] marine water layer (ENVO:01000295) within the mesopelagic zone...; material: water (ENVO:00002006), including particulate matter (ENVO:01000060) such...
ATCATAGAAGGAGGTTGGCATGGAACTTGCTTAATAGTAAGGTAGTAGAGGATAAGGAGAAGTTGGAAAAATAGAATTTTAGAAGTTATAGGATAAAGAGATGAATAGCCAGGAAGAGAAAGTCAGAGATCACTTGCGCCGCTTGAATGTGCCAGAGGATTGTATGGTTAAATTTCTAGGTGGAGATAAGGTTGAGGAGATGGAAGGAACTAGGTTGTGGAAGCTCAGTCAGATGTTGGTGGATGGATTAGATATAGAGAGTGTTCCTGCTATGAGTGGGAGTGAGAGAAAGCGGATGGCTTAAGTTTGCTGAGGTTAGAAGTTGTAGTTCATCTTTCCCTGGTCCCCGCTTTTTTAAAATATAGATATCATGAGTGAAGTAAATGAAGAACAGATCATAGCCCTTCTTAACTTCGATATGTCTCCGGAGCAGATAGCTTCGGAGCTGGACATTCCTCTGTCTGTAGTTAATAGCGTAGAGGATAGGGTTAATAATCATACAGCTAAATCATCTGATCAGATCAAGTCTCAGATAGAGAAGAAGCTACAGATGTCTATTGAGGAGATGATTATCAACACCTTAGTAGATATCGTTCAAGACTCAGATGCCTTACCTTCTGCAAGGATTAACGCAGGCTCCGATCTACGGGAGTGGCTAGAGAAGGATGGTAAACAGATAGATGTTCCTGATCAAGTAAGGAAGTTGTCTAGGGCTATGGAGTTAGCAGAGCCTAAGATCTTTACCTTACCAGAGGAACTACCTAACGGCGAGACTAAGACATCCTCTACTGCTGAGGTCAACAGTGCTTTAGATGAGGCGATGACAGTTAATACATGAACTACGATGCCCCAGAGGTCTTCAAGACTACGCCTCTCTTAACTACTAGGAGACCAGTCCTACCTATAGCTCATCCCGCCGTCCTCACTGCTCGCTATAACAAAGCAGTGTTAGCTGGTAATGTATCTATCCATGAGTGGCAGAAGCACGTATCTATAGACTTCGCTAAGGAATACCAGGATCAGCTTCAGAACGACATGAACGTCAAGGCTGCTAATGGTAGCGGTAAGACTGCAATGCTTGTAGCACCTTGCGCCGTCTGGTCAGCTCTATTCCCTTTAGCGGAAACAGTAGTTACCTCTGCCTCTGGTGTTCAGCTTGACCGACAAACTGGTCGTAACATTAAGGATCTAGCTCTCTCCATGAATAAGGAAGAGGGTAATGAGTGGTGGACTATCCAGAACCGTAAGCTAAACTTCGCACCTACAGATAGTAACATTGATTTCTTTGCTACTGATGAAGCAGGGCAGGCTGAAGGTTGGCATCCTAGAGAACCAGGATCTCTCCTCACCATCATAGCTGATGAAGCTAAGACTATTAAGGACAAGATAGCTGTATCCTTTACTCGTTGCCATGATGCTCAACGGTATATGAAGGTATCCTCTACTGATGTGGATGAAGGGTTCTTCTATCGGTCTTGTATAGGTGGAATGGCTAAGACCTTCACTGTTACAGTTAGGGATTGTCCTCATATCAAGGAACACCAGATCAACAAGATCATAGTAGAGTATGGTAAATACTCAGCAATCACCCGCTCTATCTTATGGGCGGAATTTGCATCTACTAATGACGAAGGCATCATTAACCGCAAGGAACTCCTTGCCTGTATCCATGGGGATGCAATGCTATACAAGACAGACAAGCCTTTCTACCGCATAGGACTAGATCTTGCAGCAGGTGGAGATGAGACTGTTATGGTTATCTTTAAAGGTAACAAACAGGTAGGCTTAGAGGGGTTCGTAGAGAAAGATACTACCCTCACAGCCAAGAGGATACATGAGTTCCTTGTCAACAAATACGATCTAGATCCTACCTCCGTCAACTACCGCATCAACGCTGATGACGGCGGGGTTGGTAGAGGTATTAATGATCAAATCCGTAACCACGGTTGGAGATTAAAAAGAGTCCTTAATAACTCTAAACCTTTCAACGGTAAGATCTTCCTTAACCGTGGAGCAGAACTATACTTCAACGCATCTTCTCTTATTTCTAACAAAGAGATCATTCCTTTCTCTGATGAGAAGACCATCTCTCAACTTACTAAGCGTAGATTAGCTCATTCAGAGACTGGTCGCTTTCGTTTAGAGGATAAGAAGAAACTCAAGTCCAGAGAGGGATGGTCACCTGATAGAGCTGATGCATTCGTCTTAGCACTAGCAGGACTTAAGGCTCCTTACTTCACAGCAGGTAAAGAAGCGGAGCCAGAGGAGCCTTCACTCCTCCACATAGACGATGAATTCAAAAGGCTCTGTATCCAGTCCTTTAACCAAGATCAAGATCGTATGCTCAAAGGATTAGAGCCTAAGATCAAGTTAGGTGCTAGCTTAGAACGTAATAAACCTAGACCTAAGACCTTTGTGAACGCCTATTCCCGTAGACTATAACCTTTCCATCATGAATACCGAAGCAATACCAGTAACTAATGTGTCAACAGAGGAACTAAAGCCTAAGTCTCCAGAGAAGTATGGGGATTTTGACTTTACTAGTGCTAACCTAGGCAAGCTTATCTCTGATTGGAGCGCAGTCCAGGACAAAGTAGAGCGTAACAGGAGAACTATTGACTACACTGTAGACAATAAGGAACTCAGGGCCTCTCAAGACCTACAAGAAGATGAACTCCTCACCCCTGTGAGGATGATTAAGAAGAATATCAAGCGGTTAATCCCTTCTTACCTAGAAGCCTTAGTAGGAACGCAGGATGTAGTGTCACTTAAGAACTCCATAGACCCTACTATCTCTCCTGATGCTCTTAATTCTGAGATTACCAAACTACTGAGGACTAACAGTTGGCTAGAGAACCACATCCTTAACATCCAAGGCTTCCTTTCCCACGGTATCAGCTACATAGTAACGGAGTTTAACGTAGATACTCCTTCTAGCATAGACAATATCAGGTATAAGGTAGAGGATGTCCTCATTCCCTCTGACCTAGAGGATCTACAGTCAGCTGAGTTGATAGCATTGAGGTTAACTGTTACTCCTACTAAGTTAAGGGAGTTGGTTACTAAGTTTGAGTTCAATAAGTCTGTAGCTGATAAGGCTATCAAGGATAAGATAGTGGATCAGGAGTCCCTTAGACCTAAGGAGAATGCTTTCCATATCTACCACTGTTACTACAAGCAAGATGGGGTAGTGTATCATGCTTGGATCTCTAATACTAGGTCCAGCACATGGCTAAAGTCTCCTAAACCTCTATATCTAGGTAGGAGTGACAAGGAAGAGGAGCCAGAGTTAGATGTAGTAGGTCAACCTATCTTAGACCAAGAAGGTAATCCAGTAGTTAAGGTTAACCTCATCCCTGCACAGGAGTTTGAGTATCCTATAGACGTGTATTACCGTTCATTCCCTGAGAGTGGCAGGGTGTTAGAGGCTAGTGGTGTTGCAGAGGATAGTGGTCCTATCCAAGAGGCTGCTACTATTCTTCTCTCTACCCACATCAATGCAACTGTTAGAAGTGGCAACCTATACGCTAGTGTTAACGCATTATCAGAAGAGGACTCAGGGGATGCACCGGCGCAACTAGATGTAAAGCTTAAGGCAGGTGAGATCCTTAACCGTCCTGTCACCTCACACAGTGTGCAGAGGCCAGACAACACTTCTATCGAAGCTCTCTCTTATCTTTCTCAAGAGAATGCGGATGAGCAGTCACAGTTCTCTTTCCTTCTAGGTGTAGGTAGAGGAGATAGGAAAACCGCTACTGAGACTAACGCAGCTCAGCAACAAACCTCCCAAGCATCTAGCCAAGATCTCCTAGTCTACCACTTAGCCTACCACTCTACAGTCACTAGAGCTGTGAGGATCATGTTGAACAGGTGGAGGAATGGTAAGCTAGACATTAAGGCTCCAGAAGAGTTGAAGGATAGCAGGTGGCACATAGAACCTGTAGCCCAGAAGGATGCTCTGATGAAGCAGCAGAGGATTCAACAGCGGAGGATGGATTGGCCAGTAGTATCTGTTACTCCTATGGCTGATCTATTCTTTGTTGATTGGATAAGAGAAGCTTATCCAGCACATTCTGATAAGTATGTGCAAGCCTTGAACGATGGAGGAGGAGTTAATGGTCTTACTAAGGAGAACCAACAGCTTAAGGGTCAACTAGGCTCTGCTGCTAATATCTTAGAATCTTTACTCTCTGAGGGAATGCTAGAGGAACTAGACCCTAAAGAGAAGGAAACACTAAACCAGCAAATACAACAGATGCAAGGAGTAGCAGCAGATGAAGGCTAATGTAATGAGTAGGCACGTAAGTGGTGAGGTTAAAGAGGGATTGATTAAACAGAAGGAAGAGTCCTTTGAGAAGGATAGGATCAAGCAAGCTCAAGATATAGAGAAGAGGGCATGGTTAGCTCATTCTCTATCTATTCACCTCTTGAAACAGATCAAAGGATTAAGAGAGGTCAATAGGGATAAGCTAGTTGATCTAGATATAGAGGATCTTCCTATAGCTAAAGCTAGGGAACAGGTTTACAAGACAGTAATTAAAATGATTGAGGAATAGATATGACACCAGAAGAACAGGCAGAAATAGACGCAGCAGTTGAACAAGAGAAGACCTTGATGAATGATGATGAATCATTAGAGGATTTCTTCGGAGGAGAATTAGAATTAGAAGAAAAGGGAGAAGATGGTTCAGCCAATAAGAAGAGTGATGATGAAGCAGAGGTTATCGAGGGTGAAGATGAATCAGGTGGAGAGGAAGGAGGAGATAAAGGAGAAGAAGGAGATTCATCTGAAGATAGTTCCAGCGAAGAAGAGAAAGATGTCTTAGCTGATCTAGGTAAAGAACCTGAGGAGAAAGAGGAGAAGGTAGAGCAGGGAAAGGAGAAGAGAGATTATTCTGAGTTCACAGTAGAGGAACAAGCAGTCCTTAAAAGAATGCCTAACGAAGCATTTAACTACACCTCTGCTAAACTTAGAGAACACAAGCTACTAATAGCAGAAACAGCTACTCTTAAAGATACTGCTCAACACATCTACTCTAACCCCGAAGCATACCGTATCCTTCCTGAGTCTAAGGAGATCCTAGCTAACCTTACAGATCAAGAAGATCTTAAAGGATTTTATCAAGAACAACTCCAGCTTGCCTCACAAGGTAAAGCATGGACTGGGTTGAAAGAAGGAGCAGATGGTAAGCTAGAAAGATTACCTATTGCTGCTACTGTAGCTAAGAACGAGGATGGGGATGAAGTAAATGTAGCTGATCCTCAACACGTAGCTTGGATTAACCAGCAGATGGGTAAGGTTGACTCAGACAAGCAATCCCTGATCTCTCGTTATGCAGCTATCAAGAAGGAGCATGAAGAGAAGTCTAAGGATATCCCTAGCTTCCTAGCTGCTGCTGAGGATAAGGTCTTCCCTGATATGAAGACTCTCACTAAACCTCAACAGAAGTTTGTGGATGAAGTGGCTAAGTCTTTCCCTCTATCGCTCAGGGTAGATCCTATGATGAAATTCGTAGGTAAAGGTCTTATCCATGTCCAATCTTTAAAGACTCAGCTAGCTGCTAAGGACGCAGAGATCGCTAAGCTCAAGGGGATTAAGGTAGAGAAGGATCTCGCCGGACCAGGAACTAAGGCTGTAACCTCAGGTGCAGGAAGTAAAGAGGCTGATGGTGACACTAAAGAGTTCAAGGACAATGACTTCGAAGGGATGGGAATGCCTAGCCTTTAGATAATAAACTTATACCATACTAGCAACATGGCATGATTCCTGCTCCTAATAGGTAGGACATAAATTCAGGCACTTCTAGTAAGTGCTTTCGCTTCTGAGGTAAGGGCATACCAATTACAATAGAGATTAGATTCTTTTCTGAATTTAGTATTTACTCTCTAGGTTCAACCCTTACTTCTAGAAGCGAAAGATACTTATTATGCCAGTTGATATTGATGTAGCCATCACAACACGTCAGTGGGATGTGGAGGATGTTAACAAGTTTAACAAACTCCCCTACTACTTTGCTAAGATGTCAGCACGGAAGTCCGTGCAATATAGCGTATGGCAGAAGCTATACGGAACACTTCCTTGGACTCCCAAACAAGGAACTACTCTTCGAGGTGTAGCTCAGGAACCTTCTCCTGTTACTCGTCAACAGTTCTCACCTAATGCTATTACAGCTGGTGCAACTCGTGACATCATTACTACTCTCGAACGAACTTCTGATGCTCTGGTTCAACGACACAAGTTTGAATCACCACAGTTCCACTTCCTTCAAGAGTTCCAAGACTTCGCAACTCATATCGCATTTAACAATGCTGATATTAACCGTCAGATCATGGTTGCTCAAGAGGCTTTCTTGAGAACACAAGCTCTCCATAAGTCTCCTATGATGGTTATCGTAGGTAAGACGGGGACTGGAACTGCTCTATCTGAGCTTACTTCTGTTCCTCATCAAACTGGTATCGTTGATATCGCTGCTGCTTCTGGTAAGACTACTGCCTTCTGGAAGCATGCTATCGAGAAGATAGCTCCTACAGGTGGTGAGATGAACCTCCGAGCTTTCCATCGTTGCCTAGCTTATATCTCAGAAGATATCCAAGCAGAGCCTTTCTCCTCACTTACCTCTGTATCTAAGAAAGATTCACCTGTAGCTGATCGTTACATCATGACTGGTGAGAACTCCTTGTATAGTAATCTTATCTTCGATCAAGAAGCTAAGGCTTTGATGAGTGCTGATAGTAACTTCCTTACTAGCCAGTTCACCGGTTCGTTGTTCAATCGTTTGAACTTCATGTCAGAACAGTATCCTTTGCGATTAGATGCAGATGGAACTTTTCCAGTCCCTGAGATCATCGTATCCTCTACTACTGGTGGAGATAACCATAACCAAACCATTCCTAACCCTGACTATGCTGCTGCTCCTTTTGGAATTGCATTCATTACGGGTGCTAATGCTTATCGAGCAATCTCTGTTGGTGCTCCTCCTGCTGCCTTTGCTGGCCAGTCTATGAGCGAAGGCCGGTTCAACAAGCTTAACTGGAATGGTCGAGCACGTCTAACTGATAACGTCCTTATCAACTATGGTGGTGGAATCCAAGACGTTAATAACTATGGTGAGGTTATGAAGTTCATTGCTGATGCAACCTTCGCTGCTCTCGCTCAAACGTCTAGGTTCTGTGTTCCAGTCCTATACCGACGTAATCGCTTCGGTTCAACTGATAGCTAAACCATAGCAACCTTTAAGAAAGATAATTATGATTAAATTCCTAAGAACAATCTTCCTAGTGGCTTTCCTCTTCACCTTGTTAGGTGTAGCTGAGGCAGGCCAAGTAGATTCAACATTTACTGGTGCAGATACTAATAGTATCCTCATTGGTAATGTATCTGTAACCAAGGTAGAGGTTGTAAATGCTACTGCTGGCACTGCAACCTTTACCCTTTATGATGCTCCTGCTGCTATTACAGGAAGTCTAACCTACAGTATCGGAGCCTTCACTAACTACAACATTGCTACTTCTCTAGTAACTAACACCTGGACTAATATCTTCGGTGTAAGTAACTCAGAAGTATCTACGAAGATCACAAAGACAGAGACATCAACTGCTGCCTCTACTCCTACTTACAATAAGATTCGGTCAACTATCAGTATCCCTGCTAATAGCACATCTACTGTTACCTTTCCGAATTTCACACTTACTACCTTTGGTGTAGGTGGAGTTAGCTCAACCAACCTAGTTGCTACCGTTTACTATACACCTAATTAAAAAGACTTTCAGTTCGGGTTGTTGGGCCTGGGTTGTTGTGTATGCTGGAAAACAAGAAAGGGCATCTCTTATAGCTGAGGGATGCCCTTTTCTTCTAATCAGATTTAAAGTTTAACGAAAGAATTTATTATGCCACGTGGAGATGTCGGACTTAACAAGCGAGTTGTTTCGCTAGAGAGTGTATTGGAGAACTTAGTTCCCCGAGTAGATACACTGTTTCAACAAAATGAGAACTTACTTACTAACCCTTGGTCACCTTTGGGTAGTTGGGTAGCTTCTACTAATACACCTACAATAGCTGATGCTGACGCGCATGTAGCTGGTAGTAGTTATATTGCTGCCGATGATAATGCAACATTCAACCCTGGTGGTGGAATTATTAATGTGCTTGGTGGTGATCTTATGAGTAAGAACGCAGCTGGTATCTGGTTCAAGTCAGCTGGTATTGGATCTGTTATTGCAGGTCTAGCTACAGTAGCTCTTGCTAGAGCAACGCTGGATGTAATGACTATTGGGGAGATTGAAGACCGCCAGCTATCGAAGAGCCCAAGCAATGGGCTTTATTTTGACGGAACCGACAAGGTTGAAATGGTAACAGGCGCGGCGGCAGACTTCGGGACAGGTGATTTTTCAGCGTCTGGCATTGCTTATTTTGCAACAACTCCGGGGGATGATTCAGCTCTATGCGATAAACGCAGAGGAGGGGGAACCACTGCCGGGTTTATGGTTTACATCAATTCCAGCGGGAGGCTGATCTTTGAGATGGGCGATGGATCAACCGGCGTTAACGGGACTAATGATGGTGCTGATCTTACCGGGAAACTATTCCACTGGGCTGTCTCTTTTGATCGCTCTGGAAATGCTACCCGCTACGTGAACGGTGTTGCGTATGGGGTTGTTGATGCTATAACTACGGCGGGTGGGAGTGTAACTAACGCTCACGGTGTTCGGATAGGTGAAAGGGGTGCTGACAAGAGATTTACTGGCAACATTCACAGCACTCTCTTGTTTAACAGAGCATTAACAGCTGCCGAGATACTTCGATTATCGATCAACGGCAATGTGCCGGAATCTGATTATCAGAACGCTAGCGGATCGGAGGTAGTAACGAACGGCGAGTTTGCGACAGATACAACCGGCTGGACAGCAACAGCAAGCACGATCTCTCGAGTGTCTGGATCATCAGACCCTGGAACAGTCAGTCCAGGATCCGATGACTGGGTTCTAAAGGTGGTTGATGCTGGGGGGTCAGCTAGAGCTACCACTCCGATGACGTGCGTTGTCGGACAACGTTACAACACTAGCGGTTATTTTTACAACCCGACAGGTCAGCAACCCTACGCCGGGTCAGTGCGTGTATCAGCAACTGAAGACGGTATTGCTGTTGCAGGTGCTCAGGTTGCTTTACCAGGAGATTCTGCCGCCTGGACAGCATTTAGTGTGACGTGGGTAGCGACAGCAAGCACGATGTACTTCCAGTTATGGCCCGACTCGCCTACAAGCAGCATTTGCTACATCGACGGAATCTCAACTAAATCTACAGGAGTCGTCCTAGCCCTCCAACCTGACAACATCGAGTCAGACGGTGATTGGATTGATGCTTCTACTAACCGTTTGAATGGAACCACTACTGGAGCTATTCCTCTAGCTATTCGTCAACGTCTAGATCTTGCAGATGCTAATGCAGCAGCAGGTGAGCAGGTTCTATCTGTTGGAACTGGCTTCTCAGTTAAGAAGAGTGGTTATGTTAATGCTACTCGTATCACTATTCCTACCTCTGAGCTAACAATAGCTACAGCAGTGGTTACTGCTACTGGATCTAGGCATACAGTTGATACTCAAAGTGATGATCCTACTGATGCTCTTGCAACTATCAATGGCGGAGAGGATGGTATGAAGCTGATTCTTTCACCAGAAAGTGATGCTAGGACAGTAACAGTCCAACATGGAACAGGTAACATTACCCTAGCTGGTAGCGCTGACTTTGTGATGGACGCTATCGAAGATACTATTGAACTGGTCTATCTATCCTCTGTTAGTGCTTGGGTAGAGCTAAGTAGAAGCAATAACGCAACCTAAGTTAACCTTTAAAGAAAGATAACATATTATGACAACAGTAAATGGAACACAGTTGGTAGCATCGGCTGCTGGAGGATACCTAGGACAAGCACAAGGTATTAACCTTGCAGCTACTAAGGTTGTAGATACAGCGAAGAGTGCTGTAGCAGATCTAAAGTTTCGAGTAGATAAAGGTGAAGCTCTAGTAGAGGGTAACATCGGCAGATACCTAGTAACAGTTAACGCTGGACTAGATTCTGTCATCGCTCAAGCACAATCCTTAAAGGCATCGCTACCTGACGAGACTGGCTTTATTGCTCTAGCAAGAACACCTGATCCAGCTTAGAGTATGAAGCACGAGGGGTTAGGAGATAGTTCTAACCCTTCCTCTTCTTACTTTAAGTAATAGGATCAGGTAATAGCAACGCTACTATCGTCAGTAACAAACTGAGAGATGAATAATAGAATGAATACAGAAAGTATAATAGATGTTTGCAAGCGCAACCAAGTTTTTATTATTTCGTCTGGCTGCTATGATCTATCTAGGTCAAATAGATTTAACTGATCCAATGCAATTCTTAATGATATCAGGGTTAGTTAGCTTTGCTGCTGGGACAGGTGCAGCATTGAAGAGTGAGGCTAATCTCAGACAGTCATTAGCTCAATGGATTACAAGTGGTTCTTTTGGTTGGGGTGTAGCTATGGTGGCATTCCATAGGCAAGTGGCGTTGGGGATAGATCATATCTTTCTCCTAGGCTTAGCGATTTTGGTCTCCGCAGGTGGAGAGAAAGCAAGGGAGATAGTATATGGGTTTATCAACAAGTTCCTTAAGACTGGAAAATAGTAATGAAGTTAATCTTAAATCATATAGGACTTGCCTTTGCATTAACAATCTTCCTGTTTGTAGCAGGGTTTGGACACCACCACAGTGCTGATGAGAAGAGGGCCAAGGATGTAGTAGAAGGTCTGACTCTAGCTTTTGACTCTACAGGGACAGCAGTTATAGTTGCGGATAAGAGAGGCAAGATTAGATTCTGGACTTCAGGTGCAGAGGATCTCTTCGGTTACACTACTGAAGAAGCTCTAGGGGAGAATATCAAGATACTAATGCCAAAGTCGCCACAACCCGCGCATGCTATAGCTTTTAAAGAGGCTTTCCAATCTGGTGATAGTAGTGTGCAGGAGATAAACTGTGTCGCCGTTCTCAAAGATGGGAATCCTAAACTGATTAAGGTAAGCATGTGGAGGACTGAACAGTATGCTTACGCTATAGTCAGTGATCCTAGTAAGGTGAAGCACTTTACATCACCAGAGTTTATGAGTAGCCTGCGGTAGGTTATCCAGAAAGAGAAAGAAAAGGTAATGAAGAAGATCATGATATCACTTCTCCTCTTAGCTGCTGTAGGTTGCAGCACTATTGATAAAGGAGAAGATCCAATCCAAGTAAGGTCTGAGCAGGCACTAGGTGTAGCTTACATCTCTATGGATACATTCCTCACTTACGCTGATAGGAGTAGAGGTGTGATGTCTATGAGGGAAACAGATCTAGCTAACAAGATCCAGACATGGGGTAAGAGCTGGTTAAGACACTCCAGAGAAGCCCTAGAGGATTATCAGAAGACCGGCGATAAAACTTACATGAACATGGCAATGAGCTACCTGATGAAGATCGATGATATCCTGCTTGAGATCAAAGCAGTAGAAGCTGGGAGGGTTAACTAATGGACCCTATAATGATCATAGGTGCTATCAGTGCACTGAGTAAGTTAGTTCAAGAGTTCAGAAGGACTAAGAGTTGGGCTAGTGAGGAAGAGAAGTGGGGTTTTGAATCAGAGGTTAAGAAGCAGATGGATGTGTTGTTTGACAATGACCCAGGTAATGATCCTGAGAGATGGGTTAAACCTTTTCAGAACTTGAAAGGAACAGAAGATGCCTGAAGCAATTAAAGAGAACGTATTAGGATCTTGGAAGACTACCTTATCAGGTGCTATTCCAGGTATCATCATCCTCCTCAACGAAGGAAGAGCATTCCTTGATGGGTCAAGTGTTCCTGACTTTAACAACATAATAATGGCAATTAGTATTATCTTAGGATTTGCTGCCGCTAAAGAAAAGTAATACATCATGGCTAAATACTGGCAAACATCAGCTCCGGCTACTGTAGATCTAACTAAGCAATGGAAGGATTCTATCCTTGCAACACCTGTGGGTAGACAGTTTAAGTCTGTAGCTATTGCGGCGTTTAGCGTGACAGGATTAACTTGGAGAGAAGGAAGCATTATTGGTCATGAATT
>TARA_R110002051_G_scaffold304721_1_pt1 | contig 12107 bp, 19 predicted proteins | sample TARA_R110002051 | Tara Oceans TARA_R110002051 (sample SAMEA4397023) | marine metagenome | biome: Polar Biome; feature: [MES] marine water layer (ENVO:01000295) within the mesopelagic zone...; material: water (ENVO:00002006), including particulate matter (ENVO:01000060) such...
GGCGGGGTGGTAAAGATCAGACGACATGGCAAATAAGACTCCAATCAAGAATCCTCCGCAGCCCTGGGAACTTGACAAATCCATCCCGCCGGAGGTCAGGGAACGGATCGCCAGGGCTAACCGGCCATTGCTTGACTCAGTAATGAGTCGCCCAGGATCGAGGAAGCCATTACCTCCAACGGCAAAGCGAGAACGCGAAAAGCGTTATTCATTCGGAGCCTTGGAAAAGGACAAGAACCTTACCCTGGAGCAATACCGAGCCAAGGCAGGACACGAGCCGATGGGCTACAAGGAGAGGAAGACCAAGGAAGTCTTTGCCGCCCTCGATGCGGCTTCTGCGGCCAGTGTGCCAAAACTCATGGCACTGGGAGGTAAGACAATCGCAGGATTTGCCGGAGCCAGGGTTGCGGCAGGTCAGGGCGCTAAAGAACTTCTTAAACAGACCGCCAAGGAAACGGGTAAGCAATTCACCAAGAAGGGAACCAAGAAAGTCGCAGAGGGCGAGATAAAGGATTCTATGCGTCAGGGAGAGCAACCGCAGCAACTGATTGCCGCTGGGTTCCCTTCCGGGAGGAAGAAGCAACCCGATGTAGTCAGCCGTCCAGGATTGACAGACACCCTGGTGGGTAGGTCAAAAGGAACACCAAAGCCCAGGGTCAATCGAACGGCCCAGGCTATAGCCGACAAGAAGAGAATGGCTCAAGGCGATGCCGAGACAAAAGTAGCAATGACCGATTTCTCGGCGGCAGTCAAGCGCCGTGACGCGGGAAGGCAACTGGTAAAGCGTCCAAGCAATTACACCACAACCGGCGGTAAGATTTCACCCCTTGCCGGTGGATACGAATCTGTCAGGAAGCCATCCGCATGAACGACATCAACCTAATGCCCCAGGCGACTGAGGAACAACGAGACCGGCTTCGCCGAAAGGCATGGCCTAAGAAACAATGCCAACAGTAAACGGAAAAGAATACGCCTATACTCCTTCCGGGAAGGCGGCGGCTAAGAAGGCTAGGAAAAAGGGTGACCTGGTGGACAGGGCTTATCGCAAGAAGGGCCACGACTGACCTAAGAAAAAGGGACGCTAGTTTAGCGTCCCTCCGTGTGGTGGCTGATCAGCCTCTAGGCATACCAGCTTCGGTAATGCTCCTCACTCGGATCGACTTCCTTTGCGATGAAGTGCTTGAAGGTGATGTAATGCCTGGGCTTCCCATTCCAATCTACACTGAAGATGCGCTTCCTCTTCGGTTCCCCGTCCCACTTGTGCCACTTGCCTAGAACCGGGACAACCCGATCTGCCATGAAGCCTTCTTCGCCCCGGACAGATTCCGCTTCAACTCTCCTGACAACCGCGAAGTGCGGTGAGGGTCTTTCAACCACCTGGAAGAATTCCGGGTTGGTCTGATCGTATCCCCACGACCCGTGGAGGATAGCACCGACCTTGAGGTCGGGTTTTTTGGTCTTAACTGCGCTCATATTACTTGGTTCCTTTCTGGTTTCTGGTTAACGTAGCTGCCGACCCAGGAAGATCAGTCGCTCTCGATAAGTTTCTTCGATTGCCTCTAGTTTTGCGATTTCAGAATCAATCGCTGGAAGGTCACGATCAGCAGACTTGGCTTTACCCCAAGTGTGTAGTGTGCCGTCCCTGTATGACTCCAACAGATCAAGCGTGATGCTGTTGAGTCTGATTCGTTCGTGGGTCATTTGGTTTCCTTTCTTGGTTTCCTTGTTAATAAATGCTCATGTTCCAAGACTCACCAAGTTCGTGGTAAGTCCCGTGATCGGTCAGGAACTTGCTGAACCGATTGAAGAATTCCTCCCAAGATTTGTGTTCCCAGTAAGCGTTCATTATGTAACTGAGAATACTTCCCTCGAAGGAGATGAACCATCGCCCCCCCCCGGAATATCTTGAGTATTCCAGACCGGCTTTCCCGCTCATCACCACGATGGCACTATCGAAGTCAGTGCCAACCGTGTCCTCTAGATTGTCGTTCAGGAACTTGATGAGTTTCCTTTTCGTCAGAGTTTTGTTTGTTGCCATGTTACTTGGTTCCTTTCTTGTTTGGTTTCTTGTTCATGCAGTGACTAAAAGTTCTTTCACGCTCATGGCGACACTCTCTCGATTTCTGTTCCAGAACTCGGAGGCTTCCGGGATGACTACTAGGAGCATTAGGGCTTCCAGGAGGGCTGCCCAGGTCGGTGGCTTCTTGGCTTTCACTCTCATTTCCACCTAATAATACGGCTATCTTGAAAGGAGTCAACCCTAATATTAAGATGATTTTAGGGTTGCACTATAGTCCGGTTTGCGTATACTAATAGTGATGAGAGCAAAAGAAACCACCGACCTGCACCACTACAACACAGGGGGATACATTGACATCCCGCCAACCTGGACTGCCTTGACCGGTCTCCTAGTGAAGATTCTCACGGCAGAGGCCGATGAGTTCGTGAGCAAGGATGCGGAATTAAGAGCCAAGACCTGGGCGAAAAAAAAGATCAAGGCAATGGCGGAAATCGCCGATCACGGGAGATTCACTCCCGCAAACAGTTTGAGCCTGACCAATCACCGTTACTGGGTTGGGTTCAAGAAAGAAACCAAGTAACGAAAAAGGAAACCAAAACATGAAAGAACAGAAAAAAATGAGCGGAACCCGGAAACGGTTTGAGGCTCACATGATCGCCCTTTACGGGGCTGAGAGACTCAGTGCGCGACGCACCAACTCGGATCAAGGCGATCCCTCCAACGGGGTTAACTTGACCCTCTACTACGACAACAAAGCCGACCCGGAAGTGGAAGCGTTTCCCGGTGCGGGTTACGGCCATGTCGGGACTTGGCAGAAAGGTGGTGGGTGGTATTACGAGCCCAACAAGAAGGCAAACGAGGAGGTAAAAGCATGATTGACGGAAAAGACGTAACTGAAGCCATCGGAACAGCCATCGAACTGGCAGATGATCGATCCTCTCTTATCAGACAGAGAGAGGATCGTGACAAAACGGAAGAGACCCGCCTGGAACTGGCATCCAAAGTTCTGAATGTGATCCGGCGGGATATGCCGGAATCATTCATGGATCATGTGCTGACGGAGTTAGCGGGAGACCTCCTGGACGAACCCCCCGAACTCTCCGAAAAGGAGGAGAAGTTAATCCACGAATTTCCCGACCCTAATGATTTCAACGGGAGAGCTTACGATGATGAGTAAACCAGGAAACCAAAACCGAAAGGAAACCAAATGACTATAATAGTAGCTATAGTCTGGCTGTTGCTGATGATCTTTATTCTAAGATTTTTTGCAGTGTCTAAGCCCAGAGAAACCGAAAGGAAACCAAAAATGAGCAATCCAACAATAAACAACCTGGACGAACTCCTTGAGGCAAGAGGCTTCGGGGAGAAGACGTTTGAAGACCTACAGAAGACAACATACAAGTTCACCAGTGCCGGTATTCGAGCCACTGAGGAGGAGAGTTGGGAGGGGAAGGACTACGTTGACCAGTTTGGGGCAGAGCATGAGGCTCGGCTGCTCTGGAAAGGCATCACGATTCACACAATAGTTGAAGGATCAGATGCGGAGTTTTCAACCACTCTAAAATACCCGTTCCCTCTTGAGGACTTCTGGGGAGCAGTTGAGGACATGGAAAACGAGGCCGATGAAGCCTGGAACGAAGCAAACCTTTAAACGTGCTATAATGAACAATGTGGATTCTACCAAAGAACTTAACCATCTCTCCCTCTGCTCTGGATACGAGGGAATTGGGCTTGGATTGCGAAGAATTTTCCCAAATTGCCACGAAGTCGCTTTTTGCGAAATCGAAACCTTCGCAATTTGCAACCTGGTGCAAAAGATGGAGGCGGGAGCCATACATCCAGCACCTGTCTTTACGAACCTTAAAACCTTCCCGTTCAGAAAGTTTCGAGGATGCGTGGACATCCTCTCAGGAGGCTTCCCTTGCCAACCATTCTCTGTCGCCGGTCTCGGAAAAGGAGTCGAAGACCCAAGACACCTCTTCCCCTTCATCCTCGATGGAATCAAGCAGTGCCAACCCAGATTTGTTTTCCTGGAGAACGTCGAAGGGATTTTATCAAAATACACCGCAGAAGGGGAACCAGTTTTGCTCCATGTCCTTAGAAGCCTGGAAGAAGCAGGTTACAGAGCAACGTGGGGAATATTCTCGGCGAGTGAGGTCGGAGCGCCGCACCAGAGAAAACGAATTTTCATCCTGGGGGACTCCAACAGTGATGAACCCATCGAGATCAGAGGAGACTATGGAGAAGTGCCTGGAAGCCCGGAAGAAGAGGGGCAAGAACAGTGTTCCTCTCTACCTGGAGGAACAGGCGAACTGGCCGACAGCATCGGCGCGGGATTGGAAGGACACTCCGGGCATGAGCAAGGTGAAGCCGGACAAGAAGGGCTTGGGCCGTCTGGATCAACTGCCGAGAGCAGTCTACCACCAGGAATCGCTAGACCACCAGAAAAAGAAGGATTGGCCGTCACCAATGGCGACAGAGGCTCGGCAGGGATACCAAAGAAGGGATACAACAAAGAAGGCCTTCAAGAATATGCCATCGCTGACCACTCTGGCAATAGACCACTCTGGCCTTCCCGCCCCGGAGAAGCCCAATACTCCTGGGAAGAACCCAGGGTTGTGGGGGACTCCAAGAGCAAGGGACTTCAAGAGCGGGAAGAGAGTGAACAGCAGCAGCCCGTATCCTCAACTGAACACCCAGACGGAGAACCGGAAGATGGGGAAACTCAATCCGAATTGGGTGGAGCAGTTGATGGGAGTCCCGGTGGGCTGGACTCAGCTATCAGAGGAGTGGATGCGATCACCAATCGAGTAGACCGTTTACGGCTCCTGGGCAATGGTGTTTTGCCATTGGTGGCAGAGAAGGCTTTTAGAACCCTGTATGAAAGGCTGAATAATGATCGTTGAATCAATCCTGTCAGTGACCGCATGGCCCTTGTTCCTGGTGATTTTATACATATTCCTCGTTATCCGATTCCCTGGGGATTGAATTTGTGTTGAAAAACGGGCGTTTTAGTTCAAGTTTCTTAACTAATGAGATTCTCCTGGAGAAGACCCGGCCATTTTCGAGGTAAGTCTCCACCAATTTCTTTAAAAAATATCGTAATGAAAAAGTTAATCGGATGGGCTCAGACATGGAGCCATAGCAAGATCGGTTGGTTGGCGAACAAGGCTGGACTTGCCTTCGCCGCAATCCTTGGAAATATCGGCCTCGCCGCCGAGGATCAAACTCAACAACTGGTAGCAGCCCTGGTCGCCTTTATAACAATCGCCCTGGAACTTGGGGTGAAGGTATCCGGTGACAAGCTGGTTGGGGGTATACAGAGCAAATTCCCCAGGCTAAAGAATGACTTTTGGCCTGGGCCGGAGACAAGATCAACCATCGACAGCGACTAAATATGAAGAATTTTGGAATCTTAATAGCAGTAGCGTCCGTAATGGCGCTCTCCTCATGTTCGTTTAATGCGGGGGTTGCCGGTGCAAAGAACGCATTAGGTGGAGCTATCAATGTCAAACTTGAACCTGGTGAAACTTGCGTTTGCCTAAAATGGTCAAGTTTGTTTAAAGGTTTACGCCCAGAAGCTGAATAAGCGTTATGGGTTTTTTCCGGCGATTTCTGGCGAGAATGCGCCGGTGGAGGATACCCACCCCTGCCAAGGTTCGATCTAGGCTTGATTCCAGGTCAGAGAAGAACATTGATTCGTTGCTCCCGGCAGTGCAGGAGACCTTCCGGGACTTGGCAGTAATAGCCAAACGGGTCGCAGGACGCTATGGCCTTGATGCGAAAGTGATCTCCGGGCATCGATCCTATGAGGAGCAGCAGGTTCTTTATAACAAGGGAAGAACTGCTCCTGGGCCAAAAGTAACAAACGCGCCCCCAGGTTTCTCGAATCACAACTTCCAGGTGGCTTGTGATTTAGGGCTTTTCGATGGAAGCGAATATGTCGATGGCCGGGGTGGAGATACCGCCAACAAGATTTACAGGGTTATCGCCAATACAGTCGAGACCGAAGGGCTCAATCTCGCCTGGGGTGGGCATTGGTCTCGATTCCCAGACCCTCCACACTGGGAATACAAGACAGGCTTTACTGTCAGTGAGATGAGGGAGAGAAAAGCCGCCGGTTTATCTATCGCTTGATAATATGGATTCAATACCAATAGCAGAGGGGATTGTGGGATTGATCGCCGGAGTCGGAGCCTGGTTATCCTGGAAGGCGAACGCTGCCGCGAACAAGGCATCGAGGGAGGCCGAGGGAGCAAATAAAGCAGTGAACTGCAATGAAAATCCAGATGCACCACGACTCTACGAAATTGCATCTAATAATGCCAAACTCTCTGCCGTTATCGAGGAGAGGGTTGATGGGATTAGGGATAGGGGCAAGGTCACAGAGAAGAAGGTAGATGTTCTCGTCGTTACCCAGGCTGAACACTCGGAAACATTAAAGCATCACGGGGTTCAACTGGAAAGGCAGACGCAGCGAAAGGAATGAATGAGCTATCAATCCTTTGTGCTAGTCGGCGACAATCACGGTGCTTTTACTTGTCCCAAATGGAAAAAGGCACTGCTTAAATTTTGCAAGGATGTAAAGCCTGACCGCAGAATCCATATCGGTGACGCTTATGATTTCACTTGCATGAGGAAGGGCTGTTCGCCCGATGAGAAAAGGGAATCCGTAAAGAAAGACCTAGAAACAGGAACGCAGTTCCTAGTGGATTACTTTGGTCAGGATGGAGCCAAGAACAAGGGGGACGTTCTCACCTGGGGGAACCATGACGACAGGATCTTTGTAACGGCAGCCAACGGGCAAGGAATGGTGGCTGAATACGCTTCCCAGATCATCAAGGAAATCAACAAAACCTGCAAGGAACTCCGGCTGACGACAACGGAATACTCCGTTCGTAAGAATCCCCACGAAATCGCGCCTGGGAAGTTCGTGCTTCACGGGTTCCATGCCGGAGCCCTAGCTCCCAGGAAAAATGCCCAGACCTTCGGAAATTGCATTTCCGGTCATATACATACTTTTTGTTACTGGAAGGAGCCCAATATGCAGGGAACTGAAGCCTACGTCGTGGGTTGCGGCTCCACTATCTGCGATGGTGAGTCGAATTCCTACAATGCCCGGATGCCTGGGATACTAGCCCATGAAAGAGGTTGGTATTACGGAATGGTAGAAACCAAGGGCGGCGATTGGGTTCTCTGGAAAATCGTTCAATCGAAAACAAATCCAAATTTATGGCTAAATCCCCTCAAAATAAAGTAAAGACCGAGGAAATCTCAAGTCTAGCTGATGCTTTCGATGCGGCCTGGAATAACAAAGAAGGCGAAGTCCAGCCACCAGGGAGCATTACCGCAAATCAATACGCAACAAAGATAGGGTTGCCGTATTTTACGGCCAGGAGGCGACTAGAGGAACTTGTGGACCGGGGATTGGCCACAAAATCGGAAGAACCAATTAACCGTAACTACTGTTACTTTTTGGAGGAGTGATGTCTAGTTTGCCGCCTTGCCGAGAGATCGACGTCTTCGGCCATCGATACCGGATCTCCGTTGAGGAGATGAGCGCCGACGAGCTTGGTCGATGTGATACCGTGATTCAAAAGATTACCATCCGATCTGATCTTCTCCCGGATGCGTCCAAGGACACAGCTTTGCACGAAATCTGTCATGCAATAGCCTTTCATCTGAGCATTGATGATCCAGCGCCAGAGGAACTCTGGGTTTCCAGGGTCTCAACTGGTCTAAGAACCGTCCTTTGCGCGAATCCTGACCTGGCAACCTGGATATTCAGTCGCTAGGAACTTCCCAATCCCCCGCGAACCGGGATAGTGAACTGGATTTGAAAGGCGTAATCTTCCTTTGCGATGGTCGATGTGCTTCCACCAGGCTTGACTGTCGTGGTGCTTTTCTTGGAAGGAACCGTCTCAGTGCTTTCGCTTGAGGCCGTATCAGTGACCCCCGCAGCCGTTTTTTCCGTTACGGTTTGTTGATTGGTGGAATTACCCTCGCCTTGGTTTGTCGTGGATACCTGTTTTACTTTATCGGCCATGTTTTTACTCGTATTCGTAGGTAGTGGTCACAGTGTTGCTCCCGGAGGCTCCAGACCCGCCAGACTGTTGAGTGTTTTGTGTTGACGATGCTACTCCACCCGCCTTGGTGGATTCCTCTTTCCTCGTTGAAACATACCCCTCCTCAACCTGCTCCGTTACCGTTGACTCATCCTGGATTTGAGTTTGCTTTCTTTCAACGGCATTGAGCCCGTCCTTCATCAGAACCGTCATCGAAAATTGCACTCCCTGGGCTCCATATTTGGAATCTGGTAGCTCCACAATGGCGACTCCTTCCGTCCTGACCGCCAGGACTCCTGTCTTGATCTGCCGAAAAGTCTCAGCCACAACCTCGCCGATTTTGTCAATTGGAATTACCATTCGTTTACTTTGCCATATATTTAGGTAAATTAAACGAAATTCAGCAATCTTATGGCAGCACCACCCGTTTACCGACCTACAGCCGAGAATCCTTTTCGGAAGGGAATATACGAATATGAGAAGGTTGACGCACTCGCGCCGGTCTCATTGAGCGATCCCATCCAGCCGGGAGTTGGCGCACCGGAGCATACGCCCGAAGAAGGCGTAGCGGGAGTAACTGGAGTAACTGGACAACCCGCACCAGAGCCTATCAATTTCTCAGGACTTGACGAGGCCGAAGCCTATCGTGCGCGAGGTCAGGAGGGCGCTGGAGAGGTAATGGAACCCGGATTTGGTGGGTCAATGCCATACCCCGAACAGGGCGATGCCGCTCTCGGCAACCAGAGAGGTGCGCCCGAACAGCCCGGAATGCCGGACCCCGGACAAAAAGAAGCCGCACAAAAACCCGGCAAATTAGATGCTTTTCATGCCTATATGTCCGAACAACTTGCCGATGCAGGGTTCCGCAAGAGCGGATCTGATAAGAAGGCAGGGTTCGTTGCTCAATCCGGGAGATTTAAGGGAATGACCCAGGATGAGATCAATGGGATGCTCAGGAAGGAATTTGGTGGATTTGGAGCCGACCAGAGGGCTAAATACGCGGGGATGGCAAGTGGAGATGATGTCGCCACCGATGGAGGAGGCGACTTGGTAGCCAGACCGGGAGGTCGAGAGCCAAGTGTGGGCGATGCCAGTTTTGGAGGATTAGACGAAGGCGAACGCTATCGTGGTCAGAACCGAGATATACGCCCAGGGAGAGACCGGCCATTGGATGCGTTGGAAAAGACTGAGGAAGCGGGAGCCAATAAACTCCTGGAGGAAATGCGTTCTCCTTCCTCGATATTAAGCCCCACTACGGGGCGACCAGAATTCAGGAGCCAAAGAGAGGCGATGGATTCTGAGGGAAGACCGAAATACAACATCGACCCGGATCGCCTGAAGGCGGTGGGTGGCGCTGAGAAGGAGAAATTCCCAGGACGGTAAACACATGGGCAACGATTGGAAATTTGGTCGCAGGGTCGAAACTCTGCCCTCGACTCCGGGTTTACAGGGCCGGGAGGGAAAGGAAGGGCTTCAAGGCGTAGCCGCCGAGATCGAGGAACCTGCGAAGACAGGAGTCGCCTCTCCTACTTTTAAAAAACCCATTGAAAGACCAACTGGCGTTGATCCGGGGATCGTTCAAGAGCAGGAAATAGACCCAACCTTCGAGGATCGCTATGCCGATCTTCAGCAACAACCTCGCCATGCTGCTGACCCAGGCGATGACCCTGACCGTCCCGGCATTACTCCGGTAACGGCAAGGATATTTGACCCAAGGAAGATCAGACACCGGCAACTCCAGGACATTAACAGGCCACTAATCGATCAACTCAACCGGGAAGACCGGGAAACTGCTCGACAACAGGAGACCATCGCAAGGGAATCGAAGGCGCGGAGAGGGAAGGCTGTTACCGCATTAGAGAAACAACTCAAGGAACATGAGGAACGGCGAATTTTTGATGCTGAAAGGGATCTTGACGACAAGGGCATCGAATATACCACTTCGTTCAAGGGATACCCGGTCATTAAAAAGGATTCCAAGGGAAGACCTGTTTACAAAAAGAAGGAAGGCGAAATTGAATTTGATAAGGATGGCAATGCCCGACGGCTCAATAGGCTCTCCACCGGCGAGGTCGAATGGGAAGACCTCGATGAGGATAATCCCTGGAAGGAAGACCCAACCCTAAAGGATGGGATACTTCGGCAGAAGAGCAAATACCGTCCCGATAAGACAGTAGACCCCGCCGAGGGGAGATTCTCCGGGGATCGCCGGATCGCAGTGGCATCCTCACAGATGATCCATAGGCTGGAAGAAGAGAGGCTGACACGACTCCTTAAAGACACAAATCTCTACCCGAAAGGGCCGTCAGATACAGAGAGGGAAAAACTTGAAGAGCAAAAAGCCTCCCTGGAGGCCGACATCGCCAACCCCGATGAGTCGTATGACGAACATAGACCGCAACTCAGGAAAGACATTGAGGAAATCAAAAGGGAACTTGCCGAGGGATTAGAACGTCAAGGGCTTGAGCGTGAGATGGAATTACTCCTTTCGCGTGGTTCGGCGGCATTTATGAAGCCCGGTAGCCTTTTGCCTGGTCAGGAACCAAAAAGAATGTCAGTGGGCGGGGCAGCCGGGGCGATCCTGGAGGCAATCGGCACTTACGACTCGGAAGAGAAAATCAGTGAGGATGCAAAGGCACTTAATGAAGAGTTCTATGCTGACCGGAAGGAAATTGAGGACGATTTTCAAGACATTATTGCCCCACCGAAAGATGCTGTAACGGCAGATGAATCCAAGGAAATCGAGGCTGAACGCAGGACGAAGAAAGAAAGACTTGTCGCCGATATCAAGCACAAGGCTAAGACCAAGGGGAAGATATACCAGGATGAAGCGGAAATCATCGCCGAACGAACGGCGACATTAAAAACTACAAGGGAGAAGGAGGCCGCCCAGGAGAAAGAAGAATACAGGGAAGGACTTTCGACACTAGGGAAAGATTCACTGTTTACCGGATTGGCGGATCAATACCTCACCGATCTTGATGAGCTTAATTCCCGTGAAAAGGCCATTAAAGCCCTAGAGCCTGGAGGAGAGAAGGATGCTACCGTTCAAGCCTTTAACAATGAAATAAAAGCCAGGGGGGAGCAATTTAAGGCTGATATAGAAGCCAAGCATGGTCAGAAGATCGAGATATGGAAAGAGATCGAAGACTACAAGAAAGGGTTTACGGCTCGACTGACTCAAGAGGCATTAGCGAGTTCAGTGGGAGCCTACGGAGGTGCAGGAAGCGGGGTAGACGCATGGTATCGCAAGAGAAGAGAGGATATGTGGAAGGAGGTGGAAAACCTCCTTGAAGGAAAGGAGGGTTTCACTACCGAAGAGATTCAATCAATTATTTCAGACTTCAAGCTCGTAGAATCAGTAAATGGCCCACAGGGATTTCTCGCTAAAGAAGTTCCTGGGGCGGTAAGATTGAGCAATGGCGCTGTTGCCGTTGACCCGACATTATTGTGGAAGGACGATGAGGCACTAGCCGCCGTGGACAAGGTTTTGCCACCAGGAAAGGAAGGAGACAGTGAGCGCATTGCGGCCAGGGAAAGGGTCAAGGAGCAACAAATTGCGATGGCTCCGGCGATACTGACGGCCATCAACGAGACCGCCTTCAAGGAGGATTGGGATGAGTTTTCGGCAAAATACATCGAGTCATTCAAGGCCGCTCACGATGGGCAAGTTCCAACCCAGACTCAGCAACTGGTTCAGTTTAGGAAGGATCATGCCGACCTATGGGACAACATTGAGTGGAAAAAGTTTCTTTATAGCCTGGGCCAGATGACCTCCTGGGTGGGAAGCGTATCAACGAAGGTCACGGGAGTTGACCAGCTTCTTCGTGCATCGGGAGCGCCAAATATATATAACGAATGGGGATCTTCTCTCGACAAGGAAATCCAGGCACTGACCACAATGGGTCAGTTCATGGATGACAAGGAAATCCTCTGGGGCTTCACGAAATCCGACATCCTTGGTGGGGCTTATTCCCTAGTGCCATCAATGGTTCCAGGCATGGCCGTGGGCATGGTCGGAG
>TARA_R110002051_G_scaffold108607_6_pt1 | contig 12103 bp, 10 predicted proteins | sample TARA_R110002051 | Tara Oceans TARA_R110002051 (sample SAMEA4397023) | marine metagenome | biome: Polar Biome; feature: [MES] marine water layer (ENVO:01000295) within the mesopelagic zone...; material: water (ENVO:00002006), including particulate matter (ENVO:01000060) such...
TATAGGGTATTCAGTTCTTATAATAACTGGCTCTAATAAATCACTTATTGTTAAATAAGGAAATTTATTTCCATCGAAGGGTAAAATACGTTCACTGATAGGAGTAGCGTCATAATGTGGTGTCTTATCGGTATTTTTCCAAAAATCGGTAACATACATCAAGTGCCCAGAAAAATTTTCGTTTGGTAGAACCAACGGTAATAATTCTTGGGACACATTATTTGCCGGTTGAATTACAAAACTGCTCTCTTTTATTTTATCTCTTTTATCCTTCCCTTTCTTTAGCGGCGTGTTTAAAATTTCAACTACTTCGCCACCTCCATCAATATTCAAATCTGATAATGACTTGTAAAAGCTAACCGTTTCATTCTTAATAGAAGTTCTTAACTCTAGCGTTAACAACGGAAATATCATAGATAAATACTCATCAACTTCTTTAAATTTTGAACTAAAATTTGGCAAACTATCTTTTAAAGAATATAAATATTTAATATACTCTGGGTCTCGTTTATGTAATGGAAAATACGCCCCATCTAAAAAGATATCAGAGCCGTCACCAAAATCTAAGTTGTAGGTATTGGCTGATGTAAAAAATAAAGATGCAGGTGAAGTACCACCTATAATATTAATAGGGTTTTGACCATCTTTATAGTTAATTAAATAAAGCTTACTGTTGTAGTCAAAATTATAGGCCGCAGCATCTTGCTCAAAATACAATCTTAAACTTTCACCTAATAATTTATGACTAGGATTACCATTGTTTAATAATGCTTCTAAATCCGTTTTCGGATTCCAACTTATAATCTCTATTTTCTTTTTGAACTTTTCATAGTTAAAGAAAATCTGTCCAATATCTAAGGCATCAGACACCATTTTATGGTGAATGGTATCGCCTTCAGGCTGTAATTTTGCCACTACATTAAAAGCCGTTCTAACTAAATCTATTCTTGCAAACGGACTAGGAATAGACGTAATCTCTCTTGATGAGTGCTCCCCATTAGGATCTTCAATAGCTGCAATAGCCTTATCATTTAGCGGATTGGATGCTTGCCAATCATATAAATCATTACCGTCATGAAATCTAAATACTTTTGCCATTTTGCTATTTTTCTTTAACTAAATTTTCAGTTGCTAGGTAGAAATTTTCAACAAACCTATTTTCAATATTTACAGCCTTATTAATTTGCTTAGAGGATTTATTTAGCTTCTCAGTAAAGCGTTCATAGTTACTTGTTCCTTGCAGAAACCCACCATTTTTTAATTGAATTCCTTTTATACTATCCAAAACATTTTCATTGCTTTCTTCAAGCGTAAACGGATTAAAGCCTCTTTCGTTTTCTGACATCTGAACTAGACACTCCCAATAAGTATCGTTAAAACCTCTTAATGTCGAGTAAAAATCTCCTGCCAAGAAAGTTGAATTTATACCAATGTTAGCCGCAAAATTCATATCTAATTTATTTCTCAATTGCGTTTTGCAATACAAATGAAATAGATAATATTGCGTAAGAGGCTTGAAAATAGTATGCTTGGTTGTATCGTTTAAATCATTAAATGTTATGCTATTTACATCATTTTCAATTCCAAATTCCTTAACTACATTTTCATCACTTTCTGGACTATTTGCGAAGTTTAAAATGGCAAGCGCCGATGCAAGCTCTATAAAATGTGCGTCATTTTTTTGAGCAGTACTACCTTCATGGTTCTCATAGTCCTTATTAACATCATCTCCTATGTAGTACATCGCATTTACACTATCATTAACTCCATGTTGATAATACCTAAGCGCAGCTTTTGTCTTGGACACGAATGTAGATTTCTCTATATCACTTTCCTCATCTTTTCTAACACCAAAATAGGGCAAGACAGAAATAGCTCCTATCTGTGCAGTTTGTAACAGAGAAAAATTATCTAATGAAGAATCTGCAGAGCGAATGTTCTTAAGTAAAAGTGGAAAACCAGAAGCTCCTGTACCCCCAAAAATAGAAGAGATAATAAATATTTTATCACCTTGAGCGAAGCTACTTGCAAATGCTTTAAAATCGTCCGACTGATTAAACTGATTTAACACTACGCTACCCATATTTGGATTTCCTTTAAACCCAACCTCCATATCTGCATTTAAATTCTTTTCACTAAAAAGAAGCGATATTAAAGCCTTGTTTTTACTATCTAAAGTACCATAGTCTATAAACTCTTTAAATCGTTTATTAGAATTCTGAACCTTAATACTAAAATTTGGAGTTAACGCATCGATAGGCGTTTTAAAGAATTCGTTTTTAGATGAAGTATCAAAACTTAACTCTTTTCTAATTTTTTGATAATGCCTTAAAATATTGGTAGTCTTACTGACGTCACCATTAGCAGAATCTGGGTCAATTATTATAGGAACTATTGAATCGCTTTTACAAGCAACTCCGGATGCCAGTAAAAAACTTAAAGATTTAAGTACTCGCGCACCAGTACCTCCTATTCCGAAAACGTATAATTTGGACATATTTTTTATTTAAAAAGGTACGTGAGATGAGTTTATGCTTTTCCATTTTATCAATAGAGAAAACAAAAACATAATTATACAAGCGTATACCAGATTGGTGACTGAAAAAATTAAATTTTCCACGGTATAATCAGCTGGTAATAGACCTAGCTCATAAAAACTATTCTCCACAGTTATGTATGCAATTGCAAAAGCACCAAAGCCTATAAGCAACAACGTAATTAACCAAACCCATAGTTTACTAGTCTTTGGCCTATCAAAAACATAATAATAAAGGAAGGTCAATACCAAGACCATCGGTAAGGTATATATGGCTACAACAGTGTAAACATTGTTGTCATACATAATAGTAGAGAAGGCATCCAAGTAATTGAATCCCCATAGTTCGTAAAAATTAGCAATTAAATCTGACATTATTTTCTAGTTTTTCTTTTTAAAATGACTGTTATTATTAAAGCGATAAGCACTAATAGAAATAAAATGCCAAGAATACTTCCAAGGGAACTTGACTTTGATTTTTGTATACTAATATCTATATCGAAATAACTTACTTTTTTGGTAGCTTGTAAATAAGCTTCAGAAATACCGTTAATTAGATAGTTTAAACCAAAAGTCTTATTTTGCTTTTCTTGGTTGGTAGTTAAGTCTGTATCGTCTATTAGACTAGATTCTTTTACCCAGCTTGGTATATTGTTCTTAAGTCGAAAATTTAAATACCCGCTATTTGGTGTTGTAGATTGAAATACAAAAGCGTGGGTTGCATTAAATGGCATATGGCTTAAATCTGTTTTAGAAATAGGGTGTTTTTCTCCATTGCTAAATACTATATTTTCATCTTCTATTTCTCCAATTTCAACCAGTGAATAATCATCGTTTTTGAGCTCATAATTTGTAATATCGGCGATGTAATTATTTGTTACCGCTAACGATGATAGATTTACGGCAATTGCCATTTGAAAAGTAGTAGCACCTCTGCCATTATCTTCCACTTCAATTTGTCGTACTTGATTATTAATATCTTTACCTCTAATCTGTTTTATTCTACCAATATTTAATGTTGATGTTAATACGGTATAATCAGTAACCTTAAAATCTTCAGCAGTCAATAAATATTCATTTGAATACCCCTTATATTTATTGAATTTAGGACCAATCTTATCTGTAAATAAATTAACGCTATTCTGTTGGCCAATGACAGCAAGGTAGTAAGGTCGTTTCGCTTTTAGAAGTGCACTATCATCATTATAATCGTAATATTTACCATTAAAATCACTATAAAATTGGTAAACATTTGTAGTAAGTTTTTGACCCTTTTTATCTGCAGTTAAAAAGACATTTTTTGTTAGCGCCTGTTGCTGTCCTAGAAGCTGAACAGTTTCTTTTCCTTTAATAGAATAAATAAAGTCAGAAACCAAAATAGAAATACTATTTTCATCAGTTTCGGAAGTAATTTGCCTGAAAATATCGTTTAAGTCACTTGACCCCGTTTGACCTATTTTAATGGAAAAAGGACTTAGTTTATCAGCAAAATCGACCACTTCTGCTTTTATTGGACTCGCATATATTTTGGAGTTGATAAAATAAATTTCTATGTTTTGTTCGTCATAAATGTATTTTAGGTCTACTAGAAGGTTTTGAATCATATCCTTTAGTTGGGTTAGTCCGTTTACATACCCTGACATACTTCCAGAATTCTCTATGTACAGCTTAATTTTCAAGTCTTTATCCGGTACAATAGTTTTTCCAGTTAATGGCGGAATACTTGTCGTATCTATTTTTGAATATGTATCGGGTTTTACTCTTTTGTATTCGCCTCTTTCACAAGAACTTAGAAGCAGTAACATAATGGTAAAAACGCTTGATTTAAATAAAGACTTTATCATTAAAAATTTCATTTCATAAATGAAATATAAAAGTAAGCGTCACACTTATGAAAAGTTTACGGAATCCCGTAATCCAATGAATGTTTTAAGAAAGTTTCCAGTATTTTTTTCATTGCATAATAAACCTTCAAATATTTTCTTAGAACTTTAAAAAGTATTTAGTATTAAAAGAAATTCAAATAATCTGAATCCATTACGGGATTCAGTAATAAAAATCGTCAAAAAGCCATAATTTGTACGAAATACGATAAGCATTGGAAAATCGCGGCCTAAGAAATCAGCGAGGTTTGTGGATTTATTGGGTAGTAGAGTATTGATAATTAAAATAGTAGGGTCTTTATAATTTGTTGAGACCTTCTAAAGCAAAGCATTACATGGCAAAAACAACAACCAAAAAACAAAAATCAATAGAAGAATCACTTTGGGATTCTGCAAACAAACTAAGAGGTTCTGTAGAACCCTCAGAATACAAGCACGTGGTACTAGGTTTGATCTTCCTAAAATTTGCATCTGATAAATTTGAATCTCGAAAATCAGAACTCATCGCAGAAGGCAAAGAAAAGTATCTTGAAATGAAAGAGTTCTACAATATGAAGAACGTCTTTTTTCTATCACCAATAGCACGTTGGTCGTACATTATACAAAATGCCAAGCAAGATGATATTGCCTTAAAGATAGATACCGCTTTACACACTATTGAAAAGAACAATCCATCCTTAAAAGGAGCCTTACCAGATAATTATTTTTCTCGACTACAATTAGACATTAGTAAACTGGCTGCCTTATTAGACACCATTAACAATATTGATACCCAAAAAGACAAAGCACAAGATATTGTTGGCCGTGTTTATGAATACTTCTTATCCAAATTTGCCATTGCAGAAGGTAAAGGGAAAGGTGAGTTCTACACCCCAAAAAGTATTGTCAACCTTATTGCGGAAATGATAGAACCCTACGAAGGCATTATCTACGATCCTGCCTGTGGTTCTGGCGGTATGTTTGTGCAGTCTATTAAGTTTATAGAAAGCCATCATGGAGACAAACGTAATATCTCTATCTACGGACAAGAATATACCAATACCACCTATAAGTTGGCTAAAATGAACCTGGCCATACGTGGTATCTCTGGTAATTTAGGGGAAAAAGCAGCTAATACTTTTGCCGACGACCAACACAAAGATTTAAAGGCCGATTATATTATGGCTAACCCACCGTTTAATCAAAAAGATTGGCGTGCCGATAATGAACTCATAGATGACCCACGCTGGATGGGTTACGAGGTCCCACCAACAAGCAATGCCAATTACAGTTGGATTCTAACCATGGCATCCAAACTCTCAGAAAATGGTGTGGCAGGCTTTCTATTAGCCAATGGTGCATTGTCTGGTGGTGGTGAAGAATATAAAATACGCAAAAAACTCATTGATAACGGACTGGTAGAAGCCATTGTCATTCTACCTCAAAATATGTTCTATACTACAAATATTAGCGTGACGCTTTGGATTTTAAATAAGAATAAGAGAGAACATACTAGAAGTATTGGTGATGTGTCTAGAAACTACAGAAACCGACAAGACGAAATTCTGTTCATGGATTTAAGGCAAATTGGCGTGCCGTTTGAAAAGAAATATATTCAGTTTAGTCCAGAGCAAATAGATGAAGTTGCTGAATCGTATCACAACTGGCAACAACACAATAACGGTTATGAAGATGTTCCAGAGTACTGCTATAGTGCACAACTAGATGAAGTGCGAAAGAAAGACTATTCCTTAGTGCCAAGTAAATATATTGAGTTTGTCAACAGAGATGAAAACATCGACTTTGATGAAAAGATGGAAAGTCTTAAGGAAGAATTTACAGGTTTACTAAAAGAGGAGCAGAAATCAAAACATGAACTATTAAAAGTATTTAAAGAATTAGGATTTGAGATCGAACTATAAACGAATAGGTGATTGCATTAGGCAAATAAAAGTAAAGAATACCAAAGGAAAGTATGATTTACTTCTTGGAATTAATATTGATAAATATTTCATGCCATCTGTTGCTAATATTGTTGGAACGGATCTAACTAGATACAAAGTTGTAAAGAAAAATCAATTTGCATGCAATAGAATGCATGTTGGAAGAGATTATCGTATTCCAATGGCTTTATCAAACAAGGAAAATCCTTTTATAGTTTCACCTGCTTATACTGTGTTTGAAATAATTGAAGAATGTGATCTACTTCCTGAATATTTAATGATGTGGTTTAGCAGAGCAGAATTTGATAGAGAAACATGGTTTCATACAGATGCAGATGTTAGAGGTGGTTTGCCGTGGGATTTATTCTGCGATACAGAACTACCAATTCCCTCAATTGAAAAACAACTGGAAATCGTTAACGAATACAACACCATTACCAATCGCATTTCGCTCAACGCACAACTCAATCAAAAACTGGAAGAAACGGCACAAGCCTTATACAAACATTGGTTTGTAGATTTTGAGTTTCCTAATGAAGAAGGGGAGCCTTTTAAATCTTCTGGTGGCGCTATGGTTTATGATGAAGAATTGGATAAGGAGATTCCTGAGGGGTGGACCGATGGTACACTTGAAAATTTATATAAATTTCAATATGGGTTAGGAAATAAAAATCCCGATAATAATGGTAAATATCCAATTTATGGAGCAGGAGGTGTAATTGGAGGATACGATAAATTTAACAGTGAAGATGCTCCAGTTATTGGTCATATGGGAGCATATTGTGGAAAAGTGGTTTTCGCCTTCGGAAAACACTATGTTACATACAATGGTGTGATTTGTTTCGTGAAGGAAGATAGTCATAAATGGTTTTCATACTTGTCACTATTGTCAAAAGATTTAATGTCAAATACTCGAGGTAGCTCGCAACCTTTCGTCTCTTATGATATGCTCTATGAGGTGGAAACAATATTACCTGCCAAGAGAGTTATACAAACATTTGATAATTTAATAAGCCAATTATTTGAACAAATAAAATTAGGACTTAAAGGGAATCGAAATCTAACAGATCTGAAAGATTTACTACTCTCAAAAATGACCAAGGTTGAGGTTGAAAAAGAAAAACAGCATTCCTATGAAATATAAGTATCAATTAATTCTGCTAGGTAGTCTTGGGAAAAGCTCTGATGGTATTAAAGATTTATTCTTTGAAATGGTTACAGATTTACAATTGCCAAAAGATACTTTTGATATAATTACACAAACAAATTTTTCTCAAAATTATAAAGAGAATCAACCTTCCTTCTGTTTGTATTTTGGTGATCTATTGGGAGATTATAAAAATCTGGATTTGGTAAAAAAACTTATTAACGATGCCACACCAATATTACCAATTTTTCAAAATTCGTTTAAGAAAGAAATACCTACTGTTCTTGGCAACTATAACGCCCAGGAATTCGATGATTCTAAAGATAGTAAAATTGTCAATTTAGCCTTAGAGTCATTTGGGAAATTAAGACAAACAAGAAAGGTGTTTGTAAGTTATAAAAGAGAAGATTCCAGTTCAGTAGCAATACAATTGTACGAGGCATTAGAGCGAAATAATTTTGACGTTTTTTTAGATACACATTCTATAAAGCAAGGTGAGCTGTTTCAAGAAGAATTATGGCATCGAATGACAGATTGCGATGTAATTATTATGCTAAATACACCCGGTTTTATGACCAGTCGCTGGTGCAAAGAAGAATTAGCAGAAGCTAGTGCCAAACAAATAGGGATACTACAATTAATATGGCCAGAACACTCCTTAGAGAGCATTTCTCATATTTGTCAACCAATCCAATTGCAAAAAAGTGACTTTGTAAGAAATATATATTTATCCAAAAATTCATCAAAATTAAAAGCTACTATAGTGAAAAATATTGTTGATGAAGCTGAATCTTTAAGAGCAAGAAATTTAGCTGCTAGACAGGATAATTTAATAACAGAGTTTACTAACATCGCCAGTAAGCATGGAAAAACTATAAACTTACAACCTGAACGTTTTTTAACTGAAGATTTAATTGGAAACAAAAGACGAATATTCATCCCCACTGTTGGTATTCCACAATCTATTGATTGCAACCAGTCTGATGAACTCAAAGAAGAAATTGAAGAGTTTGATGTAGAAAGTATTCATCTTATTTATGATGATATTAGAATACGAGAAAAATGGTTGAATCATTTAGACTGGCTCAATAAATACTTAGATATCAAAACATTAAAAAAACAAGATTTCGACACATGGCTAGAGGACAACTAAAAAACATTTTCCTTTCAGCTAGTATTCCAATAGCAGATAGGCATCCAAAGTATATTGATACCGCAGATGTCATTGCTATACGCGATGCAGTTATTGCATTGGTATCGACAGTACTGCCATCATATAGATTAATTTGGGGAGGGCATCCTTCTATTACGCCATTAGTGAATTATGTCATTGAAAAGCAAAAAAGGAATGTACAAGACCATGTTTTATTGTATCAAACTAAATTTTATGAGCATATTTTTCCTGAAGATAATAACGAGTTTGAAAACGTAATTCTAACACCTAATTTAAATGAGAAAAAACCAAGTTTAAAACTTATGCGTGAAACAATGTTTCGTGAGCACAAATATGCTGCTGGAGTTTTTATAGGTGGTATGGAAGGTGTAGAAGATGAGTATGAATTGTTTCGAGAACTTCAGCCTGAGGCTAAATTAATAGCATTGGCAAGTACAGGCGCGGCTGCTAAAATGATTTATGAAAGTGAGATTAATCCAAATGAGCGTTTTTTAAATGATTATGCATACTCTTCAATATTTCAAGAATTTTTAAACGATAAACTATAAATATGGGTAGGAAGGTATTTGTATCTTATAAGTATAAAGACACGCAAGTTTTATCGCTAAATAAGACAGATTTAAAATTCGATGGAGTTAGATTTTATTCTGTATCAAGAGCGACGCGTGTGAGGGATTATGTTGATGAGTTACAAGAAATTATTGGTAAGGATAATATAAATCTTGGTGAACGAGATGGAGAAAGTCTTAATGATTTTTCAGATTCAACAATCGAGACTTCTCTTAAAGACAAAATTTTTAATAGTAGTGTCACTATTGTTATGATATCAAAAGGAATGAAGGAAACTAGTAAGCCTGAAAATGAACAATGGATACCTTGGGAAATCTCATATTCATTAAAGGAAATTACAAGGTCAGATAGAACTAGCAGAATGAATGCACTATTTGGTGTTGTACTTCCAGATGAGTCTGGTAACTATGATTGGTTTTATAAACATAACCCATTATGTAATAGTACTACTCATATGACTGCTCAATTATTTGGTATTTTAAAAAACAACATGTTTAATATAAAAGACCCGATAACAAGAGAATGTAATGGGACAACTATAATTGAAGGTGAATGTTCTTTCATAAAAACAGAGAAATGGGATAACTTTAAAGGAAACCATAAATACTACATCAATAGGGCAATTGAGATTCGAGACAATAAGGAACAATATGATATTTTTAAAATAATCGGTTAGACTTTAAATCTTAAAAAGTATTGTTTCGAAAATACATAACAATAATATAACATGGCAAAATATTCCGTTCACCAACAACCTGTAGAAACCTTATTAAGCTGGATAAAGTCTGGGGATATTGCGATACCAGAGATTCAAAGGCCCTTTGTGTGGAAAGCGGCAAAAGTGAGGGATTTAATAGATTCTTTGTACCAGGGCTATCCCGTGGGTTATATTATTACTTGGCGAAACCCAGATGTGAAACTAAAAAACGGGGAGCTATCGGCTGGTAAAAAGGTATTGATTGATGGGCAGCAACGTATTACGGCACTTACGGCCGCCATAGTGGGCCAAAGAGTACTGAATAAAAACTATAAGGATGTTACGATCCGTATTGCCTTCAACCCCCTTAACGAACGATTTGAGGTGCTCAATAAAGCGATAGAAAAAAGCAGTGAATGGATCAATAATATTAACCCGATCGTTAATGATGAGATCTCTATTACAAAAGCCATTAGAAATTACAGTAAAGCAAACCCTGAAGCTGATGAGGATATGGTTGAAGAGCGTATAGAGAGCTTAAAACGAATAAAAAACAAACAAGTTGGGATTATTGAACTAGACCATTCGCTAGATATTGATACGGTTACCGAGATTTTTATTCGGATCAATCAAAAAGGTGTTGTGTTGAGCAATGCCGATTTCGTCATGTCTAAGATTGCTGCCGATGAAGAACATGGGGGTAATAGAATGCGAAAGTTGGTAGATTACTTTTGTAGGCTTATCGTAGATAAAGGGTTCAATAAGCACATTCTTGACAATGACAAAGCCTTTGCCAATCACGATTATTACAAGGCCTTAAAATGGATGGCTACAGGTAGTGATGATTTGTATGTGCCAAACTATATTGATGTATTACGTGTGGCATTTACGTATAAATTCAGTAGAGGTAAGTTTAGTGATTTGGTAGCTTTATTATCGGGTAGAAATTTTGAAACCAGAACCTATCAAGAAGATATTGCTGAAAGAAGTTATGCCCTGTTATCAGAAGGTTTGGTAGATTTTGTTAACCAAACGAACTATCAACGTTTTATCATGTTGGTGAAATCTACGGGGTTAATACACAATAAACTTATTTCATCAAAAAACAGCCTCAATTTCTCTTACGCATTGTATCTGAAATTACGTAGGGAAGGAATGGGGGAAACCGAAGTGCAGCACTATGTAAAGCGTTGGTTGATTATGTCTTTATTAATCGGTAGATATTCCGGATCATCGGAATCAATGATAGATGAGGATATCAAACAAATTAATCAAAAAGGAATAGCCACTTATTTAACCCAGATGGAACAAAACAACCTTGGAGAAGGGTTCTGGGATTTTGGTCTAGTTTCAGATTTAGAAAGTTCTAGCGTTAATAACAATGCTTACAATGTCTATTTGGCAGCCCAGTGTAACGGCAATGCGCCCGCATTTTTATCTAAAAGCATGAAAATAAGTAGTCTTATAGAGCAGCGGGGGGACATTCATCATATTTTCCCGAAGAAGTATTTAAGCAGTAATGGTTTTATTCAGCGCCAGTACAATCAAGTAGCAAATTTTGTATACACAGAACAGGCCACAAATATAAAGGTTGGTAAAATGCCACCAGAGGAATATCTAGGCAAGGTTAATGACCAAATACAAAAAGGTATTTTTGATATTAGTACCATAGATGCTAAAAGTACTTTAGAACATAATTTGAGTAATAATGATATTCCAGAAATGCTTAATACGGCAACGTCATTAGATTACGATGATTTTTTAGTTCAGCGGCGTAAGTTAATGGCATTTAAGATTAAAACCTATTACGAGCAATTATAGCGTAGATGAAATTTACAGAAGCACAGTTAGAACGAGCATTTATTGATCTATTAGTAGAACAAGAGATTTCCCATGTTTTAGGTAACACTATTACGCGAGATGCAGAAGAGGTTTTAATTTTAGAGGATCTAAAGAATTATTTGCTTCAGCAATACAGCAACGAAAAACTAACCGAAACGGAGGCACATCAAATTATAAGAGAGCTAAAAGTATTACCAGCTTCCGATTTGTATGAAAGCAATAAGGCGTTTATGACCAAACTATCTAACGGCTTTAAGTTTAAGCGTGAAGATCGTAGCCAAAAAGATATTTGGATTTACCTGATAGATTTTAGCAAAAGGAACAACAATACC
>TARA_R110002051_G_scaffold2593_2_pt1 | contig 12097 bp, 12 predicted proteins | sample TARA_R110002051 | Tara Oceans TARA_R110002051 (sample SAMEA4397023) | marine metagenome | biome: Polar Biome; feature: [MES] marine water layer (ENVO:01000295) within the mesopelagic zone...; material: water (ENVO:00002006), including particulate matter (ENVO:01000060) such as......
TGAATTCGTCGACAAGCTGGTTGGAATCAACCGCGTCGCCAAGACCGTGAAGGGGGGTAAGAACTTCGGTTTCGCAGCCCTCGTCGTGGTTGGTGACCAGAAGGGCCGGGCCGGCTTCGGCAAGGGTAAAGCCCGCGAAGTTCCGGAAGCGATCCGCAAGGCAACGGAAGAAGCCAAGCGTAACATGGTCCGCATCCCGCTCCGCGAAGGCCGCACGCTGCACCATGACGGCCGTGGCCGTTGGGGCGCTGGCAAGGTTGTGCTGCGCGCAGCCCCTCCCGGTACCGGTGTGATCGCGGGTGGTCCGATGCGTGCCGTGATGGAAGTGCTGGGCGTCCAGGACGTCGTCGGCAAGTCGATCGGCTCCTCGAACCCGTACAACATGGTTCGCGCCACATTTGATGCACTGACGGGGCAAGCCAGCCCGCGTTCCGTTGCATCCAAACGTGGCCTGAAAGTTCAGGACGTGGTTGGCCGTCGCACCGATGGTGCGTCGGAAGCCGGCGTCGTTGAAGCCTGAGCCGAGGGAAGGATAACGACATGTCGAAATCCAAGCTTACCGTCCGCCAGACTGGCAGCCCAATCGGCCGCAAGCCTGCACAGCGCCAGACGCTGGTTGGCCTTGGCCTGAACAAGGTTGGCCGGACCAAGGAACTCGAAGACACTCCGGCCGTGCGCGGCATGATCCGCAAAGTGGCCCACCTGGTAGAGGTCGTCGGCGAATAAGGCCTCGCGCCGCATCGCCCGCCGCCCTCACCATCAAGACGTATCGGAAGATAGAACGATGAAACTCAACGAACTGTCCCCCGCTGAAGGCTCCACCAAGCAGCGCATGCGCATTGGCCGCGGCGTCGGCTCGGGCAAGGGCAAGACGGGCGGCCGCGGTGTAAAAGGCCAGAAGGCCCGTTCCGGCGTTGCCATCAATGGCTTCGAAGGCGGCCAGATGCCGATCTACATGCGCCTGCCGAAGCGTGGCTTCACGCCGCGCGGCCAGAAAACGACGTCCTGGGTCAACCTGGGCCGCGTCGCGAAGGCTGTTGAAGCTGGCAAACTGGATCCGTCCAACGTGACGGAAGAGACGCTCGTGGCTTCTGGCCTGGTGCGCAACGTCCGTGACGGTGTGCGCCTGCTGGCCAAGGGCGATGCTCCGAAAAACCTCAACATCACAGTGACCGGCGCGTCCAAGGCGGCTATCGAAGCCGTTGAAAAGGCTGGCGGCAAGGTGACGGTTACGGGTGCCGCGAAAGACACGGCTGCAGAATAAACAGAGGTTTTTACCCGGAACCCCTTCACAAACACCGTGACGCCGCCGATTTTGGCGGCGCACGCATTTTCAGGGAGATCGAGCGTCGATGGCCAATGCCGCAGAACAGATGGCTCGCAATGTAAATCTGGGAACCTTTGCCAAGGCCAAGGACCTTCAGAACCGCATCCTGTTTACTCTGGGCATGTTGTTGCTCTACCGGCTCGGCACCTTCGTCCCGATTCCCGGTCTCGACCCGGTCGCTTACGCGTCGATCTTTGAAAGCCAGTCCGGCGGTCTTCTCGGCAACATGAACATGTTTGCCGGTGGGGCCGTGGAGCGGATGGGCATCTTCGCCCTGAACGTGATGCCGTACATTACAGCCTCCATCATCATCCAGATGATGACCCAGGCCTCTCCGACGCTCGAAAAGCTGAAGAAGGAAGGCGAGGCGGGCCGCAAGCAGATCAACCAGTACACCCGTTACCTGACGCTGGCGTTCGCGTTGGTGCAGTCATTCGCGATCTCTTCCGGGCTCTCGCATGTCCGGATCGACGGCATCGCCGGGCCGTTCTTCATTCTGACCGGTGTGGTGACCCTCACGGGCGGCACCATGCTGCTGATGTGGATGGGTGAGCAGATTACCGCGCGCGGCATCGGTAACGGCGTCTCGCTGATCATCTTCGCCGGTATCGTGGCAGAGCTGCCCAAGGCGATCGTAAACCTTATCAGCCAGGCGCGGGCCACATCGGTCAACGTGGTGTTCGTCATCGCGATCGCCGCCATGGTGATCGCTCTGGTTGTGTTCATCGTGTTCATGGAGCGCTCGCAGCGTCGGCTGCTGATTCAGTATCCGAAGCGCCAGCAGGCGCATGGCGCGGCTCAGGGGCAGAAGAGCTTCCTGCCGCTCAAGATCAACACGGCGGGCGTGATTCCCCCGATCTTTGCGTCGGCCCTGCTGATGCTGCCGCTCACTGTCGTGGGCTTCATGGGCGGCAACGCAGCCGGTGCAGCAGCAGACACGGATGTGAACGGGGTTCTGTCCTGGCTTGCGGCGAACTTCTCGGCCGGCACCTGGACGCACATCATCTCCTATTGTGTGCTCGTGATCTTCTTCACGTTCTTCTACACCTCGATCATGTTTAATCCCGAGGAAACGGCGGATAACCTCCGGAAATATGGTGGTTTTATCCCGGGTATCCGGCCCGGTTCGAACACCGCCGCCTACTTCGACTATGTGCTGACTCGCCTGACCGTGATCGGTGCGCTCTATTTGACCTTTGTCTGTGTTTTGCCAGAACTGTTGCGGCGCTATTTTCCAGAAATCCCGTTTTACATCGGCGGGACATCTCTGCTGATTGTGGTGTCGGTGACGATGGACACCGTGACGCAGATACAGTCGCATTTGATTGCGCATCAATACGAAGGCATGATCAAGAAGTCGAAGCTCGGGGGCCGGAAAAAATGAATTTGATACTGTTCGGGCCGCCTGCGGCCGGGAAGGGTACGCAGGCGAAACGTCTGGTTGAGGAGCGTGGCTTCGTCCAGCTCTCCACAGGAGACATGTTGCGCGCTGCGCGTGCCTCGGGCTCGGAACTGGGCCAGCGTGTTGCCAAGATCATGGACGAAGGCGGCCTTGTCTCCGACGAGATCGTGATCGCCCTGATCGACGAACAGCTCACCGCCAACAAAGGGGCCGCCGGATTTATCTTCGATGGCTTCCCGCGTACGGTTGGCCAGGCAGGCGCCCTGGACGAGCTGCTCAAGTCACGCGACACGGAAGTGAACCGCGTCATCCGCCTCGTGGTGGACGACGCACAGCTTCTGGCCCGTGTGACCAAGCGTTTTGAAGAGCAGGGGCGCAAGGACGACAATCCGGAAACCTTCTCGAAACGTCTTGAAAAGTACTATGAGGACACAGCGCCTCTGGTGCCGATTTACGCTGAGCGGAGCATCCTGACGGAAGTCGACGGGATGGCCTCGATCGACGAGGTCGCAAAGCAGATCGACGCTGCGCTGAAAGAGACGGCATAAAGCTGGGATTCCGCTGTTGACGCGTTAATTTCCACGGCTATAAGCCTCCATTCTTAGCTTAAGGCTTAATCGCCGGCGCGCGAGGCGGACCGTTTCCGGCTCGGCGCGCTTTTAATGTTTGAACAGTCCGCTTGAGGAGAACCGGCATTGGCCCGTATTGCAGGCGTAAATATCCCGACCAACAAGCGCGTCGTCATTGCGCTGCGGTACATCCACGGCATTGGTCCGTCCTTCGCACAGGAAATCTGCGATAAGGTGGGCGTTGACGCGTCCCGCCGCGTGAACGAACTGACCGACGCTGAGGTTATCAAGATCCGCGAAACGATCGACGCCGATTACATGGTCGAAGGTGACCTGCGCCGCGACACGTCGATGAACATCAAGCGTCTGATGGACCTTGGCTGCTACCGTGGCCTGCGCCATCGCCGCAAGCTGCCGGTTCGCGGTCAGCGGACGCACACCAACGCACGTACCCGCAAGGGTCCAGCCAAGCCGATTGCCGGCAAGAAGAAGTAAGGGGTAGTTCGTCATGGCTCGTGAGACGACCCGCGTCCGCCGCAAGGAACGCAAGAACATCACCTCGGGTGTTGTTCATGTGAACTCCAGCTTCAACAACACGATGGTCACCATCACCGATGCGCAGGGGAACACCATCTCCTGGTCTTCATCGGGCACGATGGGCTTCAAGGGATCGCGTAAGTCGACCCCGTATGCTGCCCAGATGGCCGCTGAAGATGCCGCCAAGAAGGCCATGGATCATGGCCTGCAAACCGTCGAGGTTCTCGTCCGTGGTCCGGGCTCGGGCCGTGAGAGCGCTCTGCGTGCCCTTCAGGCTGCCGGCCTGACGGTCACTGCGATCAGCGACACCACGCCGATCCCGCACAATGGGTGCCGCCCGCCGAAACGCCGCCGCGTCTAAACGGATAGAACCTTCCCGGTGGCGCGACTCTATCGCGCCGCCTTCCGCTTTTTGAGGATCGCCACACATGGCCGAGAACACCGCCGTCAACGACCGTAACTGGAAAGAACTGATCCGCCCGAACCGCCCGGTGGTTCAGGCCGGATACGACCCGAAGCGCAAGGCGAAGCTCGTCATTGAGCCGCTGGAACGTGGTTATGGCACGACGCTGGGCAATGCCCTGCGCCGCGTGCTGCTGTCCTCGCTGCAAGGTGCTGCCATCATTGGCGTCCAGATCGACAATGTCGTTCACGAATTCTCCGCCATTCCGGGCGTGCGTGAAGACGTGACCACGATCGTTCTGAACCTCAAGCAGGTCGCGATCTTCATGGAAAGCGAATCGTCCAAGCGCATGGTCCTCAAGGCGACCGGCCCGGGCGAAGTGAAGGCCGGCCAGATCGAAACCTCGGGCGACACCAAGATCCTCAACCCGGATCACGTCATCTGTACGCTTGATGACGGCGCCGAAGTGCGCATGGAATTCACCGTCGACACCGGCAAGGGCTATGTCCCGGCCGAAGCCCACCGTCCAGAAGATGCGCCGATCGGCTATATCCCGATTGATGCGATCTATTCGCCGGTCCGCCGCGTCGGCTACCAGGTGGAAGACACCCGTGAAGGCACGAAGCTGGACTACGACAAACTGACCCTCGACATCGAAACCGATGGGTCGGTCACGCCGGAAGATTCCGTCGCTTACGCCGCACGCATCCTGCAGGACCAGCTGCAGCTCTTCATCAACTTCGAAGAGCCGACGCTGGAAGCCGGCACCCAGACGGAAGAAACCGATCTCGGCTTCAACCCGGTTCTCCTCAAGAAGGTGGACGAGCTGGAATTGTCCGTGCGCTCGGCAAACTGCCTGAAGAACGACAACATCGTTTACATCGGTGACCTGATCCAGAAGTCGGAAGCGGAAATGCTGCGTACTCCGAACTTCGGCCGCAAGTCGCTGAACGAAATCAAGGAAGTCCTCGCTGGTCTTGGCCTGCACCTCGGCATGGAAGTGCCGGACTGGCCGCCGGAAGACATCGAAGGCCTCGCCAAGAAATACGACGACCACCTCTAGGACCCGAAACTCAGACGGGGGCCTGACCACCTCCTGAAGGATAACGACAATGCGCCATCGCCTCGGATACAGAACTCTGAACAAAACGACTTCCCACCGGAAGGCGATGTTCGCCAACATGGCCGCAAGCCTGATCGAGCACGAGCAGATCGTGACGACGGTGCCGAAAGCCAAGGAAATGGCTCCGCTGATGGACAAGCTGGTGACCCTGGCCAAGAAGGGTGACCTCGCTGCCCGCCGTCAGGCCCTCTCCAAGGTCCGCAACGAAGATGCTGTCCGCAAGCTGTTCGACGTCTTCGGCGAGCGCTACAAAGACCGCAATGGCGGCTACACCCGCGTGCTGAAAGCCGGCTACCGCCATGGCGACAATGCACCGGTCGCTGTCCTGGAACTCGTCGATCGTGACGAGTCTGCCAAAGGCGCCGCCGACAAGGCTCGCCATGAGGCAGAACTCGAAGCCGGCGAATAATCCGCGCAAAATATTTTCCGCAAGGAAATCAAAGAGCCCCGGGGTTTTCCTCCGGGGCTTTTCGTTTTTTGCGGTTGACGCATTTGCCTGCTTCCATCATACGGCGCCTCCATTCAGCAACGGAGAGGCCCGATGAACGATCGGTTCCCAAGTCAGACACGGAAGAATGCCGCCCTGGCGCAGGGCTGCGATCGATTCCGCATGGAGGTTGCTGGATAAGGGCTGATGGTCAGCCCGATGACCTGAATGGTCAGATACCGCCCTCCGCGCGTTCCGCCCGGAGGGTTTTCTTTTCTCTCTCACCCAAAGGGATTCGCGCGGAGGGCTTCTCAGGAGGGGTCTGCCTAGAGCAGGCTGCGAAACGATGAGTGAGTTTGAAGTGTTCGAAACCTTCGCCGGTGGCCGCATCAAGGCTTGGGTGAAAGGCGTGACGGTGGAAAACGCCGCGCGTGAGCAGCTTGAGAATGTCGCCGGGCTGCCGTTCGTGCACTCGCACCTTGCCGTTATGCCAGACGTGCATTTCGGGCGCGGCGCAACGGTTGGTTCGGTGATCCCGACCAAAGGCGCGATCATTCCCGCCGCTGTCGGTGTCGACATCGGCTGCGGTATGATGGCGGTGCGGACCAGCCTGACCGCGAATGACCTGCCGGACAGTCTCTCGGCTGTACGCAGCGAGATCGAGCGGAAGGTGCCGGTTGGCAACGGACCGGGTGGAAACCACAAGGACACCCCGGCGCGGGCCGCTTCAGCGCTCCGCCGGTCGGGGCTCGACACGCGTCTCGAGGTGATCCTCGCGAAACACAAGCGCGTCAAGCGCGCGAAGTTCGCGACACAGCTGGGAACGCTTGGCGGCGGGAACCACTTCATCGAGCTTTGCCTCGACGAAACGGACCGTGTGTGGGTGATGCTGCATTCCGGATCCCGCGGCACGGGGAACATCCTCGGGACCTACTTCATCCAGGAAGCCCGCGAGGCCCTGGAGAAGCGGGTGCTCGGCTATCACGTCCCGGACAAGGACCTCGCCTTCTTCGTGGAAGGGGAAGACCTGTTCGATGACTACACGATGGCCGTCGGCTGGGCGCAGGACTATGCGCGCCTTAACCGCGAGGTGATGATGGACCGCGTGCTGCTGGCTTTGCGCGATTTCTTCCCTGGCTTCTCGCTGGAGAAAGAAGCGGTGAACTGCCACCACAATTATGTGGAGCGGGAACACCACTTCGGCGCAAATGTCTGGGTGACCCGCAAAGGCGCTGTGCGCGCCGGTGCAGGCGACCTCGGCATCATTCCCGGATCGATGGGGGCGAAGTCCTTCATCGTGCGCGGGAAAGGCAATGCGGACTCTTTCTGTTCGTGTTCGCACGGGGCAGGGCGAGCCATGAGCCGGTCGGAAGCCAAGCGGACCTTCACTGTGGAGGAGCACCTCGCGGCGACGGAAGGCGTGGAATGCCGGAAAGACTCCGGCGTCATCGACGAAACGCCGATGGCCTACAAGGACATCGACGCCGTCATGGCCGCGCAGACCGACCTTGTGGAGATTGTCCACACACTGAAACAGGTCGTTTGCGTCAAAGGCTGATCGAATTAATTTCGACGTGTCCTTGACAGGCAACGGTGGCTCACCTTATACGCCACCCTCCTCTTGACCAGCCGTCCGGATACAGACGGCTGGTCAAACCAACCAACGGACCAAACAGATGAAGCACGGTTGTACAACAACAAACCTGCTCCTCAGTCGATGGGGAGCGCTGTCAGCGTCCCCCGCGCGTTTGCCGGTGGGCGTCTGACCTCACAATTTTTCTGACTTCAATCGGTCCGCACCCGGCCTTCCGGCATGCGGACGATATGGAAGGAGGTGGATCATGGGCAATCCCATGACCCGGCGCCACGTGCGGCCGCATGGCCGTGCCGGTGCCATGACGCCACTGTTGCAGTTCCTCGCTGGGCCCCATGCCGAAGCGCTGGCCATTGCCTGGCCGGCGCCGCATGTGAAGTTTCTGGCCCTGCCATCGGCGCGCCGTCATGCGGCGGCCATCCTGCTGGGGCGTGATCTCGACCTTGAAGAGATCGCCCATATCGCCGGGTACGGGCGGGATGGGGATGTTGCAAAACACCTCATGCACGGCCAGGCCACCGGCGGTCTGATGAAGGTGCTTTCCCGGTTGGGCGAGACCCTCTGGGAGGCGGCGGATTATGACATGTTCCTGTCGCTGTTTTCGGATGAGAATACGGCGCAGGTATTACGGCATACGGATGAAATCCGTCCGGCGCAGCTGCGCCTGATCCGCGCCTTGCCTGTCCTGCTCCGGCGGCCGAAAATCCTTCGGCACATTCCGGACAGCAAAGGCGCCGTGGAGGATCTTGCCGCAGCCTTCGGTCTGGCCGTGCGTATGCGCGGACAGACACAGGCCGCATCCGTCGCCCGCCGGTGGGAGCGGGCCGCATCGTCTGAACGTCTGTTCGACATGGCTGCGGACGATCTGCAGCCGGCCCGCTTCGGCAACATGCTGTCCCCGCCGGACCTGCCGCCAGCCTTCTTCCGGGTGACGGACCGAAAAATGCTGGGACAGGTTGCGCGGGAGTTCCGCAACTGCCTGCGGGACTTCACCGGCGACATCGCTGCCGGGCGCATGGCGGTTTACGTTCTGCACGATGGCGTTGAGCGCGCCGTCCTTGCCCTGCGCCAGGATCCGGTGGGCTGGCGGCTCGCGGAGGCGAAAGGCAAAGGCAATATGGACCTGCGCGAAGAAACGCTCCGGTTCATTGTCGATGCTGTGGAACGGGCAGGCGGGCGGACAGGCGAGTCCAGCTGGACGCTCGCGCGCCGTCTGCACGAGCATTTCTGCAGCCGCTGTGGACCGGCTTATGTTCCGGACCGGAACACCTGGGAGGACCAGCTGATGCTGGGCGCTCTCTGGGACTGATCAGGAGACTGATCCGGGCACCTGGTGGGAGACGCCTCTCCGGAAACGGAGGGGCGTCGTCTCACGGAAGTCTCTTGTGTCCCCCAAAATTACGGATAGGCTCAGCGCCGCCTATCGGAGCATTCCCCATGATATTCGATCGTATCAAGCCGCTCGACGCCATCCTTGCGACAGCGGAGAAGAAGTCCCTACACAGATCCCTTGGTGCCTTCCAGCTGACCATGCTGGGCGTCGGCGCTGTGATCGGCACAGGCATCTTTGTCCTGACCGCTGCGGCCGCCCAGAAGGCCGGGCCGGGTATGATGTTCTCCTTTGTCATCGCCGGGTTCGTCTGTGCTGTGGCAGCGCTTTGTTATTCAGAGCTCGCCTCCATGGTGCCGGTCTCGGGCTCTGCCTACACCTATACCTATGCCGTGATGGGGGAGTTGCTGGCCTGGATGGTCGGCTGGGCGCTGATCCTGGAATACGCCGTCGCGGCCTCGGCGGTGTGTGTCGGCTGGTCCGGCTATGTGATGGGCCTCGTTGAGAACTTAACAGGATTCACCTTGCCCGGGGCGCTCAGTAGCGGCCCGGCCTGGGGCTTTGCAGGCGGCATTCCGAGCGTCGATTTCAGCCATGGCGTGGTGAACCTGCCTGCCATCATCGTGGCGGCCGTCGTCACCTGGCTGCTGGTCATCGGCACGAGCGAAAGCGCGTCGGTGAACGCAGTGCTGGTGGCCATCAAGGTCACGGCCCTGACGGCTTTCATCGTGCTCAGCTTCCCGATCCTGAAAGGGGAGAACTTTTCGCCGCTCATGCCGACCGGATTACTGGGGCATGACGGGCTCGGCGTCGTGGGGGCCGCGGCGACCATCTTCTTTGCCTATGTCGGCTTCGATGCCGTATCGACAGCCGCCGAAGAGACCAAGAACCCTCAGCGCAATGTGCCGATCGGCCTGCTCGGCTCGCTGGCCATCTGTACGGTTTTCTACTTCCTTGTGGCGGCAGGCGTGGTCGGAACCGTCGGGGCCCAGCCTGTGCGCGATGCCGCTGGCGCGGTGCTGCCGCCGGACGGGGCTGGCTTTGCCGCCCGCTGCGCCGAACTAGCCGCGCTCGGTCAGGCGCCGATCGTCTGTTCGGACGAGGCGCTGGCAGAGACGCTCCGCATCATCGGCTTCCCCGTGATCGGCAACCTTGTCGGTCTCGCGGCCTCCATCGCATTGCCGTCCGTCATCCTGATGATGATCTATGGCCAGACGCGGATCTTCTTCGTCATGGCCCGCGACGGCCTGCTGCCGGAAGGGCTCGCGGATGTGCACCCCAAATTCAAGACACCGTGGAAGATGACCATTTTTACCGGCATCTGCGTTGCCATCGCAGCGGCCTTCTTCCCGGTTGGCCAGCTGGCGGACATTTCGAACTCCGGCACCCTGTTTGCCTTCTTCATGGTCGCCATTGCGGTGATGATGCTGCGCCGGACGGATCCGGACCGGTTCCGCCCGTTCCGCACGCCGCTGGTCTGGGTGATCGCGCCGATTGCGGCTTTGGGCTGCCTCGGCCTGTACCTGAACCTGCCCTTCGTGGCGCAGATGGTTCTGCCGGTCTGGGGCGCCATCGGGCTGCTGATCTACGTCTTCTACAGCCGCAAGCGTAGCCATGTCGGCCTGGGCCTGATCGAAGTGCATGAAGAAGATTCAGACGTCCCGCCGACGGCCATGCCGCCAATCTGACGGCATAGGAATTGGAAAGGGATTGGAACTGGCCCGCGGCGGGGGTATCCTGCGGCCAGAGAATAAGAAACCGGAGGAAACGACATGGCGGACGGACACGGCGCAGCCCCAAGCGCGAAATTCGCGCAAATGCTGGATGGCACCCAGGAAGACTGGGATATCATCGCGAAGAATGCGCGGGCGTTCAACAAAGGCCTCGCGAAACGGGTCCTGGATCATCTGCGCCTGCTGGACGGCGATTTCGGCGGCTATCCCATCGATCGGCTGGAGCATTCCCTGCAGACGGCGACGCGCGCGCATCGCGACGGGCGGGACGAGGAATATGTCGTCTGCGCGCTGCTGCACGATATCGGTGACACGCTGGGCAGCATGAACCACCCGGACGTGGCCGCCGCGATCCTGAAGCCGTTCGTGTCGGAGGAGAACCTCTGGATGGTCGCCAATCATGGCGCCTTCCAGGGCTATTACTTCTTTGAGTATCTCGGCCTCGACAAGAACATGCGCGACCAGTTCAAGGACAGCCCGCACTATCAGCGCTGCGCCGAGTTCTGCCACAAATACGACCAGGCCGCCTTTGACCCGGACTATGAAAGCGAACCGCTGGAATTCTTCGAACCGATGGTGGAGCGCGTCTTCTCCAAGCCGAAGAACTCCATGTATCTGAAGGCAATGAAAACCGCTGAATAGTCCGCAGGCGGCCGGCTCTAGATACCGTAGTCCGGAAGATCGAAATCGTCCTTCACAGTGTCGCCGATCAGCAGGTCGGCCAAAGGTGGGATGACCATGAGATACGTGGCCATGTTGCGCAGCCAGATTCCGAACTCGGTCTTCGGGGCGATTGAGGACGCGAATGCGCGGGCACTTTTCTGCTTCTCCTCGATGAAGGGACGCAGGCGTTTCTCATAGGCGTCAAAAGCGGCCGGAATGTCGCCGCCGCTCGCGGCGAGTTCGCCGGCCAGCACATAGGCCTCGGTCATGGCGAGGCCGGTGCCTTCACCGGCGAGCAATGACGGACAGGCGGCCGCATCGCCGATCAGGACGGTCCGGCCCTTGCTCCATTGCGGAACATCGGCCTGGCTCACCCGGTCCAGATAGATCTCTGCCGTATCGTCCATGGCATCCAGCATTTCCCGGGCTTCCCACCCCATGTCTTCGAAGATGTCCCACAGAGCGGCTTTCTTCGTACCGAGATCATGCGGTAGCGGCGCTTTCAGACGCTCATTCTCGAAGATGAAGAGGACCAGTGTGCGGCTGTCGCGCATGGCAAAGCGGGAGGCGCTGAGGCCGGGTTTGGTGTAGCTGACATAAACGTCCTTGTCCCGGTGGGGATAGTCCCGGCACTCGAACGCGGCGACGTGGAAGCCAACGGGCTTTTCAAAGCTGGCCTGATCGCCCCAGACAAGGTGGCGGACATTGGAATGCAGGCCGTCGGCGCCGACGACCATGTCGAATTCATGCGTCCCGCCATGCTTCAGGCTGACGGATACGCCATCGCCATGATCGTCGATGGCCGTAATGGTTTCGCCAAAGAGGGTTCGGACCTTGTCCTTTACGGAATTGAAGATCACTTCGGCCAGCTCACCACGTGGCAGACTGGTGTAGCGATCGTGTGTGAGACGCCGGAACACGTCCACATTGAAACCTGCCGCCCTGGCACCGCTTTCCTTGACCAGCCGGAGTTCCTGCACGTCGTAGCC
>TARA_R110002051_G_scaffold4928_2_pt1 | contig 12090 bp, 10 predicted proteins | sample TARA_R110002051 | Tara Oceans TARA_R110002051 (sample SAMEA4397023) | marine metagenome | biome: Polar Biome; feature: [MES] marine water layer (ENVO:01000295) within the mesopelagic zone...; material: water (ENVO:00002006), including particulate matter (ENVO:01000060) such as......
TATAATCTGTTCAATGTAAAAAACAAAAAAACGCCAAGCATTTAATACTTGGCGTTTTTATCATTCATATTAATCTAAGCAAAAAACTATTCACCATAAGTGCATAGATAGGCTGTTTCAACAGCTACTTTTACTTGGAATTTTTGATTGGCGTCAATAGTAAATTGCTCGCCAGCATTAAAAGTCTGCCAGTCATTACTCTCTGGTAGCTTGACCGTCAAAGCACCACTAACAACACTCATGGTTTCAAATTCGCTGGTGCCAAATTCATAGTCACCAATCTCCATTACCCCAACCGTAGCAGGCTTGGTTGCCGTTTGAAAGGCAATAGAAGTCACTTTATCATCAAAATAATTGTTAACGCTTGGCATAATTTTCCTTAATAAAAGGTTAATGTATATTTTATAACTGTCTTAATAGTCTGGCTTTACAGACCCGCTTTTAGGCTTGCTTCGATAAATTGATCGAGGTCGCCATCGAGCACTGCACCCGTGTTAAAGGTTTCAACGCCCGTGCGCAAGTCTTTGATACGTGAGTCATCAAGTACATACGAGCGAATTTGACTGCCCCAACCGACATCCGACTTACCATCTTCAACCGCTTGCTGAGATTCCATACGTTTCTGCATCTCAAGCTCATATAGCTTAGCACGTAGCATCTTCATTGCCGTGGCTTTATTGCCATGCTGACTGCGCTCGTTCTGACAAGTGACCACAACACCACTTGGCTCGTGGGTAATACGCACCGCAGAATCGGTCGTGTTAACATGCTGACCACCTGCGCCAGATGAGCGATAAGTATCAATACGCAAATCTGCTGGATTGATGTCAATCTCGATATTATCATCAATCTCAGGCGAGACAAATACGGCAGCAAATGAAGTATGACGACCGTTGTTACTGTCAAAAGGCGATTTACGGACTAAGCGATGTACACCAATCTCAGTTCGTAGCCAACCAAAAGCATAATCGCCTTTGATCTCAATGGTTGCCGACTTGATACCAGCGACACCGCCAGCGGACACTTCAATAACATCCACTTTAAAGCCATGCGCCTCGCCCCAGCGCGTATACATACGCAGCAGCATCTCTGCCCAATCTTGTGCTTCTGTACCGCCACTGCCTGATTGGATGTCCAAATAGCAATTGTTTGGATCCATCTCACCACTAAACATGCGGCGGAACTCTAAATCGGCCACACGTTTTTCAGCATTGTCTAATTCGGCTTGCACATCGGCAAGTAATGACTCATCATCTTCCTCTACTGCAAGCTCAAGCATCGCTTGAGCATCTTCCAAGGTGGTCTCTAAAGACACCACCACATCAATGACCCCATCAAGCTGACTTTTTTCTTTATTAATCTTGGTTGCGCGCTCTGGATCATTCCATAGCTCAGGATTTTCCAGCTCTAAATTGACTTCTTCTAAGCGTTCTTGCTTACCATCGAAGTCAAAGATACCTCCGAAGGTCCTGCCCACGCTCAGATAAGTCTTTAATACGTTCTTGATACGGATTGATTTCCATAAGTGTTCCTGTGTGTTTTAAACTATTATTCTTAAAAAATAACGGTGGCGCTATTTTAAATGAGATTTGTGCAAAATGTTTGGCTAATTCTCGTTACTATATTAGCAACTATGCCAGCAACCACTTTATCAAATTGACCAATCTTCAACCGCCCAGCGGTGTGCCAACGCATGGGCATGTAGCGCATCATCGGGTGATACACAAATCGCCACATCCGCCCATTCAAGCAGCGGAAGATCATTTTTGGAGTCAGAGTAGGCATAAGTCTTGTCAAAATGAATGCCAGCCAGTTGCTGCTTGCCAATCCATTTATCCAAATGATAAATCTTGCCTTCTTTAAAATTTGGCTTATCGGTTAATTTGCCCGTATAACGCTCATCTTTTATTTCAAGTGGCGTCGATAACACATTGCCATCTTCAATCCCAAAGCGCTTAGCAATCGCCGAGACCACAAAATCATTGGTCGCCGAAATAATCACCACATCGTGACCTTGCTCAATATGTTGACACAATACTTCCATCGCTTTTGGACGGATATGCGGCTCGATTTCACTTTTAATATAGTCTTCTCGCAGCTCATGCAATCTATCCATCGGTAGACTGCTTAAAAACTGCGCCACAAATTCATTGTATGCCGTGGCATCAAGCGTGCCTTCGATATAGTCGTTATAGAATTTCTGGTTGGCAGTGCGATACTCGGCTTCATCGACAAGGTTATGCTTAACGATATATTCGCCCCATAAATAGTCGCTATCGACATCAAGCAAGGTATGGTCTAAATCAAACAGTGCTAATGTGCGTAAGGTGCGTAACGTCGGTTCACTGTTAATGCTTGGCGTACTCATAATAAAATACTCATTAATAATGATTGGTAATAATTAATAGGAAATGGTCGTTAGTAACTGTTGATTAGTGATTGTTAATTAGCAACTTATTCTGGTTGCTCAATCTCTCTAAGACCGGTTTTAAACTTCTGACAACGGTCGCTATAATGTAGCGCCGACAGTTTTATCATCACTGCCTGCTCATCAGTCAAGGTTTTGACCACTTTTGCAGGAGCGCCCATAACGAGAGAGTTATCTGGAATCTCTTTGCCTTCAGTGACCAGCGCTTTTGCACCGATAATGCAGTTTTTGCCGATTTTGACATTATTCAGGATGACCGCACCAATCCCGATCAAGCTATTATCACCCACCTCACAGCCATGCAGCATCGCTAAATGACCAATGGTGACATGATTACCGATTTTTACCTCGATACCAGCATCGGTATGAATCACGCTGTTTTCTTGCACATTACTATAATCACCGATATGGATACGCTCGTTGTCACCGCGAATTACTGCCCCAAACCAGACGCTTGCCTGATGACCCAAATACACATCACCAATGACACGTGCGGAGTCTGCAACCCAACCATTAAAGGGTACAGCGAAAGTAGGGGTTTTGTCTAAATATTGATAAATCATAATCTATCCTTGATAGGTTTTATTCAGTTGTTATTATTAATAAATGTAGTTGAGACAGATATCGGCTATAAAACTGACCTGTAAATATGTGAGCGCTGAATTTAGGAGCAAGCATTTGTAGTATAATGCGGTTTTCCTTCATCTGCCCTATAAACCCTCTTTAGGATTGCCGCAATGATCAGCAAAAACGCTTCCGCTATCATTTTATTACCAAGTAGTTTTTTATTATCGAGCAGCTTGCTTGTCGCCATGCCAGCTCACGCCAGTAGTAGCGATAATATCGACAAGGCGGGTGACATTCTATCTTTCGCTATACCAGCAGTTGCTTACGGTAGCACTTATTATATGGATGATAAAGAGGGACGAGAGCAATTTTATTATTCATTTGCAACCAATGTTGCAGCCACTTATGCTTTAAAATCTGTGATTAGTAAAGAGCGCCCAGATGGCAGCGATGATGATTCTTATCCGTCAGGTCATACCTCAAGAGCCTTTCAAGGTGCCAGCTTTATTCATAAACGCTATGGACTCAAATATAGTGTTCCTGCCTATATTGGCGCAGGGTTTGTGGCTTATAGCCGTGTAGAAGCCGATGAGCATGATGCTGTCGATGTATTGGCGGGCGCTGCCTTAGGTGTGGCAAGCAGTATGTATCTGACAAAAAGCTATCAAGATGACCAGCTGCATATCGCCACCAACTTATCGCCAGATTACTATGGTTTATCGGTACATTATAATTTTTGAGCGATAAAATTTCTGGCTCATGGCTTTTAATTTTCACTGCTGACCACTTATCATTTATGGTGCATAATTGAGAGACACTTAAACTATCTAAAGGTTATTCATCATACTTATCCTTAAGGTGCTAGCCCTTAACGCAAAACTCTAGTATAATGCGCAAAATCTGTGCCAAAGCGAGCGGACATGATGTAAGTTACTTATTCACCACCTAGTGAATCCTGTACCTTTTCATCTATGATGTCTTCTCGCTTTTTTGTGGAAAAATTTTGGCGCTGTCTCTTTTATTATGGTTATTTAGCCGCAGTTAAATAGCAATAATCAAAAAAGCAGCGCTTTATTTTAACCAAAAACTGGCACAGCACTCACCAATAACAGCGGAGGCAACCCTTGAATTCATCGACAGAAATACAAGCAATTTTGGCACTAGCGGACGGTACGATTTTTCGTGGTATTAGTATCGGCAGCCTTGGTCATCGTGTCGGTGAGGTGGTTTTTAATACAGCCATGACAGGGTATCAAGAAATTCTAACCGACCCAAGCTACGCGCGACAGCTCGTGACCCTCACCTACCCGCATATCGGCAATACCGGTACCAACGCTGAAGATGTTGAGTCTGGTAATGGTCACCAAATCTGGGCAGATGGTCTTATCATCCGTGATGCCACTATGGTGACCTCAAACTTCCGCAACTCTCAATCGCTGAGCGATTATCTACAGAGCCACGATACTGTCGCCATCGCTGATATCGATACCCGCCAACTGACACGCTTATTACGTGATAAAGGCGCGCAAAACGGTTGTATCATGACTGCCTCTGACGGTGAGACGATTAGCAAGGATGACGAGCAACAAGCGATTAAATTGGCGCAAGAATTTGCTGGTATTGAAGGCATGGACTTGGCAAAAGAATGCTGTACGCCGACGACGTTTGAATGGACAGCCGGTAGCTGGGATTTATCAGACACTCTACTAAACCGTGATATCTCGGGTAGCCATGATAGCGGTACGGGCGGCTTCTTTAAGCATCTGGGCACGCACATCGAAGCAAAATACAATGTTGTCGCCTATGACTTCGGTAGCAAAACCAATATCCTACGGATGCTAGTAGACCGTGGCTGTCATGTGACGGTCATACCAGCACAAACGCCTATCGCAGACGTGCTCGCGATGAATCCAGATGGTATCTTCTTATCAAATGGTCCTGGTGACCCTGCTGCCTGTGATTATGCCATCGATGCGGTACGCCATATCATTGAAGAAACCAACATTCCAACCTTTGGTATCTGCCTAGGTCATCAGCTGATTGGTCTTGCCAGTGGCGCAAAGACTATCAAAATGAAAACGGGACATCATGGTGCCAATCATCCAGTGCAAGACTTGGCGACTGGTACGGTCATGATTACCAGTCAAAACCATGGTTTTGCGGTTGATGAAGATACTTTGCCAGATAATGTTAAGTCTACCCATCGCTCATTGTTTGATGGCACTAACCAAGGGATTGAGCTGACTAATAAGCCTGTCTTTAGCTTCCAAGGTCACCCAGAAGCCAGCCCTGGCCCGCATGATGCTGCGCCACTGTTTGATAAGTTTGCGGAGATGATGGAGAAAAACAAGGCGGCTGTATAATGTCAAATAAACCAATACAAGAATGGAAAATTACAAACCTAAAAGGTGTCGGGGACGTTGAGCTAACGCTTGACGCTAGCAAACGCGTCTTTGTTTTTTTCGGCAGTAATGGTGTTGGTAAGACTAAGACGTTAGAGGCTCTACTTTATTTTTTGCTAGCGCAGAATAAAAATTTTATACCGAAAGGTCATGCTTTAAAAATATCAGATAATATTTTTCAATCAATATGTTTAAATAATTTATGTATAAATGTGAAGAACGCTTTACTTAGCGAAAATGAAGTTTATCTTCCTAATATGTTTAATCAAGTCGAGGTTAAAAATTACGACTCAGTTGCTTACATAGGAGCAAAACAACGAGGTTCATCTGAAAAAGATAGTAACCATAGAAATAAATCCATGGGAAGTTCTGAGTCACGCAAAAGCACCCATTCCGAACTTTTTGAGTTAGCCATTGTTAATGGCAATTTAGATAGATTAGGGATGAATCAAGACATTCATCATTGGTTCATCGAACGTGCTCAATCTGTTAACCCATATCAGAAGTCTGATGATAATCGTCAAGTTGACATAGATACCGTACTTAGTGCTTTAAGTACCTTAGACGATCGCATTGGAAAAACACTTAACGTAGATGGTGACGATAATGTTTATTTAACTATTGAAGGGCAAGAAACTGAACTAAACGAGTTAAGCTCTGGCTTTATTTCAGTAGTCAAAATCATTCAAGCTATTGTGTCAGCCTATTCTGCCTTCACTAATGAACAAGACCTGCTCAATGTTAAAGGTGTAGTGTTAATTGATGAAATTGAAAGTCATCTGCATGTAGAGTGGCAAACTAGAATCATTCCAACATTAAAAGAGCTGTTCCCAAATACAACTTTTTATATTGCTACTCATTCTCCTTTAGTACTATCACAGCTAGATGAAGGTGAAGCTTATTTACTTAAGCGTGAAGAAGACGGTGTGGTTCGCTCTCATGTCATAGACTCACCAAATAAACGTATTTTAGCTAACGTGTTACGCGATACCTTTGATATCGATCTTAATGCGCTTAAAAGAGAGTCCATGCAAGATAGCGATCAAGATTTGGCAAAAACTCGCTTGTTAAAACTACTTAGAGAAACTGGTGGTGATAATGATGAGTAAATATGTACTTTTAGATGCTAATTTGCTTATTGGTGCTTTTGATCACGACATATCAAATGCTAAACATATTGAGTCCAAACAAATTGTTGAATCTTTATTATTAGATAATGATGTAAAAATTGCTATAACCCCTCTGATTCGCTACGAAGTACTACGTGGAGTTCGTCGTGTACCTATTGAAAGCATGGTGGAAATTTTAAACGATTTCGAGGAGTTTGAAATTACCGATGTAGAAGGTAACAGAGCTTCTGAGATATATCGTTTAGCCATATCAAAAGATCAAAAATTAGACAAACGTAGTTTTGATTTATTCCATTACGTAGTCGCTGAAATACGTGATTTAGAATGGATGAGTCAAGACAATGATTTGAGTAAAATCGCAAGCCTTGCCAAACCTATTATTGAAGGACAAATTTAAATGCCAAAACGTACCGACATAAAAAGCATTCTTATCATTGGCGCAGGCCCTATCGTCATCGGTCAAGCGTGCGAGTTTGATTATTCAGGTGCACAAGCCTGTAAAGCGCTCAAAGAAGAAGGCTACCGTGTCATCTTGGTCAACTCAAACCCTGCGACCATCATGACTGACCCTGCCATGGCGGATGCGACTTATATTGAGCCAATTACGTGGCAAACCGTTGAGCAAATCATTGCTAAAGAGCGTCCTGATGCTATCTTGCCAACGATGGGCGGACAAACCGCTCTAAACTGTGCGTTGGAGCTTGATAAGCATGGCGTATTGACCAAATACAACTGCGAGCTGATTGGCGCGACCAAAGACTCAATCGAGATGGCAGAAGACCGCAACTTGTTCGATAAAGCGATGAAGCGTATCGGTCTTGAATGTCCACGCGCTGAAACGGCTGAGACCATGGAAGAAGCCTTTGCGACCCAAGAAAAAATGGGCTATCCATGTATCATTCGTCCGTCATTTACCATGGGCGGATCTGGTGGTGGTATCGCTTATAACCGTGATGAGTTTATCGAGATTTGTGAGCGTGGTTTTGATTTATCCCCAAACCATCAATTGCTGATCGATGAATCGTTAATCGGTTGGAAAGAATATGAGATGGAAGTGGTTCGTGACAAAAACGACAACTGCATCATCATCTGCGCCATCGAAAACTTTGACCCAATGGGCGTGCATACCGGCGACTCAATCACGGTTGCGCCAGCGCAAACGTTGACCGACAAAGAATATCAAATCATGCGTAATGCGTCATTAGCCGTACTGCGTGAAATTGGTGTTGAAACAGGTGGCTCAAACGTGCAGTTCGGTATCAATCCAGATACTGGTCGTATGGTCGTCATTGAGATGAACCCGCGCGTGTCACGTTCATCAGCACTAGCATCAAAAGCCACTGGCTTCCCGATTGCCAAAATCGCTGCAAAACTAGCGATTGGTTACACGCTAGATGAATTGCAAAATGACATCACAGGCGGCAAAACGCCAGCCAGCTTCGAGCCTGCGCTTGATTATGTCGTCACTAAAATACCTCGTTTTAACTTTGAAAAATTCCCACAAGCGGATAATGTGCTATCAACGCAGATGAAATCAGTCGGTGAAGTGATGGCTATCGGTCGCAACTTCCAAGAATCTATGCAAAAAGCCTTGCGCGGCATGGAAACCGGCAATGATGGTTTTGATGAGCAAATCGACTTATCAAAAGTAAGCATTGAGAAAGCCCGTAGCGAGATTACCAACCGTTTGACCATCCCAACGCCTGAGCGCATTTATTATATTGCAGATGCTTTCCGTATTGGTATGAGCGTCGATGAAGTCTTTAACTTAACCAAAATTGACCCATGGTTCTTGGTGCAAATTGAAGATATCGTTAAAACGGAAACAACGGTAAAAGCGCTAGGCTTCGGCGGTTTGACCGAAAAGAACTTACGTAGCTTTAAGCGTAAAGGCTTATCAGACTTGCGCTTGGCGAAGTTGCTTGGCGTGTCACAAAAGCAGCTACGTAAAAAGCGTTGGGATTTAAATATCTATCCAGTCTATAAGCGCGTCGATACGTGTGCAGCAGAATTTGCCACCAGTACCGCTTATATGTACTCAACATACGATAGCGAATGTGAAGCCAATCCAACCGATAACAAAAAAATTATGGTTATCGGTGGTGGTCCTAACCGTATCGGTCAAGGTATCGAGTTTGACTATTGCTGTGTCCACGCCGCCCTTGCCATGCGCGAAGACGGCTACGAGACCATCATGGTCAACTGTAACCCTGAAACGGTTTCTACCGATTATGACACCTCTGATCGTCTCTACTTCGAGCCAATCACCTTAGAAGACGTGTTAGAAATCGTCCGTATCGAAAATCCTGATGGCGTGATTGTACAGTTCGGTGGTCAAACGCCATTGAAACTTGCTCGCGCGCTTGAAGCCGCTGGCGTCAAAATCATTGGTACGAGCCCTGATGCGATTGACCGCGCAGAAGACCGCGAACGCTTCCAGCATATGATTCAGCAATTGAACCTTGTGCAACCAACCAATGCATTAGCCACGAGCTTAGAAGACGGTTTGGTCAAAGCAAAAGACGTTGGTTATCCATTGGTGGTACGTCCATCATATGTACTCGGTGGTCGCGCGATGGAAATCGTCTACAACGAAGACGAGCTAAGACATTATTTGCGCACTGCGGTACAAGCCTCAAACGAAGCGCCTGTATTGCTAGACCGCTTCTTAGATGATGCCATCGAAGTCGATGTCGACTGTGTTAGCGACGGTACAGACGTCGTGATTGGCGGTATCATGCAGCATATCGAACAAGCTGGCGTACACTCTGGTGACTCAGCCTGTTCATTGCCGCCCTACTCGCTATCTAAAGAATTATGCGATGTGATGCGCGCGCAAACCGTTGCTATGGCAAAAGAGCTAGGTGTTATCGGCTTGATGAACGTCCAGTTTGCCGTAAAAGGTGAAACGGTTTATATCTTAGAAGTAAACCCACGTGCTGCCCGTACCGTACCATTCGTTTCTAAATGTATCGGGACTTCTTTAGCGCAAATCGCTGCACGCTGTATGGCTGGCACCTCGCTAAAAGACCAAGGATTTACCACAGAAATCGTACCGTCGTTTTTTGCCGTGAAAGAATCGGTATTCCCCTTTGCTAAATTCCCCGGTGTTGACCCAATCTTGAGCCCTGAGATGAAGTCAACGGGTGAAGTCATGGGCGTTGGCAAAACCTTTGGCGAAGCATTCTACAAGGCCGTCATCGGTAGTAATGAGCGTCTGCCCGGTTTACCAACTGAAGGCGAAAGCAAAACGGTCTTTATTTCTGTTCGTGACAGCGACAAAGCACAAATAGCACCTATCGCCCGTCAGCTAGCCGACTTTGGCTTTAATATCGTTGCCACCACTGGTACGCAAGAAGTTTTGGCTCAGAACGGTATCGAATGCAAGCAAATCAACAAAGTCACCGAAGGTCGTCCGCATATCGTCGATGCTTTGAAAAACGGTAAAATCGACATGATTATCAATACCACCGAAGGCAAGCAGGCACAAGAGGATTCATTCTCTATCCGCCGTAGCGCGCTACAAGGCAAAGTATTCTATGTCACCACATTAGGTGCGGCAGATGCGGTCTGTAAATCTTATGCGATTGATTTGCCATTTGAGGTTTATAAACTACAAGACTTACATGCGCAAGCAAAGTCTATTGTTTAGCTCTATTGACTTGGCTGAAAAATTTCAGTAGATTAAGCATAACCGTTAGGCTTGCCTAAGAGCTTATTTGAGCATGGTTCATCGTTAACTACAGTAAACCCTGTTTGAAATACAATTTAAATGAGAGATCTAAAAAGCATAGTGGCTAAACTGCGACTATGCTTTTTATTACGTAAGCTTAACCACGCAGATTATTAAATTGGTATCAATGAATGATAGCGACCTGACTGGTTACGCAGTCTTAACCATTACTCTTTTTATATTTTATATCCATCGCAATAACACGGGCATCATCTCCCTATTCACTAGGCGTAGGAGGTGGTGCCCGTGTTATTGCTTTAAGGAAAAAACATGCAACGTTACCCCATGACTCCGCAAGGACATGCCGCTTTAGAAGCCGAATTAAAACAGTTAAAAAGTGTCGACCGTCCACGTATTACCGCCTCTATTGCTGAAGCACGCGAACACGGCGATTTAAAAGAAAACGCTGAATATCATGCCGCCCGCGAGCAGCAAGGCTTTTGTGAAGCGCGTATCCGTGATATCGAAGCCAAGCTTGGCGGTGCCCAAATTATTGATCCTGCGACACTGCCAAAAGATGGCCGTGTGATATTCGGTGTGAGCGTCATTATCGAAAACATGGCCACTGAAGAAGAAAAACAATACAAAATCGTTGGCGATGATGAAGCGGATTTTAAAGCAGGTAAAATCTCTGTTAACTCACCGATCGCTCGTGGTTTGATTGGCAAATCTGAAGGCGATGAAGCCCGTATTGAAACCCCTAAAGGCGTGGTCGAATACGAAATCATGAAAGTCATCTATGATTAGTTTAGCGGGCTTTTATAGTGAGTAAAATAGTGGTCTGTTTAAGAAACAAATAGAGAAAACCGCAGCAAAAGTCATGATTTATAGGAAAGCAGTTACACAACGCTGCTTTTCTACTCAATTTGTTTTAGCGCATAATCGTTAAGTTGAGATTGCTAAACCGCTTGCTTGACATTATATTGAGATAATGACGAATAAATTGATAGATAGCTTGTATCGTTTGGCTGTCTATTATTAGTACTATTACCCTCGTTATTTGACCTGCTCTGTAGCGTCAATTAACGGGGGTTTTGTTATCTAAGCGCTCTTCATTTTTGTTTGACTTACTATCATTTTAAAGGACTTTATTATGACCACCACCATTAATCGCTCATCAGATGTGATACAAAAAACAGCCACATTCACGGTAGTATCAGTACTGTTAGCAGGTACTGTTATAGCCATGTCTGCTGCTAATGCCGCTCCTGAGGTGACGATTCTACCCTCTGCGGGCGCTAGTACCACTGTGGTTGAGCAATATTCTGATGGTAAAACGGCCGTTATCACCGCCACTCCTACTAGCATTGGTATGCAAGATGGTATGCCGTTTGCCGTGACTCAGATCACCAATGTACCGCGTTATGTGGTTCGCCAAGGGACTGTTAATACGATTGTCACTCAAGGTAGTGCGACCGTCACTAGCGTGCCTGTGACCAACCAGATAACCAATCAAAGCAGCCACGTTGATGTCATCGCGGTACCGACCAGCACCGTCACCCAAGTACTACCTACCACTCAAGTCCTGCCTATTACCACAGCGACCCAACTGCCCGTTATCAATACGTCAGTCATAAACGCACCTGTGACCACGATTACTTCTATAGATACCTTACAGCTCAAACCAACTTTTAGTACGCCTGATGTCGTCAACGCGCAAACCAAGGTCATGAAAATCCTCAAAAATAGTGATGGACGTGAGATTGCAGTACCCGCTAACCATATCGCGCCTGGTGATGTGATTGAGTATCATACCGTTTATACCAATACCACAGCGCAGCCGGTAACCGATATCAATGCCATGGTTTCTTTGCCAAATGGCGTGAGATT
>TARA_R110002051_G_scaffold109472_1_pt1 | contig 12081 bp, 3 predicted proteins | sample TARA_R110002051 | Tara Oceans TARA_R110002051 (sample SAMEA4397023) | marine metagenome | biome: Polar Biome; feature: [MES] marine water layer (ENVO:01000295) within the mesopelagic zone...; material: water (ENVO:00002006), including particulate matter (ENVO:01000060) such as......
TTCAACGGAAGTAAACAGCAGCTTTGGATGTTCAAATATTACTAGTGTAGATATAAAAGTAAATACCTCAGGCGGTGCTGCCCCATACACTTTTACAGTTAATGGCGGTTCAATTGTAAGTCCATCTTATACAGGGCAAACTACATACACAGTAACTTCACCTGGAGATTATAATTTTTTAATTACTGATTCAAATGGTTGTACGATTACCGCATCTGCAAACGTAAAAGAATTACTTCCACCGGTTGTAACAGCGTCAGGTGTAAATGGTACTTGTACAAATGGTGGCGCTAAAATAAATTTTAATATTAGTAATGGTAGAGGCTATAATCTTTCTTATAGAACAGTATCTACTGATCCTTTTGTTACGACACCACAAATTTCGGTAACAGATGGAACCTATAATCAATTAGAAGTTAGATATCAGCAAGGATCATTTTCGTGTACAATGATTTTGCCTCCTGTAACTGTTAGTAGTAGTGCAGGAATTACCTCTTCTGCAAGCCCTGTTATAACCTCTACAAACCGTTCATGTAACACCTCTGGAGGTACTGATGACGGATCAATTGAGTTTCTTGGAAGTTTTTCTGGAGGTTCTGGTAGTGGTTATGAGTTTAGCATTGATGGTGTTAACTTTACGACAAGTCAGGTATTTGCAAACTTACCTACAGGAACATATACCCCAATAGTTAGAGATAATTCAGGATGTCGACTAGAATTAACTGCTGTTGTCATAGCAGATGTAGATCCACCTACGAATATCGATTTTGTACAAAGTAATATTAATTGCGGAGCAGGAACTAGTGATGTTGTTTTAACTGCAACTGCAAATGCAGCGATTGCAAGATATGAGGTTTTAAGTCCTACTCCAGGTTTTGATGCTGATGCAGATGCGACAAATACAACCATTGCAGGATTAACTACGAATACTTCTTATGTATTTCAAATTACAGATGTTAATAATTGTACTTATATAGAGAGTTTTACTCCTATTAATATAAGTTCTATAAGAGCAAGAGTAAAATCAGTTGGTGATACTAGAGTTTGTACATCTGCGACAGACGGTAGTGCAACATTTATTATAGATGGTTTTGGAGCTCAATATACATATCAAATTAATTCAGAACCATTAAGTGCTCCTCAAAGTGCTTCAGAAGTAAACCTCACTTCAAGAGGAGCAGGAACTTATGTCATAACAGTTACTGATGTCGATACAGGATGTACCGATACCGCTTCAATTACAATTGTAGAATCTGCAATTTTCACCTCTACACCAGTAGTGACAAATATGAGTTGCCTAAATGGTAATATAGGTAGGGTTGTTATCAATACTTCAGGTGGATGGGGAAGCAATATGTATACATTGATAAATCCTAGTGGAGTAACTGTTGGTGGTGGTCCAAGGTCAAGTAATACTTTTGGAAATTTGACAGTTGCAGGCACCTATACCTATACAGTTAGAGATGCTGAAGGATGTGAAGTAACAGGAAGTTTTATTTTAACTCCTCAAGATTCACCAGTAATTACAATTGCATCATCTAACCTTTGTTATGAACCTATAAATGGTGCGTCAGTTACAGTAGCAGCAACAGGTGGTGTAGCAGTTTCAGGATATACCTATAGAATTAATGGGGGAGCGTATACTTCAAGTCCAAATTTCAATAATCTAGTACCTGGAACCTATAACATTGAAGTAAGAGATGATAATAATTGTACGGATGCCTTATCAGTAACAATAAACAGACAATTACAAGTAACAGCTGATATTGAAACAGAAATACCATGCGGTGGAGCACCTGGTTCTATAAGAATTAACATCTCTAGAGGATATTTATCTAATGCTACTCCTAAAATGTATCAGGTTAGTAGTGATGGTGGGTCTACCTATGGAATTCTCCAACCCTTTACAAGTAATAGTTTTTCATATGCAGTAAGTGCTGGAGGAGATTATGTAATTAGAGCAACAGATAATCAAGGTTGCGAGGCATTTTCATCACCTTTAGAAGTAAAAGATCCAGTAAATATTTTAGCAACTGCAGATCCTATTGAAGCAAGTTGTGGAGATCCAAATAGTGGCGGTGCAATTATAATTCCAGATGCTACTAGTGGCGTACCTCCTTTTGAAATAGATTTTGGAAATACAGGCACTTTTTCTTCTCAGACAGTATATACAGGCTTAACAGGAGGTAATACCTATGGTTATACAGTAAGAGATGCAAGAGGCTGTGTAACATTGGGGTTAACAGTTGCCATTCCAACAAGTACTGCTATTCCACCAGATGCTGATATTAGTAGTATAAATACAACTTGTGACATCATTACAGGAGCAAATTCAGGTACAATCGTTATCAATAGTGTATCTGATGGTACTCCTAACTTTACCTATATTGTATTAGATATTTTTGGAAATGAAATTGTAAGAGTAGGACCTACTTCAAATACAAATTTTACTATTGCAGATGCAGGATTGATTCCTGGGGATTATACTATAAGAACTGTTGATGCTTTAGGTTGTAGTGATATAGATTTTGTAACTATAGATCAAGTTGATATTGATGTTATTCCAGATCCAGTTGCTGCTCCAACATGTAGTGCTACTGGCTTTACAAACACAGTTACAATATTAGGTGGTACAGGACCTTTTTTAATTCGTTTGGCACAAGATCCAAATCCACCAGTTTCACCAAATGCTCCACCTAGAAGACATACGTTTAACAATTTAGTATTTGGAGTTACATACATTGTTGAGGTAACTGATACTGCTACTGGTTGTGTTTATTTTGATGAAATTCCTCCTCAAAGTGGTCCTTCACCTTTAGATATTACAGCTACTTCACCACCTGTTTTTTGTGATGATTTAGGAAACGGAAGAACAGATTACACGGTTAGTAATTTTACAGGACCTATTCAAATAGATTTAATAGATCCAGCAACTAATACTATTATTGATACTCAAAATTATGCAGGCGCAGGACCTTCATATTCTAATTCTTTTGATGTAGCACCAGGCACATATAGATTAGTAGTTACCGATTCAGATACTTGTACCGACGCCACAGATGTAGATGTTATTTTAAATATTCCTAATTTGGATATCATTAGAAATATCCCAGCAAATTGTAATGCATTAGGGCAATTGACAGTTCGTGGTAGTGGTGGAGATGGTGGACCATATACTTATGCTTTTGTACCAGCAGGAACACCTGTTGATAAAGATGGAACTTTAACACCTAGCGATCCTTCTGATGACTTTTCAAGTATAGATACCGCAGTATTGCCCGGTAGTTTAACAGGGATATCTTATGATATCTGGGTGTTAGATGGAAGAGGATGTACCTTTAATGTTTCGACACAAATCGTATTATTACAACCACCTTTACCGAATCCTACGATTATTGTTGATAATCAATGTGCTGCATCAGCAAGTACTTTTAATATAGAAGTTACCATGCCAGGAGCTACCAATACTCCAAGTTTCACCTTAAATGGTGAAAGTAAGTTTGGTGTTTATGATTCAGGCGCAGATTTATGGCGAGCTAGTTATACAGTAAGCACACCTGGTACATATAGAGTAGATGTAGTTGATGGTAACGGTTGTATAGGCACAAATACAGGTGAAGTATATGAATTTTTATCAGCGACTGGAGACTTTACAACATTACCTACCTGTAATAATGCTGATGGTACAATTAGCATAAATACGAATGGAGGTAGTGGAGATTTCACTTTTGAATTACAAAATAATGTAGGAACGCCAATAGCATCAGTTCCTACAAATAACACAGGTGTTTTTAATAATCAACCACCAGGTGAATATTGGGTTTTAATCACTGATAATATTGTAAATGATGGATTAGGGTTTTGTAGTTATACAGTACGTAACATTATTTTAGATCCAGCAATTCTTCCGATAATAGATCAAGAATTAGCTACTAATATTAGTTGTGATGGGGAAGATGATGGAACCATTTCTATTCTATTGGCTTCTGGTTCTAATGCTGATAGTCCAATAGAGTTTATTCTAACAAATACAGATACGAGTACAGAAATAAATAGAAATAATTCAGGCATATTTGAAGATTTAGCAGCAGCAAATTATCAAGTTGAGGTAGTTACTTCTAGAAATTGTAGTGTACTTTCTAGTATCTTAACAATAGCAGAGCCCGCAGATTTTCAAATAACGGCAACAAATACACCTTTTACATGTGAAATAGGGGCCAACAGGTTTAGTTCTTCAATCATAACCGTAACCGTTGATCCATCTAATCCTGGTACTACAGGTGCAGGATATCAGTATAGTCTATCAGGCTATTCTAATTATGAGGTAGGTAATGGAGCAACAAGTCATACCTTCGAAATAATTGATAATGGTTCTGCACAAGATATTACAGTATATGCAATTGATGGAAATGGTTGTAGAACAGAATTCACTTTACCAACAATTAATCCACCTAGTGAGGTCCAAAGTAATTTAATTGTTCAAAATCCATTAAATTGTGAAGATGCTGAAATTGTACGTATAAATGTAACTGGCACTTCAGACTTTACAGTTCAAACAACAGCTGCAGTAACCGTAGCAGATGTTACAAATGTTTCAGGAAATGCTTTTGTAGATATTAGCTTGCCGGTTTCTGGCGATTATTTATTTATAGTTCAAGACAATACTACTGGATGTTTATATCCGATGCCTAGACATGCAGTAGTAGATCCTATAGCGCCTATTGCAATAATTAGTGAAGCAAAACCAATTCAATGTTTTGGTGGGTCAGATGGAGAATTATTTATAACAGTAACTGACTATTCTGGAGTATATGATTATACAGTATATCGAAGTAATGATTTATCAAAGACAACTCCTATTTTAACTGGATCATTTGATACAAATAACTTTCCAGATGCAATTACAGGTGAAGAAGCAAGAATTTCAGGACTTTCTGGTGGAAATTATTATGTAGAAGTAAAAGCGCAGACTGGAACGAAATGCGCGGCGGACAGTAATGTTGCAAACATCCGAACTCCAAGTGGACCATTAATGGTACCAGCGGAAGAGATTGGTAATGTAAGTTGTACTGAAGATACCGGAAAAATAATAGCCACAGGACAAGGCGGTTGGAATAGTTCTCCTTACGAATACCGTTTATTATTAGAAGATACGGCAGGCGCAATTACTATTGGATCTATTTCATACTCAGAAATAGTAGCTTTTGGAACTGTAAACGAATTTGAAAATTTAGGAAGTGGAAATTATCGTGTCGAAATTCGCGATGTTGAAGGTTGTGAAAATTTCTATGAAATAACTTTAGATGCTATTACGCCAATTGCTGCTGGAATTCGTGAACCACAAGGGTTAGTTTGTCCAGATGGGAACGACGCAATTTTAGAGGCTTATGATCCAACTACTGGTGATGCTATTACCGCTATCGCAGGTGCAACAGGTGGTTTTGCAGGAGCAGGATATAAATATCAACTATTATACTTAAATAGTAATGATAATACAGATGTAATATCAAGAAGTGGACTTCAAGATACACCTAGATTTGATGGACTATCTAGTGGATTTATTAGTGCAGGATGGTATGCCATAGAAGTATCTTCTAGTTTCAATTGTGTTGGAGTTACAATACCTTATTTTGTAAGTCCACCATTACCTATAGATCCAAAATTGGTACAAGTTAGAGCACCAGGATGTGGTGGTCAAGGACAAATGCGTTTAAGTATAGAAAACCCAGAAGCTGGATACACCTATGAATACAGATCAAGCACTGCCGCCGCAACCGATCCATTTATTCCAATCACAGGATCATTTGTATTAATTAATGGTGATCAAGGCTTTTATCAATATGATGTTAGAAAAGTTGGAGGAGCAGGAGCTTGTTCTAGTCTTCCATCTGAAGGAATTACATTAGTAGACGCGCAAGCAGTCGAGTTAGTAGTGAATTTGCCAGATGATATTTCATGTGCTACAGAAAATGATGGTCGTATAGAATCATTCTCTTCAGGTGGAGTTGGTAATGAAATGTTTACGCTTTACTTAGGAGATCCTACGCCAGCATCTTCTTCCTATACTGCATTTAATCCTGATCCTTCTGCAACAATAGTCAGAGGTCCTCAAGCAGAAGGTACATTTGAAGGGTTAGCAGAGGGTACTTATTATATTGCTGTAACTAGTGGAATAACCTGTTATGATGTTAAAGGTCCATTAGTTATAGTTAGACCAGATCCAATTGTTTATAACATTACAACTACTAATATTACATGTAATGGAGAAGCAGATGGAGCAATTACTATAGAAGTTTTAAGTGGAGGTGATGGTCTAGTTCAATTTGCTATCAACCCAAATTTTAATGAATTCTTTAATGATCCTACTAATCCTGGAGTATATACATTTGAAAATCTTACAGCTGGGGCTAATTATGAAATTTTAATTCAAGATGAGCAAGGCTGTGGGGAACTTGTACCTGTGGTTCCTATTACAGAGCCAGATGTACTTGCTATTTCAAATGTTGTAACTCAGCCAGAAATATGCTTAAATGCATATGATGGCTCAGCTCAATTTGCAATAACTGGTGGAACTCCATTTGTTGACCCAATAACATTTACAACATATTATGAAACAAGAGTAGAAGGTCCTGGTTTTTCTATTCCCGATCCTAATGATCCTACAGGGGGGTATTTGAGAAATGATAATTTATTATTCTCCAATCTTCAAGGAGGACAATCCTATCGTATTTATGTAAGAGATATGAATGGATGTACCGATGAAAGAAATGTTACTATTGGACTTGGTGTTAACTTAGAATCAGTCGCAATTCCACAATATGGTTGCGAAGGAATATTTCCAAACAGTACAGTAACAGTCGAGATGACAGACAATTCATTGCTGCCAGAATTATTATTCAGCTTAGATATTAATGATATCACTGCTGCAAGTTCTACCAGAACTTTCGGAGATTTACCAGCAGGTAATCATATTGTTTACATTTATCATAGTAATGGTTGTATGGATCAAGTTGCATTTACGATTGATGAGTATATGCCTTTATCTTTATCAGTTTCTAAGACAGGACCAGATGAAATAACAGCTATAGCGGAAGGTGGTTATGGAAATTATCAATATTCTTTCCAAGGACAATCGACTGGTAGTGTCAATATTTTTAATATTAGTGTTGATGCTAATGTAGTAGTTAGAGTTGTAGATGAAAGAGGGTGTGTAGCAATGGTGACAATGCCATTCGATTTTGATTCTATGATAGAATTTCCAAATTTCTTTACTCCTAATGGTGATAATTTAGGAGATATGTGGTCCCCTAAAAATAGAGAATATTTCCCATATATAGAAGTTAAGATTTATGATAGATACGGTAGAGTAGTAGCAATTTTAGATCAAGTTAGAAATTGGGATGGTACTTATGAAGGAAATGAATTACCAACAGGGGATTATTGGTATGTCGTGAATGCGAATGATAAGGATAAGCAAAAATATGTAGGACACTTTACCTTGTATAGATAAAATATTTAAATAATAAAAAAGAAAAAGAGGATTAAAATTTTAATCCTCTTTTTCTTTTTTATTATACTTTGATTTATAAAGTAATGTTATATATTTGCAGTCCCAAAATATAGATGCAAAATTGTATCTTTTTTCGGGGTGTAGCGTAGCCCGGTTATCGCGCCGCGTTTGGGACGCGGAGGTCGCAGGTTCGAATCCTGCCACCCCGACAAAATAGAGTATCAATCTCAATCAAAAACCTGTTAATCGTATGATTAACAGGTTTTTACGTTTTTAAGGGTATCATTTAATTTGAATTGTTTTAAATAAAAATGTTACCTATTCGGTTACCTCCGAAGCAAACCCATAAAAAAGGTAACCGAATGACCTAATTTGACTTTTGTTTTTAATGTTTAATTTAAAAATGGAAGATTATGACACATTCAAACACCTTTAGTGTCCTTTTTTGGTTAAAACTGGCAAGTACCAAAAACAGGAAAGCACCTCTTTTATGCAAGAATTACAGTAAACGGCAAGCGTTCAGAATTGTCCCTAAAACGAAAAGTACTTATTTCAGATTGGGACACTACAAAGAACAGGTTAAAAGGCACAAGCGAATCAAACAGATCTGTTAATACCTACTTAGAACAAGTTAATGCAAAACTGTTCGACTGTTACCAAAAACTGCAAAACGGTAATAAGCTCGTAACATTGGACATCATCAAAGCACATTTTTTGGCAAATCTAGCATCTCACCATGCTTTAACGGATATTATAGCATACCATAATACCCACATGAAAGACACCTTGCGTTGGGGAACACAAAAGAACTATTACACCACCCATAAATATATTTTCTTTTTCTGAAACAAGAATACAAAATAACAGATATGTACCTATCAGAACTGGGGTATAAGTTTATCATAGATTTTGAAGGCTTTTTACGGCATAAGAACAATATGAGGAAAAATACGGTAATGAAACATATAGAGCGCTTACGAAAATTAATCAACCTAGCCTTCAAATTAGGGTGGATAGAACGAGACCCGTTTGTTAGCTTCAAAGCACAATTCATTGAGTGCAAAAAAAATATGTAATTACGCTAGAGTTTTCATTGTTTGTAGAATACAAACTTCTCAATTAGCTACTAGATTATTTTGGAGTGTTTTTATGGAGATTTTTGGTGCAGTAAAGAAACATTTGGATTATTTGTTTGGGTTACTTCAAATTTGCCATTATCAATTACCAAATTGGCAGACATTTCCATATTCGATTAATCCATACTTCACCTATTAAAATATCTTTTAATATTATTTCATAATACCCTTTGATGGTAATGGTATATGGCCCCTCCCATATTTTGGAGTTTTATTTTTAGCTCCCAAAAGACTTGATTAGTTGTTTTTGTTTTATAATTTTAAGAAGCCTCTAGGCTAACCTTTTCATTTGGAATTGCCTAACTCTAAAACCATGTCATTCGAGAATACGCAAGGTAGTATTACATTTCCAAAGGATATAAAGACTAAAATTCACATAACTTTTAGAGTAGTTTTTTAAAGAAAGGAGTAATTTTCTCTGCAATTTCTTTGTGATCAGATACACTTGGATGCCATAAACAACCATTATTATAAGCTTTGTCAAACTCAAACAATAGAATGGATTTGTTTGTATGTGATGTAAAATAAGATTGCACTTGATTTAAGCAAGAGAGTAGTAATGTATTTGAATCTCCTTGTATCATTGGGCTATTTAATAACACTATTTGTGTTTCAGGATAATGACTATAAATAGTTTTTATAAAATTAATATAGTTTGATATATACTTTTCTTTATTAAAGGGTAGTCGAGTCTTTTTTCCATCTCCATTTGACAAATCGTTGGTACCAATACAAATACTTACAATATCAGGTTTCTTTTCAAAATTATTTTTAATCGAAGTGTTTGTGTTGAGGTATAAGTTTTCATAAACTTGAGGCATTATTGGTTCTTCATTTTCATCATTCCAGTTTCTATACATTCCAATACCTGATACGGAACTTAGGGTGAAATCTACATTTAATGCTCTAGCAGTTATTGCACCATACGAAAAATAAACATTCTCCTGGTCAAAATACGCTCCTGTATTACACGGTGTTACACTGCCATCGGCTGCTGCACCACAAGTTATGGAATCTCCAATAAATTCAATAAATGGTTTAACAGATGGAGTACTAGGCAATATTTTATTTACAGTAATGCTACTAAATAAAAGAGAGCCGTTGCTAGCTTCAGATTCTTTAATTATTTTTAAAGAATGTTCCTTTTTATTTGAAGATATTTCTAGAACATATTCTTTTGAAGTTTCACTCTCAATCCTAATTCTTCTTTTATATTCTCCATCTAATTCAAATGAAACATAATTATAAGGCAGTTTTTCAGATTTCAGATTTATAGAACAGTAATCACCTGAAAAATTAATAGTAACAGAAGATCCAGGTGATATTAAAGCAGCATCAGTTTTAAGTAATTCATATCTTCCATCATATTGAAAATTTTCATTATCGAAATCGTATGTTTTTGGAAGAACCTTATTACAGTTGGCTATTATTGATAGTATTAATATTGGAATATAATAAATGTTCATAATTCGTTTTTTTTAGCATATATAAATGATCATTACTCGTAAGAATAGCTTTGTAGTTTTCTCTTAAAATAGTTTCCATGCCTTGATGGTGTATATTTCCAATCTGTAAATAATCTTGGTGCCCATTCAGGATCAAAGACCCAAATGACATAAGATATTTCTTTTTCATCTGCATAATTTGTTATAGCGTCTCCATAAGATTCGTCACTTATTACAGGAATGTGAGCTCCTGGATCTTCTGGTCCACAAAATCCAATCTCTGTAAGTATCAAAGGGTACTTTTCTTTTATAAAAGCCCAATCAGCCGTCCATTGAGCTTCCCAAGGTTTCTCTCTTTTTTGTGGGTAAGGGTGACTTACATAGGCAATGCCTTCTGCGTTAATTGGGTTGTCAATAACAGGAGTAAGGTTATAAGCCCAATTAAAACCAGCGACTAAAGGGATTCCTTTTCCGCCATTTGCTCGAATAATGGTTATCATTTCTTCATTGATTTTTTTCCATTCTTCCCAAGTTGCGGTACCTAAAGTATTATTGTTGGTGGTTGGTTCATTAAATAATTCATAAAATGCTACTGTAGTGTTTTCACCATATTTAGTAGCAACGGTTCTCCAAAAATCGTAGGTTTGCTTTAAAGTGGTATCATACATATCATGTTGATACATTTCTGTCTGTAAATTACCAATGCTATGCCAATCTATTATTACATAAATATTTAATTTTGTAGCCCATTTTATACCATCATCAATAAGCTTTAAATATTCTTTTTTTCCTCTTTTTTCCCAAGCTGTTGGATGCACAGGAAAGCGAACAATATTTGCACCCCATTTTTTTATCTCGGTGAAATAAGCCTTATTCCAATGACCTTGTTTCTCTAATTTATCTGGATCACTTGAATTGAGTCCTCTAAAAATAATTGTACTGTCATTTTTAGTGACAAAGTCATTTTTATTGACAGAAATTCTATCTAATTCATTTTGCGAAAAGCAGAAATTAGTTACTAAACAATAACTTATTACTACAAGTTTTCTTTTGATTTTTTTCATAAAATAGTACAACTTAATTTAATGATGAAATATCATTTATAAGTAAGTTATTTTATTATTTATTAATGAGAAAATAAAAATGAAGAATTAATTAAATTTTAAATGCAAATGACAATATTGTATCTATTTAAAATCAACCTTAACTTTAAACTCAATACATGAACATTTTTTGAGAAAATTGATTTTAATAATTTATAAAAAAGTTTTTTAAAACCTAATTTTAAAGAATAACATAAAAATTGTAATAAAAAATTGATGCAATTTTAATAAAGTTTAAAAAACAGTGCAATACTAATGATTTATAAGGTTTATCTAGTATCTTAATCCTGAAATAGTTATAAAAATATGACTATTTGTTTTAAAATGATTCGAACTAAACTAACACTAAAAAAATGAAACTTAAACTTTTACTTACATCATCACTATCCTTTTTTTTAACAACATTATGTTTGGCTCAGGAAAAAATTGACCTTGGCGCCATAGAAAAAATTAAAAATGAAGGTTTTAATAACTCACAAGTAGAGAATATTGCTTTTGAGTTAATTGACAAATCAGGGCCACGTTTAACAAATTCTAATGGGTATGAAAGGGCTGCAACTTATGCAGTCAAGCAGTTATCAGAATGGGGTTTATCAAATTCAAAAACCGAAGCATGGGGAGAATTTGGAAGAGGTTGGGAAGTAAATAAGAGTTATGTTGCCATGACCAAACCTTATTATATGCCTTTTATTGCTGTTCCAAAAGCTTGGACATATAGTACAGATGGAGAAATTGAAGGAAAGGTAATTTTCGTTGAAATTAATACTGAAGAAGATTTTGCTAAATACAAAGGAAAATTAAAAGGTGCGATTGTTGGAGTAAAATCTACAGATGACCAAGGTCCAACTTTTAAGCCTGATGCTGTAAGGTTTACAGAGGAAGAACTT
>TARA_R110002051_G_scaffold44442_5_pt1 | contig 12076 bp, 7 predicted proteins | sample TARA_R110002051 | Tara Oceans TARA_R110002051 (sample SAMEA4397023) | marine metagenome | biome: Polar Biome; feature: [MES] marine water layer (ENVO:01000295) within the mesopelagic zone...; material: water (ENVO:00002006), including particulate matter (ENVO:01000060) such as......
GGCGTGACGCTCGGGCTCTCGCATCGCGAGTTCGTCGATGCCGCACGGCTGTCGGGCAAGGGGCATCTGTCGATCGTGCTGACGGAGGTCCTGCCCAATGTCCTGCCGGTCATCGTCATCACCATGTCGACGACCGCCGGATGGATGATCCTCGAAACGGCCGGCCTCAGCTTTCTCGGCCTCGGGGCGCAACCGCCGCAGGCAGACCTCGGCTCGATGCTCGGCGAGGGGCGGGCACAGCTCTTCACGGCACCGCATGTTTCGGTGGTGCCCGGGGTGATGATCTTCCTGATCGTCATCAGCCTGAACTTGCTCGGTGACGGCATCCGCGACGTGCTCGATCCGCGCCTCAGGTCCGGCGCACTCCTCCGTCCCGGTCCGGTGACGGCGGTCGATCCGGAGCGCTCCCGACCGAAGAACGGCAAGCCGAGTGCCATCCTCACCGTCGAGGGGCTGGAAACCGGATTTACCCGTAACGGTCGCTACTCGGCTGCCGTGAAGGGCGTCTCCCTGCATCTGCACCCCGGCGAGTGCCTGGGACTGATTGGCGAAAGCGGATCGGGAAAGAGCGTGACCGCCTTGTCGATCATGGGGCTGGTCAGCTCGCCGCCGGGCACCATCCGCAATGGCGCGATCTATTTGCATGGCGAGGACGTGCTGTCGATGCCGCAGACCCAGTTGATCGCGGCGAGGGGCAGCCGTGTCGCCTATATCTTCCAGGACCCGCTGACGACCCTGCATCCGATGCATTCCATCGGTCGGCAGGTGGAGGAGGCGATCTCCGCGCACCAGACGCTGAGCCGACAGGCTCTGCGTGAGAGAAGCATCGCGCTGCTCGATCGCGTCGGGATCCCGGACGCCAAGGCGCGGGCAGGTCACTTCCCGCACCAGCTCTCCGGGGGGCAGCGGCAGCGGGTGGGGATTGCCATGGCGCTTGCGAACGATCCGGATGTCATCATCGCCGACGAGCCGACGACGGCGCTCGACGTCACCGTGCAGGCCCAGATCCTGGCGCTGCTGCGCGAGCTGCAACGGGAGCGCGGTATGGCCCTGCTCTTCATCACGCATGATTTCGGCGTGGTGACTGAGATCTGCGATCGCGTCGCCGTCATGAGGGATGGCCGCATCGTGGAGACAGGCAAGACGCAGGCGGTGCTCGGCGATCCCCAGCACGATTACACGAAGCGACTGATCGCCTGCGTGCCGGAGATCGGAACCGGCAAAAGCTTCCTCGACAGGGTGGCGCCGCTCTTTGCTGCCGATGCGGAGGAACGACCATGAGCGGCAGCGCCATCGAGGTCCGCAATCTGACCAAGACGTTCGGCGGCGGGCGGTCACTGTTGGGAACAGAGCGGCATGCGGTGAAAGCCGTCGACCAGGTGTCGCTCGTGCTGCAGCGGGGCGAAACGCTGGCAGTGGTGGGAGAGAGCGGATCGGGCAAGAGCACGCTTGCGCGCATGCTGGTCGGGCTCGAAGAGCCGACGTCCGGGGAGATGCGGATTGCCGGACGCGACGCCGGGGAGTTTCGTCGCGACGGCCCAAGAGCCTTCGGAAAGATGGTGCAGTATGTTTTTCAGGATCCGGTCGCCTCTCTCAATCCGCGCAAGACGATCCGGCAAGCCCTGGAGGCGCCGCTGAAACTGCTGAATGGCTATGACGCCGGGAAGCGGCGGGTGCGGATGACGGAACTGCTCGATGCGGTGCAGATGCCGAAGGACACGCTGGATCGCTACCCGCACGAGTTTTCCGGCGGCCAGGCTCAGCGTATCGCGATCGCACGGGCGCTGGCGGCCGAGGCCGAAATCCTCATTCTCGACGAGCCGGTGAGCGCGCTCGATGTGTCCGTCCAGGCTCAAGTGCTCCTGCTCCTGCGGGACCTGAAGCGGCAGTTCGGCCTCTCGTATCTGTTTATCAGCCACGATCTCGCCGTCGTCGAGGCGATCTCCGACCGTGTTGCGGTGATGCACTACGGTCGGCTCGTCGAAGAGGCGCCGACGGACCAGTTGTTCAGGGCTCCCCGCGACCCCTATACTTGTCAGTTACTTGACAGCGCGCCGAAGATGAAGACCGGTTGAGGCCGGCCAGTTGCTTCGGCGCAGGATCACGATAAACAGGATCGAGATGATGATCTGCCCGCGATCGGCATTATATGCCTTGCCGGTGGCGGCAAGCGCCCAATGTCACTCGAGGCGCAAGATCAGACGAGGAGAGGCCAGGTCGTGAACGCGTTCTATTCCCTTTACAGCCATGAGTTCCTGCGCGTGGCGACATGTGTCCCGGCCACCGAGGTGGCGGATCCCGACTTCGCCGTCACCGAAACACTTCGGCTGGCGGAGCTCGGACATGCCGACGGTGCGGCGGTCATGCTGTTTCCGGAACTGGGCCTCTCATCCTATGCGATCGACGACCTGCTGCTTCAGGATGCGCTGCTCGATGCCGTCGAGCGGGCGATCGGCAAGATCGTCGAGGCCAGCCAGGCGCTCTATCCGGTGCTGGCGGTGGGTGCGCCGCTGCGGGGCGATGGACGGCTGTACAATACCGCCGTGATCATCCACCGCGGCAAGATCCTCGGCGTCGTTCCCAAGGCCTATCTGCCGAACTACCGGGAGTTCTACGAGCGGCGGCACTTCTCCCCGGGCGCCGGCGTCACGGACGCCACCATCTCGGTCGCGGGACACCGCGTCCCCTTCGGCGTCGATCTGCTGTTCCGGTCCGAGGGTTCGGTGCCCTTCACCTTCCATGTCGAGGTCTGCGAGGACTTCTGGGTGCCCCTGCCGCCATCGACGCGCGCGGCCATGGCGGGTGCGGAGGTGCTGCTCAACCTGTCGGCGAGCAATATCACCATCGGCAAGGCGGAGACCCGTCGGATGCTCTGCGCCAGCCAGTCCGCCCGTGCGGTGGCGGCTTACGCCTATTCGGCCGCCGGTCCGGGCGAATCCACCACCGACCTCGCCTGGGACGGCCACGCGGCCGTCTTCGAATACGGGGATATGTTGGCCGAGACGGAACGCTTTCCGACCGGTGGCACCTTCGTGACCGCCGACATCGATCTCGGTCGGCTGCGCCAGGAGCGGATGCGGCTCAACAGCTTTGCCGATTGCGCCCGCCAGGAGCTTCCGCAGGGTCACGGCTACCGCAAGGTCGGCTTCACGCTCGACAAGCCTGCCGACGTCGTGCCGCTCCGCCGCCGGATCGAGCGTTTCCCCTATGTGCCGTCGAACCCGGCGCGCCTGCGCGAAGACTGCTACGAGGCCTACAACATTCAGGTCCAGGGCCTCGCCAAGCGACTGGCCGCAACCGGCATCAAGCATCCGGTGATCGGCGTCTCGGGAGGGCTCGATTCGACCCAGGCGCTGATCGTCGCCGCCCGCGCGATGGACCTGATCGGGGAGGATCGCAAGAACATCCGCGCCTATACGCTGCCGGGCTTTGCCACCTCCGATTCAACCAAGAGCAATGCCTGGACGCTGATCAATAGCCTCGGTGTCACCGGCGAGGAAATCGACATCCGTCCGGCCGCGCGGCAGATGCTGGCCGACCTTGGCCATCCCTTCGGCACCGGCGAGCCGGTCTACGACGTGACCTTCGAGAATGTGCAGGCCGGTCTGCGCACGGACTACCTGTTCCGGCTGGCCAACCAGGTCGGCGGCTTGGTGGTCGGCACGGGCGACCTCTCGGAGCTCGGTCTTGGCTGGTGCACCTATGGCGTCGGCGATCACATGTCGCACTACAACGTCAATGCGTCGGTCTCCAAGACGCTGATCCAACATCTCATCCGCTTCGTCGCCCGGTCCGGTGACGTCAGCCCGGAGACCACCAAGGTGCTGGAGGCCATTCTCGCCACCGAGATTTCACCGGAACTCGTGCCGCCGGGCGAAGAGGGCGTCCTGCAGTCGACGCAGGATATCGTCGGGCCCTATGCGCTGCAGGACTTCAACCTCTTCTACCTTACCCGCTATGGATACCGCCCGTCGAAGATTGCTTTCCTGTCGTACAACGCCTGGAGCGATGCGGAGAGCGGCGTGTGGCCGCAGGATATCCCGGAAGACCAGAAGCGGGCCTATGCGATGGCGGACATCCGGCACTGGATGGAGGTCTTCCTGCGGCGCTTCTTCAACAACCAGTTCAAGCGCTCGGCTGCGCCGAACGGCCCGAAGATCTCCTCCGGCGGCTCCCTCTCGCCAAGGGGGGACTGGCGTGCACCCTCGGATGCCAGCGCAAAGGTCTGGCTTGCCGAACTCAGGGACAACGTGCCGGCCGAATAGGATGCAGGGACGGCCTCAGTCGGACTCTTGCTCCGTCCGCCTCCGTGGCCCGACGGACTGCCGCTCGATGATGTGGCAGGCGAGCTCTATCCGGCGCGGAAGTGCCGGCATTCCCGAGCAGATGTCGCGGAGCAGATCGACCCCGGTCATGCCGATCTCGCGCGCCGGAATGTGCACGGTGGTCAAGGGCGGGTTGAGGAAAGCGGCCTGCGGCAGGTCGTCCATGCCCATCACCGAGACGTCACCCGGCACCGAATAGCCGGCGCTCTGGAGTGCCGCCATGGTGCCGACGGCCAGGCTCTCGCCGGCGGCAAGCACGGCCGTGAAATCCAGGCCCCGCGCCGCGATCCGATCGGCGATCGCCTGCTGCGCAAGCTCCGGAAGCCAGTCGTCGACGGCCATGACCAGATCTTCCGGGTGCGGCAGGCCGCGATGCGCGAGGGCATCCTGCCATCCCTCCAGGCGCCGCACGATCGTCCGTCGCCCCGGGCGCATCAGGAACAGGATGCGCTCATGTCCCTGCTCGATCAGGTAGTCGGTCGCCACCTGCGCCGCCGAGCGGTTGCAGGGCGTGACGCTGGAGAGGCGCATGAAGGGATCGTCGCCGTTGACGAGCACGACCGGTTTGCCGACATCGCGGGTGGCTGCGAGCATGCGTTCGTCATCGACGGTCAGAAACAGCAGACCCGCCACCTCCGGATCCGTGCGCGCTTCCTCCAGCACCCTTCGCTCCTCCGCTTCGTTGGCAATCGGCCGGGTGACGATGTCGATGCCGAGCGTCTGGGCGCGCTCCCGGATGCCCTCCAGCACGTAGAGGGTGAACTGATTGCGGACGTAGTCGATCATCGCGGCACTGGATGCGGCGAGAATCACCTTGGTGCCCGGGGTGGGATTGGGGAGTGCGTAATTGGCCGTCTTGGCGGCTTCGAGGATGCGGATGCGCACGTCGTCGCGCACGCCCTTCTCTCCGGAGAGCGCTCGCGAGACGGTGCTTAGCGACACGCCGACCTTCTTCGCAATGTCCTCGAGACGCACGCGGCGCGGCTTTTTCCCCCGCTTGCCGGATCCGGTGTCCATGGCTTTGCCCTCCAGTTTTGACAAACTGCAAAAAATTTTCAGATTGCGCAAGAATTTTTCAAGTGCTTACATTCCCTCGCCGCCGGGAGAGCGGTCTGTTCGGATAGCCTGAACAGTCTGGGAGGAAATGGCATGCATGAACCGGCGGGGGACATCCGTCGCAAGCTGGACCTGCTGGTGGCAGGGATGACGGGCTTGCGCCACGACGGACGTTTCGACGAGCCCAATCTCGACGGCACCGCCGGCGACTACATCTCCTTCGACAGCTGGGAATGGCCGCAGGGCGTCGGCCTCTACGGGCTGATCCGCCTCTGGCTGTTCACCGGGCGGGAGGATCTGAAGCAGCTCGTCGAAGACTGGTATTCCGCACGACTATCGACTGGCCTCCCCTCCCTCAACGTCAACACGACCGCACCGATGCTGGGACTGTCGGTCCTCTGGCGGGAAACTCGCGACCCCCGCTGGCAGAAGCCGCTGGACGACTGGGCCAACCGCGTCATGGCCGATATGTCACGCACGGAGGAAGGTGCCTTCGAGCATCACGTGTCGGACAAGATCAATCATCACGAACTCTGGGACGACACGCTCTACATGGTGGCGCTGTTCCTGGCCTCCTACGGCCAGGCAAGCGGACGCCGGGAGCTGGTGGATGAGGCCGCGCGCCAGTTCCTGGTGCATTCCCGCTATCTCGCCGATACCAGAAGCGGGCTCTGGTTTCACGGCTGGACCTTCGATGGTCGCCACAATTTTGCGCAGGCACGCTGGGCTCGCGGCAATGCCTGGATCACGGCGGGAATGCTGGACCTGTTCGATCTCGCCGAGATGCCCAAGCCCGTCGAGGATTTCCTGCGGGGCGTGCTGGTGGCGCAGGTCAACGCACTGCTGCCCTTGCAGACGAGCTCCGGCGCATGGCGCACATTGCTCGACGATCCGACCTCCTACGAGGAAATTTCCGCCACCGCCGGGATCGGCTACGGCCTGCTGAAAGGCCACCGGCTGGGGCTCGGTGGACAGGCCTGGCAGGCCGCAGGTCTGAAAGCGGCACAGGCCGTCATGCGCAATATCGACGAGACCGGCACCGTGCTGAACGTCTCCTATGGCACGCGCATGGGCCATGACCTGCAGTTCTACAGGGACATCCCGATCCAGCCGACCGGCTACGGCCAGGCCCTTTCGATCCTCTGCCTCTCGGAGGCCCTTCGCCACGCAGACGCAGGAGAACAAGCCGCATGACGATGAAGGTTCTTTACGGGGCCGGTCCCCAGGACATCAAAGGCTATGACACCGAACGGCTGCGGGCGGAGTTCCTGGTCGAAGGGATGTTCCAGCCGGATGAGGTACGCCTCGTCTATACGCATGTGGATCGCCTTATCCTTGGCGGTGCCATGCCGTCCACCAAGGCGCTGACCTTCGGCGGCGGAGAGGAGATCGGCACGCCCTTCCTCCTGTCCGCGCGCGAGATGGGGATCGCCAACCTCGGCGGCACCGGCACGATCACCGTCGACGGGCAGAGCTTCACGCTCGAGAACCGCGACGTGCTCTACGTCGGCCGCGGCGCGCAGGAGCTTTCCGCATCGAGCGCGTCTTCGGACACGCCGGCGCGCTTCTACATGAACTCGGTACCGGCCGGCGCCGACATCCCGCACCGCCTCATCACGCAGGCGGAGTCGAAGCCGCTCGATCTTGGCGAGGCGCGGCGGTCGAACAAGCGCAGGCTGCGCATGTACATCCATCCGCAGGTCGCTCCGTCCTGCCTGCTCCTGATGGGCATCACGGATCTTGCCGAAGGCAGCATCTGGAACACCATGCCGCCGCATCTGCACGAGCGCCGGATGGAAGCCTACTGCTATTTCGATCTCTCGCCCGAGGATCGGGTCATCCATCTGATGGGGCGGCCGGAAGAAACCCGACACCTGATCGTTGCCGATGGCGATGGCGTCCTGTCTCCGGCCTGGTCGATCCACATGGGAGCCGGCACCGGTCCCTACGCCTTCGTCTGGGGCATGACCGGCGAAAACCAGGAATACAATGACGTCGCCCCGGTGGCCCTTTCCGAACTGAGATGAGCAGATTGCGATGAACGCACAGACCCATTGGATGCAGAAGGCGCTGAACGCCGGCGACCCCGTCCGCTACTGGCAGATTGGTCCCGTTGCCGAAGAGCGCTTCGACGTGCCGGACGCGCCGATGAAGGGCGAGATGGACCCCTTCTTCTTCCTGACGAAGGTCAAGAACTTCATTCCGCACGAATATCCGTGCCGGACGATCTTTGCGGAAACCTTTCGCGGCAAGCGGCCTGAAGTCCGCGGGGAGTTCGAGCCCCAGCGCTGGTGGCTGCCGTTCGGCTCTCCACGGCTGGATCTCTCCGGCTTCTGGTTCCGCCCGACGCGCCTTTCCACCTGGGTCCGCACCTATATCGACGCCGAGGCCCCCGGTACTGCCAAGATCCGCCTTGGAACCTGCGGTGGCGCGGTGATCTGGGTGAATGGCAGCGAGATCGGCTGGATGGCGCCCTATAGCCGCAATCTGGAAGTGAAGCAGGAGTTCGATCTGCCGCTGGTGGCGGGACTGAACGAGGTTACCATCTTCTTCGATGATCTGGCGGAACGCGATGCGCGCTACTTCTTCCAGCTCGACTATCTCTCCGGGCCGAAGGCCCGGCTGTCACTGCCCGTGCCTGTCGCGGGTTCGGTGGCGGAAAGCCTGGAGACGGCACTCGACGGCATGCATTTCGATCGCCCGCATTACTTCGGCGGCGATATCACCTTGCACCTGCCGACGCCGCTGCCGGTGGAGGTTCATGCCAATGTCGCCATCGAAGGCGACTTCATGTCGAGGGAGCGCTTCGACGACGACTTCACGCTGCCGGCTGGTGCCAGGACGCTTGCCATCGGGCCGTCCGACCGAGCTCCCGCCGACTTCCGGCATTTCCGGATCACCCTGAGCACGGGTGGGTTCGTCGCCTCCCGCTCGCTCGGCGTGGAGATCTGCCATACGGAACGGCAGGGCCAGGCTGCAGCGACGCTTTCCGACCGGATCGTGGAAACGCTGGACGAGGTGTCGGAGCATTCCGAGCGCGACACCGTCCGGGCCTTCGCCCGTCTGGCGAGCGGTCGCGGCGGTGCTGATACGGACGCGATGATCGAAGAGATCCTGCCGTCGATCGAGGATTGCCACGACTGCGCGGATTTCTCCCTGGTGCCGCTGATCTGGTCGCGCACCGTCTGGGGCGATGACATCGGTTCGTCGACGCGGGATCGGATCGACGCCGCCATCCTCCACTACCGCTACTGGATGGATGAACCGGGCAACGACGTGCAGTGGTATTTCTCCGAAAACCACGCGCTGCTCTTCCACACCTCCGCCTATCTGGCCGGCCAACTGCTTCCCGAGGCGACCTTCGTGCGCTCCGGACGCACTGGGGCCGAGCAGAGCAAGGTGGGTGCCGCCCGCGTGCGGGCATGGCTCGATCACTTCGAGAAGTGGGAGATGGCGGAGTTCAATTCGGCACCCTATTTCCCGATCGACCTGAAGGGCCTGACGGCACTTGCTGCTCTTTCGCCGGATCAGGACATCGCCGAGCGGGCCAAGGCAGGCATCGTGCGCCTGTGCGAGATCATCGCAAGGTCGGCGCATCACGGCATGGTCACGGCGGCCCAGGGCCGCTCTTACGAGCACACGCTGTGTGCCGGGCGTTCGCTGGAGCTTTCGGGGGTATCGCGCCTGCTCTGGGGCAAAGGCTGGTACGGTCGCCGCGTGCATGCCCTGCCGCAGCTGGCCGTCTGCCTGCGCGATCATGGGCTCGAGATCCCGCCGGCCCTGGAGGCAATCGCCGACCACCGGGCGACCGAGCATCAGGAGTGGCGGTTCGCGCAGGGCGACGGCAGCTTTGCGGCGCTCTATCACTACAAGAGCGAACATTTCGCCATGGGATCCACCGTCCACTACCGGTGGGACGAATGGGGCTACCAGGAAACGGTGCTCCATCTGCGGCTTGGTGAGAAGCCCGAGGCGGCCGTCTGGATCAACCATCCGGGCGAGAGCATTCAGTTCGGCTACGGGCGTCCTTCCTATTGGGGCGGGTGTGGGACCGTGCCGCGGGTGCAACAGTATCGTGGCCTCGCAGTCGTCGAGTTCACCCTGAAGCCGGAACAGCCGGATTTCACGCACGCCTGGTTTCCAAAGGGTGATTTTGACGACGTGCGCGTGTCCGGCGATACGGCGCTCGCGAGAAGCGGCCGCGGTGCGGTGCTCCTCAAGGGAAGCGGAGATCTTGTGGCGATGGAGGAGGGGCCATCCGCCGGCAACGAACTGCGCCAATACGGGATGACGAGCCGCTGGATCGTTCGCGTCTGCGAGTCAGACGACCTGTCATCCGTCGAACATCGCTTCTCGACGCTCGCCGTCAGCCGAGAGGCCGATGGCATCCTGGTGATCGACGATCCCGAATACGGTGCCGTGCGCTTCCATCCGGACGGCTCGGTCGATGCCGAAGGGCGCCGGATTTTGCGAAGTGATTATACCGTCGTGGGTGAAGCAATTATGCTTTAATCCGCAGCAACCGGACGGGAGGAGGCCCTGTCCACCAAAGGGAGGAACTAGCATGCAGACCAAATCCATCATTGCGGGACTTGCGCTCGCACTTCTGACGTCCACGGCCGCCAGCGCCGGCGACGTCAGGGTCATGTGGTACTCGGACGGCGTCGAGGGCGAAGTCATGAAGGATCTCGTCGATCGCTTCATGAAGGAAAACCCGGGCATCAACGTGATCCTGGACAATGTCGCCTACAGCGTCATCAAGGAACAGCTGCCGGTCCAGCTCGAAGCCGGAAACGGCCCCGACGTTGCACGCGTGACGGCGATCAAGGACCTTGCCAAGCACTGGCTGGATCTTCGTCCGCTCGTCAAGGATCCCGCCTATTGGGACGAGAACTTCGGCGACAAGGCCGACTGGATGCGTCCGGACGGCTCAGACCAGATTTCCGGCTTCATGACGCAGCTGACGCTGACCGGCGGCTTTGCCAACAAGACGCTGTTCGAGCAGGCGGGTGTAGAGATGCCGGGTCCGCAGGCGACCTGGGAAGAGTGGGCAGCAGCGTCCAAGCAGGTCGCCGACAGCCAGCAGGTGCCGTTCGCCATGGCCATCGACCGCTCCGGCCATCGCATCACCGCACCGATGCTGTCCTACGGCGTCAACTATATCGGCGAAGACGGCAAGCCGGCACCTCTCGACCAGGGCGCCAAGGACTTCCTGACGCAGTTCGTCAGCTGGACCGAGGAAGGCGTGTTTGCCAAGGACGTCTGGGTTTCGGCTGCCGGCAACACCTATCGTGCCGCTGCCGAGGACTTCATCAACGGCCAGCTCGCCTTCTATTACTCCGGTTCCTGGCAGGTGGCGAACCTGACCACCAAGATCGGCAACAACTTCGACTGGGTCGCCACCGGCAGCCCCTGCGGCCCTGCTGCCTGCACCGGCATGCCGGGTGGGGCCGCCCTCGTGGCGGTGAAATACACCAAGAACCCGGAAGAAGTGGCCACCTTCATGGACTGGATGGCGCGGGAGGAGATCGTTCGCGAGTTCTCCGAGCGGACGCTGTTCCTGCCGGCCCACAAGGGGGTCGTCGAGAAGGGCGGGTTGAACTTCCAGACGGACAACGAGCAGGCCAAGGCGGCGCTCGGGACCTTCGTGGAGGCATCCAAGGCCACCTCGGAGACGGCGCTGAAGCTGCCGGCATGGCGCTGGGCCGATACGGTCTACGCCGCCATCGTCACGCGTGTGGGCCAGACGCTGGCCGGCGAGCTTTCGCTGGAGGATACGTTTGCCCGGATCGACGCCGACATCGCGCAGAAGGTCAAGGACGCCGGTCTCTGATGACCATCGTGCCTGATCTGCCAAGACTGGCTCTCCCCTGCGGGGGAGAGCTTCAACTCTGGAATCACGACTGCCTGCCCACTGGAGGAGCCGTATGACACCGCCCGCTGCCGGCAGCCCCGCGCCCTCGCGATCGTTTGGCTCAATCCTTCTCGCGCCCGTGAAGCTCGTCATAGGGATCATCGATGTGCCCTTGCGGGCGCTGCAGAAGGCCACCGGTATTTCCGGCATGGCGATCTTCTTCCTGGCGCCGAACATGCTGATCTTCGGCATTTTCGTGCTGCTGCCGCTGGCGATCAACTTCGTCTACTCGATGACAGGCGGCACGGCCTTCTTCCTGGCCGACCGCACGTTCATCGGGCTCGACCAGTACGACCGCCTCTTCGAATGCTCCAATTATCTCGACCCGATGTCCTGCCAGGAGGATGCCTTCTGGACCGCCGTCGGCAATACCGGCTGGTTCGTGGTGCTGCAGGTGACACTGATGATCCTGGTCGCGCTCGGCACGGCCCTGATCCTCAACCGCAAGCTCAGGGCCCGCTCCTTCTGGCGCGCCGTCTTCTTCTTTCCCGTCCTGTTGTCGCCCGTCGTTGTCGGCCTGATCTGGAAATGGATCCTGCAGCGGCAGGGGCTGTTGAATTTCGCGCTGTTTGAAATGGGCATCGAGCCGCACAACTGGCTGACGGACCGGACCTGGGCCTTCGTCGCGGCGGTCGGGGTCTCGATCTGGGCGCATATGGGCTTCTATGCCCTGATCCTGCTGGCCGGCCTGCAGGCGATCCCCAAGGATCTCTACGAGGCGGCCGAGATGGACGGAACGAAAGCCTCTCGCGTCTTCTGGCGCATCACGCTGCCACTGCTG
>TARA_R110002051_G_scaffold140454_1_pt1 | contig 12067 bp, 9 predicted proteins | sample TARA_R110002051 | Tara Oceans TARA_R110002051 (sample SAMEA4397023) | marine metagenome | biome: Polar Biome; feature: [MES] marine water layer (ENVO:01000295) within the mesopelagic zone...; material: water (ENVO:00002006), including particulate matter (ENVO:01000060) such as......
AAAATTGTTGGCCAGAGGTGGGTCAGATTAATTGGCCATTAACACTGATCTGAAGGCGGCCGTTTACGACTTCGCCCCAAGCCGGGCGGGTGAGCATGCCCGCACCTTCCTGGGGGATTGGCAAGGTAAACTGGTGTGTGACGATTACGCCGGTTACAAGGCCGGATTCGGCAAGGGCATCATCGAGATCGGCTGCATGGCCCATGCCCGACGCAAGTTCTACGACCTGCACGCTGCCAACCAGAGTACGCTGGCTGAACAGGCACTGGAGTACATAAAGCTGTTGTACCAGGTCGAGCAGGAGGCCAAAGATCTCACGCCCGAGCAGCGACAGATCATGAGAAGTGAGCAGGCCAGCCCCATCGCTGATGCACTGCATAAATGGATGTTGGCTCAACGACAAAAGGTACCGGACGGAACGGGTACGGCCAAAGCATTAGATTACAGTCTGAAACGGTGGGCAGCACTGACGCGCTACCTGGACGACGGTGCTGTGCCCATCGACAACAACTGGGTTGAAAACCAGATCCGACCCTGGGCACTGGGCCGATCCAACTGGTTGTTTGCCGGCTCACTGCGCAGCGGTCAGCGAGCGGCTGCCATCATGACGCTGATCCAGTCGGCCAAGCTGAATGGACACGATCCCTATGCCTACCTGAAAGATGTGCTGAGTCGGCTGCCAACGCAGAAGAACAATGCCATCGAAGAACTGCTGCCGCACAACTGGAAGCCGGCCATCAAGGTGTGATGGCCGGACGCTTACCACCTATCAGCCAACCTCTGATTGGCTGTGCGTACACGACCCTGCTAAATGGAAAACCGTTGCCGAGCCATGAAGGATCGACAGTACAGCCCGCCATACTGAATCTTACTTCTATTGATAAAGAAGAGCTCGCAAGCTCAAATAACATGAGGATTCCATATGAAAACAATCAAGATCTTTGGCGCAGCGCTGGCGCTGATTGGCGCCCTGGCAGGAAGCGGTGCAATCATCGCCACTCTGACAGCAATGGCAAAATTCCCGCCACTTTTGGTAGCTGTTTTATTAGCTTGCTGGATCTTAAGCCGACTGCCAACCTCCGAACCACTGACCACCTGACGCTCACCCCCTTCAAACAGTCAAAGGCTGTTTGGAGGGGCATAGGTTATTTTTTGTTTTCGCAATTAAGCTCGACCGACGGCCAACTCAGACAGCCGCATGCAGCGGCGTCTGCTGCAGCCGATTAAGCGCCAGCTCCAGAGTAGCCAGATCAAAAAGCTTCAGCTTGCGTTGCGCCCAACCCTCACCGGCTGGCCATTGACTCACACCTTCTTGCAACGCCTGCGGCTCAGGTGCTACCTGCTCTTCCACCAGCAACCAGTCAACAGTAGACAGCAATTCAAGCCCAAATGGTGATTCAAAGCCGTCAATCAGCCTGGATGTTCTTTCAAGAGCCGGTAGATAAGCGCTTGCCTCTGTTTTCAGATAGAGCTCCACCATCTCACGCTTGGCATCATTGAACCAGATAGGATCCAGTGGATCGCAATCGCTGATGCGTTTATCGCTTTTCAAGTAGCTACCATCCAGAGCATCCAGCAAGTGGCGAAGACGGTCAGCGTAAGGGCCGTAATTTCTAGCGACAAAGCGTAGATCGAGCGGTTCCAGCCCCTCAGCCTCGATGGCCCGCTCCAGGAACCAGGCGAGCTTCTGGATTTCCAGCAGGCTGCACTCCATACCCATAACCCAATAGCGACGAACAAGCTCAGCAATCAACGCGCGGGCAGGCGTCAACTTTTCAACGCCCTTGGTTTTGGCGACATTCTGGTAGCGGGTTGTGGGCTCATAAATGATGATCTCCACGCCCTCCAAATCACCCAGCGCCTGCTCGATATGCGGTTTCACTTCATTCCAGTTCAAGCCACCATTCCCCGCCCCCAAAGGCGGGATAGCAATGGAACTGACCTTGTGCTCTTCGATGAATCGCCGCAGATCCGCTAAACCATCAATGATCCATTGCATCTGGGACTTTGCACGCCAATGTTGCTTGGTCGGGAAGTTGATGATCCAGCGAGGCCCCATAAGCTCGCCCGTTTCCGTGACATACACACGGCCAACCTTCACCTCACCTGTTTTGCAGGCCTTGGCATAAGCAGCCATGTTGTCAGGGAAGCGATCCTTGAACATCAGTGCGATACCCTTGCCCATCACGCCAACAGTATTGACGGTGTTCACTAGCGCTTCGACGTCCGCATCCAGCAGATTGCCGGTGGTGTAACTGATCATGCTGTTCTCCAGAATCGAGCCTCAAAAATACCATTGAGGCCTGCAGTAGACATCCAGTTGGACACCCGTCCTCGCCACCTGTTCTTCCAACTCGCTTTTCACCTGCGGTGTGTTGCAAACCACACCCAGCAACGCCTGGATTGGAGCCTGCCGATAGATCAGCGCCTCCGCCTGGTAGCGCTCAACCTTCTCGGGATCGTCCGGATCCCGCTTGAAGTTGCGCTGTTGCAGCAGAGGCCAGTCGATAAATCGCAAGCCTGCCAGATCATTATAGTAATTCGCCGTCTGGGTGTACGCATGACGATCCGTGAAGACGAACGGCAAACTCAGCTCTGCAACCCGATACAGGCTGGAGACCAGAATAACGATATCGGCATTTGGTACCTGAGCCACTCCTCCCCGCCCGGTATGGATGTTGAGGAGCATAGGTGAAAAGGGGGTGAAATAGAAAGGGACAAAGTCGTTAAGCATTCCACCCGGCGCCAACGGCACCGAACGCGTGCCTCGACGGTCGATCAGCTCCTGGTTGCCAATGGTCACCCAGTCAGACGATCGGGCCTGACTGTTCACCGCGTGCAACCCATTGGCCAAAATCCATGGCATATTGCGTCGGTGGGTGATCCGCCAGATCAACGCCTTGTCGGGGTTTAGGTTTTTATAGTTCATCAGCAAGCCTGTTACGATTCACCTTTTGGATGGACAACACCCTCTCTTCCCCCTGCTTGGCTGAATCGGCCTTGAGCACTTCCGGCACCAATGTCAGCCTAGATACATTTTTTAATGAGTTTTCCGGCGCCACAGACGAGCGCATCCTGTTGTGAATGCTTTTCTCAAGATCCAGCGGAAACGATCGCAAACTAAGCTGGCTGTTCTTATTTTCACAGTACCGGCAGAACTCAGCCGCAGGATCATTCATCAATCGGCACGCTGAACACTCCAGAGCCTTACCATCCCATTCCCGAACTGCCTGAAACATGGTGACAATGATCATTGCCTTGCGCTCAACCAGCACCTCTGACGCTACGGTTTTCTGAGGCTGAGACTGCTCCATGGCCTCCCTGTATTGCAAGGCGCGATGTTCTGCTTCAGCAGCTTGGCGCTTACGCCGTTCTTCAGCATCCTTCTTTTTTTGTGCCTCTGCCGCTTCCAGCTTGGCCAGCAGATCTATCTCCCATTGCTGGTTCAGCAGCTCTACCTGGTTTTGCAGTTGCAGCAAGCTGTGCGCTTCAAGCTGCTCTGCACGCAATGAACGAATCCAGCGTCGGTTATCAGAATCAGCCAATACAGCCTGCTCGAAGAATGCTTTGTCGTTGATCTGCTCATCTGTCAGCCCATGCAGATCAATCTCCATGCTGGCAAGGTTCAGTTCTTTCATATACTGCCAGCGCCTATGCTCATTGCGAGCGGAGCACTTGATCCTGACCGCCAACTGCCTCCCCTGCACAGCAACCAAAGCGTGAGCTCGCACCCCACCCAGGTCGACAAACCGCTCTACCGAATCAGCATGTATAAGCGATACGTCAAATTCAATCTGCTCGCTACAAACAACACCGCTTTTGGCAGTCCGACGAAGCTCTGCTTGATAACCAGCCAGCAATAATGCTTTGCGCTCAGCTATCAACTGGACAGCTGCCCGTCTGATGCCCTCTGATCTTCCATACTCGCAGCTTTGGGCTGCAGTATGCCGAAAGTGAGGAATTTGCTTACGCCCCTTATTGGCGGCGACAAGAGGGTGACGGCAAGCCGGACAGTGACAGCCGCATCTCTTGCCGTTTTCAACTTCGTGAGCGAGGTACATTCGGCCGTCACGTTCTCCCCACGGTACCGCTGCGTAGCTCATGCACCCTCCGCTTCCCTGCCCTCACATCAACTTACTTGAACGCCTCATTCCTCCTTGCCCCCCGCTGCAGGCCTGGATGCTATAGCACTCAACGAGTTGCTATCGAAGCTACGCAGGAATAAAGGGTAGCCGTAGCCACCCTCTCCTGTTGCCTTGATCAGCTATGCCTGTGGCGATAAGTCCAGTTCGTTGGATAGCTCATAACGCGTTAAAAGTTCAGCATCAGCCTGGCAAGTATAGCTGGCTACCAACCCCGACAAGGTAGTGTTCGGCGAGACCGCCGTATGCGGTACCAACAGATAAACCCAAGGCTTACCCCCAACCTTCTGGCTGTGGCAGACCGTAGCAAGGTGTGCCCAAAGCGTCGCGAGCTCTGCTTTTTGTAGAACCAATGCCTCCTTCATCTGATCCGCACGCTTACTCTCAATGATCAAAAACCGATCACTTCTTTCAACCACAAAGTCTGGCTGATAAGGGAGGCCATCAGGGCTATACAGTTTAAATTGGTTGGGACCTGGCTTCATCCACAGCCTGACGCTCGGATCTTTTTCCAAGAGCTCGCTCATCTGCCGCTCTGTGTCGGAGTCGAATTTAGCCAAGTGATAGCAGGATTTACGGAAGCCGCTGAAAATGTATTTTTTGATTTCGCTCAGCTTTTCGGGTGCCTTACGAAAATCAGAGGCATAGTGACTGCCGACATCTTCAAAATTCTGTGGGCGCAAATCTTGGAAGGCAGCATCAACCGTGACCCGATATTTGGTCTGCCCCCGCCACATATTTTTCTTCATCTCGGCAAAAATAGCTGCCGCCATCTGCTTGGAATGCCCCTGCAAAACACTTTGCAGCTCTTCGGGCTTCTCATACTTCCCGGCGAAGTGCTTAACAACTTGACCGGCCAAGTCATACAGTATCTCTGCATGGGCTTCGTAATCGATCTCAGGGAAGTCGATCAGCTTCGAGACTATGAAATCTTCAGGCCTTAGCTGCTGCTCCGCACTGGCATCCCCGATGATGCTCTGTCTTTTTTCCGTGCGTAGCACCTGGATCAGCAGCTCTTGCGCCAGCGGCTGATAATTCCAGTGTTTTAGATCAAGCCTGAAGGACTTGAAGCCAAAGGACACGTCTTCGGTCGGCGTGATCGTTAGCGCAGGTATAGGGATAATTTTTTCGACGAACTGTTCACAAATGGCCTTTACAATTTCCTGCGCCTTTTCAGTAGAAACAGGGAAAAGCGCTTGCTGCGGCGCTTGAACGGCCTGCACTGCCTTTAAGACAAAATCTTGCACTTCTGGCTTTTTCAGGTCCGTCAGGCCGCCCACCTTTTTGGCCGCTTGCTGCACGACAACTTGTATCGCCGCCTCGGCCAGCTCTACCTCTTGCGCATTGTCCAACGTAAAGCTGGCTGGGGCCTCCTTGGCCTGCAATGGGACACTAGGTGCGCTGCTCCCATAACTAACCTGCGGGCTCGGTTCAGGAGATGGTTTAGCCAAACTCTGTACCAAATGCTGCAGAGTATTTTGTGCTGTCACCATCTGCGGCTTGATTGAGGGCACATCACCGCCGTCACCGATAAACACCTGCTTCAGTTTCTTGGTAACACCGTTTTCGGTTTTGGCCAACTCAATGAGTGCGTCGAAGCGGTCGTGAGAGATCACCGTCAACTGATCGACCTCCGCCACGCCAGTGCGCTTGCCGTAAGGCAGACGCAAACCACGCCCCAAGGTCTGCTCGGTCAGAATGTCTGACGCCGAAGCCCGTAACGGTACGATGGTGAAAAGGTTGGTTACGTCCCAGCCTTCCTTCAATTTGTTGACGTGGATGACAATGTCCGTATCACCACTTTTCTCAATGTTAAGCAAGCGCTGAGCGTTTTCGTCGCTCTCTTGACCCGAGGTTTTTGAGTGAATCTCAATCACCCTCCCTCGGTAACGACCAGCAAAAAAGTCGTCCGACTCGACGAACTTCCTGACTTCAGAGGCATGGGCAGTGTCTTTGGTCACCACCAACATAAAGGGCCGCACAATCGGCTTGTCGTGATTATTAGCGTAGGTTTCGAGCGCGACCTTTACGTGCTCGTGGTAGTTAATCCCGTCCTCCAGCATGATGCGCTCCAAGGTTTCCGGATCAACCGACTTTGGGTCAAAATTCGCTCTGGTGCCTATAGCAGGCTCTTTGACGTAGCCATCTTCCATCGCATCCGGCAACTCGTAGCGGTACACCACATTCTTGAACGCCTGAGGTTTACTGCCGGTGGTTTTCGGTGTTGCCGTCACTTCAAGGCCCATGATTGGCTGCAACTCTGCAATGGCCTTGAATCCAGCACTACCGCGATACCGATGCGCTTCATCCATCAGCAGGACCAAGTCCTCGAGCTCAGACAGATACGAGAAATAGCTGTCGCCTATGTACTCCTGCAGGCGTTTGATACGAGGGGCGGCCCCACCTCGCACCTCGGAATTGATTTTCGAAATGTTGAAGATATTGATGATCACACTTTCCCGGCCGAACAGATCCCCGCCGCGCACACCACGACCTTCCTCATAGTTTTCTGCGTTGACAATCAAAGGCGCATTATGAGCAAAAGCCTGTATCCCCTGGAATACATATTTAGGGCTGCGCGGATCAAAATCGAACAGCAACTTCTCATAAATCGTTAGGTTTGGCGCCAGAATAAAGAAATTCTGGCTCTTACCAATCATGTGCAGATAGCTGATGAACGCACCCATTAAGCGGGTCTTGCCGACCCCCGTAGCCACGGAAAAACAAACCGACGGGAAGTCGCGTTCGAAATCGGCAAAGTCCGCGTCAGTAACCTCACTGAATGCTTGGCGCACCTGCTCACGAGCAGCCTCTACATCAGTGCCCTTTTTCGGATCAATCAGCCCTACGATGGTGTCGAGACGTCGCAGCGCCTCTGCCTGGGGCTTGCGTAACGAGAGGCGCTGACTAATTTCGGCAACTACACGATCCTTGTTTAGCTCAGTCATCTCAGTTTTCCTCAGAACCATCGAATAGGCTGGTCTGCGCTACCGATGCTTTAATTTTTTTGGATTTGTTCGGTGTGGCGTCTGCTTCTTCGGGGTCTTCGTCTTGCAGAGGCAAGGCGGCGATTTTTAAGGAGTAATCGTCTTTACCCCACTCGCAACGATCCAACACTACACGAGGGATCTTCTTGATGGTTAGGTTCACCAGGCTATCGCCTGCGGCCTCATAAGCCATGCAGCAAACCAGCAGACTGCGCTCTTCCCCCACCTCATCTGACAGGGCCTTGAGTTGGTCAAAGGTTAAACTGTTGGTGGTCACGAAGATAAAGGCGTTTTCAGTGGCCTTGCCGTGCATCCAGTAGTGTTCGGTGGATGGCGCGTAGGTGTAATTGAAATGCTTGCACATAGCCTCAGCCAGCATTTCCGGCTGGTAATCTTTGTTGATAACAAAATTGCCCCACTTGTCTTTTTGCAACAGCGAAGGCGCAAGTTTGAAGAAGCGGTAACCACCACCGCCTTGCCAATTTACAGCCTCCGTTACACCACCTTTATCGGAGCCGTCGATTACCTTCTGCATACGCGGCACGATATGAGTTTTGGCATGCTCACCCAACTCCACCGTAATCCAGCGGCGGCACATTTTGTGGGCAACAGCCGCAGTTGTGCCTGACCCACCAAACGAGTCTAGTACGAGGTCTCCTGGGGTGGTGGCCAGCTCAAGTATTCGCTTGATTAATCGCTCAGGTTTAGGTGTATCGAAGGGATCATCCGGATTAATCGCCTTAACTTCATCTCTAGCCTCATGATTGTGGCCCACATCACCGTGTAGCCACAAAGTGGAAGCAGGCGTGCCCGAAATTTTCAATTCCGAAAGAAATGTCTTACGAGAAGGGTTTGCGGTGCCATCCACGCCGAACCAGATCTCATCATTATCATCCATCATGCGCAGAGTATCAGCGGGGAAACGTGGCGACGTTCCCCGTGGTGGAGTCCAGATAAACCCATTTTTAAATTGAAATGAAAACGCTCTTTCCTTTTCTGACCCCGTCCTTTTGGCATATAAAGGTGTGGCTTTCCATGGGCCCTTAGGATGATTATCTGGGTTTCTATACCTCTCATCCATTTCTGAAGTTCGAGGCAATCGATTTGGTCGCCAGGCCATTTTATTTTTGGCGTAAATAATCACGTGATCATGGCTATCGGAAAGCCATTTGGCATCATTTGCTACTGTGTATTTTTTTTGCCAAACGGCGTTTGCAACAAAATTCGAACGTCCAAAAATTTCATCGCATATGACCTTGAAGTAATGGGCCTCATTATCATCAATTGTGACCCACATTGAGCCATCCTCTGCAAGGAGGCTGTATAGCAACTCAATTCGGTCTCGCATCATTGTCAGCCAAAGCGAATGCTCAATTCCGTCGTCATAATGTTCAAACGCCGACCCAGTATTGTACGGGGGGTCGATAAAGATACATTTCACCTTGCCGCGCACATTTGGCTCAGTCTCCAACGCTTTTAGCGCGAGAAGATTGTCCCCGTGGATCAGCATATTATCGAAGTGATCACACTCACGACGTGTTTCGGCGTGATAGGAAAACTCGGGCTCTTCAACAAAAATGCGTGGCTCTAGGCGCGGACGCTCGTCTTTGCCAATCCAGGTCAGTTCAAGTTTGGTTTTGCCGGCCATTAGATCAGGCTCCATCGAATCGTAAACAGGTGGGCTACCTGTGGCGTCAAGTTTAGTTGTTCAGCAATGGTGTCGAGCATGGCTTCACGCTCATTATCGATCTCACGCAGGCGGGTATAAAGCTGATGCTGCAGGTCATCCACCTGGCGCTTTAAAGTCTTGGCTTCGTGTTGCAGCTCAAGTTTGGCGGCCAGATTAGCGGTTGCACGGGCGAGTTTATTCTTTTCGTTGGCCTGCTTAGTCAGCTCCTTTATCTTCTGATCGTAAGCCACACCCGCGTCATTACGCCACGCATCCAAACGGTCCTCTTCCTCGTTGAGAAACTCGCCCAGCCGCTCTTGCGCCTGCCCGACAAGTGCCGTTTGCCGCGCCTCAGTAACCGCCGCCAAATCAGCCTCGGGAGCTTGCCCCATAGGTGAGCCAAGCTCTCGTGCAGGGATATGCAGCAAGCGCTCGGCGGTACTCGGATCCAGCATGCTTCCGTCATCGGTGAAGGCTGCGCAGATCAGCTCATCCCAAGTGCGAGCGGGAGTTTGTAATGTAAGGCGCGAAAGTCGCATCCAACCTGACTGACCACGTAAGCTAGCCACATCCGCCAGATTGCCAGCGTAGGCGTTGTAATCTAACTCAAGCGTGGCCACGGGGGTTGATCGCGCCTTGGCCTGGGCGACCAATTGGTCCGCTAGACCTCCATCGCCCAAGCGGAAGAAGCGCCAGCCATTATCCTCTGCCTCAGGCCATTCGGTAGACCAGGTGCTACGCTGGTAATCAAAGCGTTCAGCATGGTCTGTATGAAAATGAGCTTCGGGTAATTCGGCGCGGGCAAGGTTCAACAGAGCCCTCCGGAAGTCGCCAAGGGCGGCATGAACCCCCTCCTTGCGGCTCATCAAGCGCTCAATCACCTTTTCGTCCATTTCAGCTAGGATCTTATTGCGTGCATCCTGTTTCGCCGCATCAATCTCGACGCTGAATTCCTCTTGCAGGCGATCGAAAGCCTCGTTGATCTCATCATTCGAGCGGCACGTCTGGACGATCTCCAGAATGCGCCGTTCAATATCCACACCAGACTCAATTGCACCCAACACTTCATCAGACGAGCCAAATACGCCCTCGAAGAGCTTGAACTTCTGCTCTAGGAGCTGGTGAATGCGTTCTTCAGCCTGGTTCTTCCGATTGAGGAAGTTGATGACGGTGACGTCGACCTTTTGTCCGTAACGGTGGCAGCGGCCAATGCGCTGTTCAACCCGCTGCGGGTTCCAAGGCAAGTCATAGTTGATCAGCAGTGAGCAGAACTGCAGGTTGATGCCTTCAGCACCGGACTCCGTAGAAATAAGAATGGAGCGATCATTTTTGAAGGCGTCAACAATGGCAGCCTTCATATCGGCCGTTTTGGAGCCTGAAACGACTTCAGTGCCTTTATTTTTGGCAAGCCATGCTCTGTAGATTGCAGAGCTGTCTTTATCGGTATTTGAGCCATTGAGCATCACGGTTTGACCCGCAAAGCCATACTGCTCCAGCAGGTCACGCAAGTAGGTCTGGGTGCGTACGGACTCGGTAAATACCACGGCCTTATGCTGACCGCCTTTACCTTCTATCTCCGCCATAACGATGGGCAAGCATTCCAAGAGTGCTCGCCCTTTGGCGTTGTCGTTAATGGAGGTGGCAATATCTCGGTAATGCGTCAGCTCGGCAATCTCGGCCTTAAGCTTTTCCGGGTCAATCTCGTCAAGATCATCATCCGTATGGTCTTCGACAGCATCCGCCTCAGTTGCCGCGACAGAACCGGCATCCCGCCAAACCTCAGCATCTTCAGCAAAACCGTCGAGATCATCCAGGGTTTCGTCGTCAACTGCGAGCTTAGCCTGCAGGCGGTTCACCATCTTATCTAGGGTTTTGGCAATGGCAAATGAGGATGAACCCAGGATCTTTCGCAAGGATAAGGTGACCAGATGGCGGCCATTCTTCCCCAGAGCAATCGTGTCTGGGTTTTGCAGGTAGGCTGACACTGACTCGTACAGATCCAGCTCAAGTTTGCTGGGGGTGAAGTCAAAGGTTTTCGGTAAACGATTGGTGTAGTTGATCAATCCCGCCTTTTGGACCTGACGACGCAAGGTGCGCTTGCAGATGGGTTCCAAACGATGCTGCAGCAAGGTCATAGCGGCAAGATTACCCTTACCGCCGAACTCAGCCTTAAAAGCCTGTTCCGAGCCAAAGTAGGCCTCATCAATGATCGTAACGAGGCCGTAGAGCTCCATCAGGTTGTTCTGCAACGGCGTTGCTGTGAGCAGGAGTTTCTGACAACCCTGTAAGGCATCGCGCAGGACAGCGGCTCGGGAGTTGTCAGCAGCTTTGTAGACATTACGCAGCTTGTGCGCCTCATCGAACACCACCAGTTCCCAAGCAACCTTTTGCAGCTGATGGGCGATACGCGCGGCATATTCGTAAGAAACAATGATGATGCCTTCTTTACGCCCGATGGGATTAGGCTGCCCACTGGCTTCCAGGTCTTTCAGGCGCTTGGCATCCAGGATCACCGAGGGCAACGAAAACTTTTCACGGAGCTCCGTTGCCCATTGCTTGCGAAGAGAGGCTGGCACAATTAATAGAAGGTTTCGACGCTGCTCCCACCAGCGCTGGCTTAGCACCAACGCCGCCTCGATGGTTTTGCCAAGGCCTACCTCGTCAGCGAGGAGCACCCCTTTGGATAGGGGGGAACGCAAGGCAAACATAGCCGCATCGACCTGGTGTGGGTTCAGGTCCACACGAGCAGAAGACAAGGACTGGGTTAGAGACTCGTCGGCACCGATTCCTTCACGGGTTAAGAAATGGGCGAAATACTTGGCTTGGTACGGGCTGTAGCTCATTCTGAAAGTACATCCTCATCTTTAGGTCTTTCTGCCGTACAAGACAAAAAGGCATTAGCGAGATAACCCATCTCAGCCGGCAGCAGGATGCTGGAGTGCGCCCCGTTGCGGCCGAATTTGAAGCCCAGTTTCTGCTGTGTAGCGGTGCTGCTCATTAGCGATCATTCTCCAGGGTAAAGCCGGGGGCAATTGCTAGATTGGCTTGTTGCGCAACACCCTGGGGATCGCACAGTGCCAGCTGGTACTCATCCGGGTTGAGGCGCGCATCCAGACTGCAATCCACGCCCCAGCGCCGAAGCAAGTAGGCGGCGCTGGCGGCTCTGGCGGCAAGCTGTAAGGATTGGCCGGGTTGCAGGTTGTAATCGAGCTCTATCGCTCGAACGTAAGCCGCTCTGGGGTGAGGGACAAGCTCCAGCGTCACCAAGC
>TARA_R110002051_G_scaffold142429_1_pt1 | contig 12062 bp, 10 predicted proteins | sample TARA_R110002051 | Tara Oceans TARA_R110002051 (sample SAMEA4397023) | marine metagenome | biome: Polar Biome; feature: [MES] marine water layer (ENVO:01000295) within the mesopelagic zone...; material: water (ENVO:00002006), including particulate matter (ENVO:01000060) such...
GACGTGGCAATCTCATCAACTAAAAATGAACAATTCTCAACCACACATAATTCAAGAAGGAAATGTCCAATTCCACTTAGGCGAACTAAAAGGCAATAGGATTCACTATGATTTCCAAAAAATCTTAACCTATTTAGATGCAAAAGGAAAATTAGTCTTTGGTAAAAACTTCAAAATTCACAAAGAAGATGAAGCAATTCTATACAAATTATGCATTTACTTTATTAGAGATTTTGAAGGTTGCAAAAAATTAGGAATAGATCTTAATAAAGGCATTTTATTATCTGGGCCAGTAGGATGTGGTAAAACAAGTTTAATGAAATTATTACCGCATATCGGGCCTCATCAAAAAACATATAAAGTAATTCCGGCAAGAAACATAGCATTTGAATTCAATAACAAAGGCTTTTCAATCATAGAACACTATGGCAACAATAACTATTACTGTTTTGATGATTTGGGTGTAGAAACCATTGGAAGACATTTCGGTAAAGACTGCAATGTTTTGGGGGAAATTTTGTTATCAAGATATGACTTATTTCTAAAAACGAATAACTTTCAAAATGTCATTTCGAGCGCAGTCGAGAAATCACATAATTGTAAAATATTCAAAAATAGAAATCTCACACATGCAACCACAAACCTCAACGCGCAAGAATTGGAAGAAAGATATGGCAATCGTGTACGTTCCAGAATGCGCCAACTCTTTAATTTAATTGCTTTTGATCAAGAAAGTACAGACAAACGAAAATAACTTTTTCAATTTCTATTCGAATGATTGATTCAAATGCTACCTTTTCAATTATTTGTTCACATTGTAACATTGTTCACGAATAGTAAACATATAGAATAAATGAACAAGTGTATTTTAAGTAAATAATTTAGATACACAATTTCATGAACTACAGTATAAAAATATACCTATAAGTATATTTTCACACTATAAATGTATATTATTTTATACATTATAGGTATATTTGTATTATTTTATATACATATAGGTAATAATGGCAAAGAAAAAACAAATACTATTTCCAAAGCATCAATTAATTTTGGAGCAGTTAGGTGAAAACATTAAATTAGCAAGAAAGAGAAGAAAGTTAACAGCAATGCAAGTATCGGAAAGAGCAGATATCGCGAGAATGACACTATATCAAATAGAAAAAGGAAATTCTAGTGTTGCAATTGGTGCATATTTTAATGTACTACGTGTTTTAAGTTTACAAGAGGACTTTTTAAAACTTGCTGCAGATGACGAATTCGGTAGAAAATTACAAGATTTAGACTTATTATAAAATGGCAACGGGAAAACAAGACATATATGTATACGCCCATTGGAAATCAATGAAAGAAGCACAATTAATAGGAACATTATCTGCTTTATTTGCGAAAGGAAAAAAAGCCTTTAGTTTTGAATATGATAAGAATTGGTTAAAGTCTAAACAACAATTATTATTAGATCCAGACATACAGTTTTACGGTGGTCCACAATACCCAAACAATAAAGAGAATTTTGGCGTTTTTTTAGATAGCATGCCAGATACTTGGGGTCGAACTTTAATGAAGCGAAGAGCAGCACAAGAAGCTAGTGAAAAAGAAGAAAAGGCAAAGACATTATATGAAATTGATTATTTACTGGGAGTATATGATGCAAGTCGTATGGGAGCTTTACGCTTCAAAACAGATATAAATGGTGAGTTTTTAGATAATAGTGATCGGTCTCCAACACCGCCATGGTCATCTATTGGTGATTTGCAAGAAGCTGCTAAAAACTTTGAAGAGGATGCTGAAAATGAAATTGCAAAAAAATGGTTAGCAGTATTAATGGCTCCTGGTTCTTCATTAGGTGGAGCGAGGCCTAAAGCAAATATTCTAGATAAAGATAAAAATTTATGGATAGCAAAGTTTCCTGCAAAAAATGATACTACTGATAAAGGGGCTTGGGAATTCCTTGCTTATCAATTAGCATTAAAAGCAGGAATCCAAATGTCAGAGTGCAGCATCCAAAAGATTGCAGGAAACTACAACACGTTTTTCACTAAAAGGTTTGACAGAGAAAACGATGAAAGAATACATTTTGCTTCAGCAATGACAATGACTGGTAACACAGAAGAAACCATCAGAGACCATCCAGCAAGTTATTTAGAATTAGCACTATTCATACAAAATTTCGGTTGTGATATTGATGAAAACCTAAAACAATTATGGAGACGTATCGTTTTTAACATTGCAATTTCCAATACAGATGACCATTTAAGAAATCACGGATTCATTCTTACTCAAAACGGTTGGATATTATCACCAGCCTACGATTTAAACCCATCAATAGAAAAAGAGGGTTTAGCCCTAAATATTGATACCGATAATAATGCATTAGATTTTGATTTAGCTAAAAATGTGGGAGAATATTTTCGCTTAAATGAAAATGAAATGAACACAATTATAAATGAAGTTATACTAGCAGTTGATACCTGGAAAGAAGTCGCTAAGAAAATAGGTATTTCTAACAAAGAGCAACAAATAATGGACAAAGCTTTTAAAATTGCATAAAAAATAAATCTAAAAATTTGGTAGTAAAGGAAAACATTTCAAAAAAGATTGCAACATTATGGGAGAAATTCTTTTATTAAGATATGATTTATTCCTAAAAACCAGTAATGTCACTTCTACAACTTCGAGCATTACCTGAAAAGGGAAATATATTTTCCGGAAAAGCTAGCGAGCAAAGCTCATCGAGAAGTCAAGAATAGTAACCCACGCAACAACCAATCTAAATGCACAAGAACTAAAAGAACGCTATGGGATTCGTGTACGCTCTCGTATGCGTCAATTGTTTAATTTGTTAGCCTTTAAAGAAAACACTATAGATAAACGTAAATAATTCAGATAATTCTAAAAAGTATGCTAATACTTAAATATATTTGCTTTTAAGTATAAAAAATCTGTTATGAATAAGAAGAAATGGAATAGATTAAAACTTGTTTTAGTGGAAAACGATAAATCTAATAAGTGGTTAGCAGAAAAATTACAGAAAAGTGAGACAACTGTATCTAATTGGTGTACTAACTCAAGACAACCTTCAGTTCCCACGCTTATCCAGATTGCAAATGTTTTAGGAGTAGAAGTAGGAACTTTGTTAATATCTAACGAATAATGGCAAAAAAACCTTTTAAAGTTTCAGCTAGAACTGCAAGACTGATTGGGCGTGAAAATGTAGCTAATGCAGATGGTGCTATTATAGAATTAGTAAAAAATTGTTATGATGCCGACTCTAAAATCTGTATTGTTTATTTAGATATTCGTTACGATTCTATTCCAAAAGAATTAGGAGCTTCTAGATACAAACAGTTCGAACGAGAAACTACAAATGAATTAGGTGTATCATTTATTGAATCTGCTTATGAGAAAAATTCTAGTAAAACAAATACTGTCTATTGTATAAAAAAAGATACTGATGATAATGTATTATCTGAACTTGAATATTTCTTTAAAAGTAAGAACAGTCTTTATATCATAGATGCTGGGGAAGGTATGACCGAAGAAGTTATTGACAATCACTGGATGACTATTGGGACTAATAACAAACTTGACGATTTCATTACTACTTCGGGTAGAATAAAAGCAGGAGCCAAAGGAATAGGACGTTTCGCTTTGGATAGGTTAGGAAGCCTATGTAATATGGTAACACTTCCTATAGTTGATAAAAAAGTAAGCTTTACAGGATTTAATTGGAAAGTAGATTGGGAAGATTTTGATGGAGAAGGTGTAAGTATTAATCAGGTCGAAGCTGAATTTGAAAAAATAGAAAATTTAAAGTATGACAGACATATAATAAGTCTTATGCCTGATATAAGAGTTTCATCAATAATCACTAAAAATAATACAGAATTTGCAAAGGGTACTCTTTTAAAGGTTTCTGAATTAAGAGACTGGTGGACTAAATCTCAAATTGATAAACTATATAATAATTTAGAAATTCTTACACCACCAGGACATACTCAAAAATTCGATGTATATCTGTTTAATAAAAAAAATAAAAACGAATATGGCAAAATTCAAAATGAAGATTTTAAAAATTTTGATTACCGAGTAGATGCTAAAGTTAATAGTGACAAAACGGTAAATATTAAAATTCATAGAGAAGAATTTCAACTGTCACTAATAGATCAGGATTTATTTAAAAGAAATCAAATGAAATTACCGCCATTTGATTTGAGCACTTTTAGAAATGGTATTTTCCAAATTGATACAACCATATTTGATTTATTACCTCAATTAGAAGGAAGTAATAAGGAATATGTAGCTGATAAGATAGGTGCATTAGATTTCTCGTTTTATTTTATGAAGATGAATTCATCTAGAAAATTAAAAGAAAAATTTAGCTATAAAGGGTTTTCGCCTAGGCAAAGAGATGAATGGTATAAGAGATTTGGAGGTATCAGAGTTTTTAGAGATAATTTTAGAGTTAGACCTTATGGGGAATTAGGTAGTTCATCATTTGACTGGCTATTATTAGGAGAGCGAAAGGCTCAAAGTCCAGCAGGTGTTACTAAAAAAGGAGGCGGATACAAAGTCAGTCCTAATCAAGTTGCAGGTACTGTAAATATCACTCGTGTCGATAATTTAGAATTCAAGGACAAATCAAGTCGAGAGGGTTTCCAGGAAAACGAAACATTTGATGTGCTAAAGGAATTGTTATTAGCAATTATAAGTCGTTTTGAATTAGATCGTCACACAGTGATGCGTGAAATGGATTTGTTTTTTCGTGATAAAAACGAAAATGAAGCAGCTATGTCAGATGCTGAATCTATGTCAGAAGACCAGCCAGAAGATAAAAATAAATCTAAAGAAGATTATAAGGACGAAAGAGAAACATTTAAAAAAGCCTATAATTCCATTAAACACGATTATGAAGATGTACAAGAAGAAGTGAAACTTTTGAGAGCACTAGCTACAACAGGATTACTTGTTACTAGTTTCGCACACGAGTTTGAGACAATAAAGAATCAAATGGAGAGAAGGACAAACTATCTGAAATCGTCATTAAAGAAATTATTAAATGAGGAAGAGCTAAATGAAACAATAGAATCTAGAAATAATCCTTTTAAAAGACTAGAAAACTTTAAGAAATATGACAACAAGTTAAAGCATTGGTTAGATTTTTCTTTGGCTGCTGTTAGAAAGGATAAAAGAAACACTAAACCAGTAAATATTAAATCTTTTCTCAGCGAATTTAAAAGTGATTGGAATGAAGTATTGCAAACCCGCAAAGTAAAACTTAACATTACAACCACTAACGAGAAGCTTCTTGAATTTACTGTTTTTGTTATTGATATAGAGAGTGTTTTTAATAATCTATTAATAAACTCATTTGATGCATTTGATAGAAAGAACTTTATAGGTAAGAGAGTTGTTGATATTAATGTTGACTTAATAACAGATTTTGAAGATGAACAAGATTACTTAGTCATTGATTATAAAGATAGTGGTCCAGGGTTGAAAAATAGTATTTTAAATCCGTATGCTATATTAAGGGCTGGTTATACAACTAAGCTAAATAAAGATAATGAACCAATAGGTACAGGATTAGGAATGTATATCATCGATTCAGTGGTCGAATATTACAGCGGCATTATTGAATTGCATAAACCAGAACAAGGTTTTGCTATAACAATTAAACTTCCATATAAAGTATGAAAAGAAAATATAGAATAGGGTATATCGATGAAGATGAAGGAGAAATAAACGACTTCTTGTCATATTTCGACAATTACGCTGATGAGGTGCAAATTATTCCTATCAGACCAAATAAGAAGCTCACAGACGAAATTGTAGATGAAGTTCTAGAGCAAAAATGTGATTTAGTTGTAATAGATTTTCATCTAAAATATGCACAATCTGAAGTAGAAGTGAATGGAGATGAATTGTTACTTAGAATTAATGACAGACGTTTAAACTTACCTCTACTAATTTTCACTAGTAGAATACAAGAAGCTGAATCAAGTTTTCTTTCACCCAGTACATTGATTTGTCATAAGGGGGAGATTAATGATGATGAAGACCCATCATTTAAAGAAAAGCTTGTTAAACATATTGAGTTTTCTATCAAACTTAAACAGAATTATCAAAAAGAGTTCAGCGATTTAAGATCCAAACAAGAAAGTGGGAGTAAATTAACAGGTAAAGAAAAGAAAAGGGTTATTGAATTAAATCATTTGTTAAGTGAAATGTCTGATAGACAACGTTTAGTTAACCCAATAGAAAATCAAGATGAAGAATTATCCGCAATAAACAATCTAATAAATAAGACGGAGAATCTAATTGATAAATTAAAAAAAGAAGAAGAATAGTGTTATTTAGAGTTCAAAACCCACAGAAAACAGGAGCTTCTGGTCAATTTCCTGAATATTCAAGATACAAAGGTGTTTTAATGAAAGATTTTTTTCGTCGTTGTGGTTATTGTAATGATAGTCATTATTATATGGGAGGCTGGCGTGGTATGCAAATTGACCATTTTGCACCTAGAACACCATTTGAATATTTAGAACATGAATATAACAACTTAGTCTATTCTTGTTTCTATTGTAATAATGCGAAAAGCAATAATTGGGTTACAATTGATGCTGATGAACCTGTTAGTCCTGATGGTAGATCTGGTTATATTCATCCTAGAGAAGTGGTGTATTCAGATTTATTCAAAAGGAGTGTTAGAGGAGGTATAGTTCCTCAAAATGACTTAGCGTTATATATTTATACTAATCTAAATTTAGGGCTGTTAAGACATGAACTTATATATACTATGGAAAGAATTGTTGATACAATCAAACTGATAAGTAAAACAATATTGGAAAATCAATTAGATATAGAAGTTGTAGAATTACTTACAAGTAATCAGGATAAACTTTTACGTGAAAAATTTAAGCTCGAACTCAAATTTAGAGATATAATAGATGCAAGATAAAAGAAACATAGGCTCATATTACACACCAATTAGATTGGCAAATTTCATTGCTGATTATTGTCTTGAAAGTTTTAATCAAGATAATATTTCTATTTTGGAGCCAAGTGTAGGAGACGGTAATTTTGCAGCTGCTATTTCTAATAACAATCAGTTAAATAGATTTCAGAATATTAATTTAACCATAGTTGAAAGAGAGATAGATGAATTAAACAAAGCTATAGATAGATGTAATATGATTGTTAATCTCAATTCTATTCATAGCGACTATTTAGATTTTCATAATTCCGATAATAACTTGTATTCTTTAATCATAGGGAATCCGCCTTATGTCAAAAGTTCTCTACTTACAGATGAACAAAAAGACCTCTGTAAATCTATTCATATTGATAGTGAGTTAAACGATAAAAAGATTAATAATATATGGACAGCATTTTTAGTAAGTGCTATTCAAAAAATAGAGAATAATGGTGTTGTTGCATTTGTTCTTCCCTTAGAATTACTTCAGGTAAAGTTTTCAGAAGAAATTAGAGATTTACTAAAATCAAGTTTTGATAGGCTTGAAGTATTCATGTTTGATGAATTACAATTTCAAGAATGTAAAGGACAAGATACTGTTCTAATAGTGGGTTATAATCAACACCAAGAACAAGGTACTTATTACACAACTATAAAAAATATTGAAGAGTTAGAAAATAGAAGTTTTACTTTAATGCAAAATATTTCTGTTTCTGAATCAAATACCAAATGGACACATCATTTCTTATCACCAGATGAACATCAATTCTTAGAAAACTTAAAATCTAAACTAAATTTAACAACTAAATATGTAGAGAATAAAGCAGGTATAGTTACAGCTGCGAATGATTATTTCATCGTTAATGATGAGGTAGTTACAAAAAATAGATTAAGGAGTTACTCTAAACCAATTGTTCAGAAAGGATTCTATGTAAATGGTTCTGTAACATTTGAGAATGAAGATTTTGAAAAGCTTGTAGAAGAAGAAAAGCCAACTTATCTCTTAGATTTTAATAAGGCCAACCCAAGTAAGTTGTCTAAAAGTCTAGTAAGTTATTTAAAAATAGGAACCGATAGGGAATTGGAAACTAGGTTTAAATGTCGCCAAAGAAAACATTGGTACCAAGTTCCAAATATAGCAAAGCAATCAGAAGCTTTCTTTTTCAAAAGAGCTCATGAATATCCAAAATTTTTAAAGAACAATGCAGAGGCTTATGTGACTGATAGTGCATATATGGTTGAATCAAGAGATGGTTATCAAATTGAAAATATAATATTCTCATTTTATAATTCTTTAACACTCGCATTTGCAGAATTAGAAGGGCGCTATTATGGTGGAGGTGTATTGGAAGTCACACCAAATGAATTTAGGGCTTTACCATTACCTTACACAGTTGTAAAAGATTTTGAAACTTACAAAAGTAGTTTTAAAAATAAACGAAGTATAGAAGAGGTTTTGAATGATAATAATTTTGAAATTCTCAATTCTACGTTAGGCTTAACTGTTGAAGAAATAAACAAAGTAGAATCAATTAGAAAGAAATTGGTCAGTAAAAGAATGAAGAAATAATAATTAAACTTCAGTAATACGATTAAAATTGAATCTAAAATTTATCTTAATAGAACTCAACCTAATTAAGCTTTAATTTAAATATGCCTGGTAAGCCAAAAGACAAATTGAAATATCTAGAATCTATTGACCAATATGATTTCCCTTATCTTATAGCAGATATATTATCAAGTTATTATAATCACCATAATGTAAGGGTAGTTGATGGTACTGGAGACGGTAAAAGAGATATTTTCTCAGTAAATAGTAAAGGAGAAAAAATTATTACGCAATGCAAGTATCATTATGATATGAGTAAAACGTCTGGCACTAGACAAACAGATGAAATAGTAATTGCTCTTAACAAGTATAAAAGTAATATTGGCTTTTTTTGCACCTCTGGTAAGTTAACACCACAAAGCAAAAGAGAATATTTAGATAACTATCCAGATTTTGAATTAAATTGGTTAGAAGGTCACGAAATAGTAGATATAGTTCTTGAAGACACTATTCTTAGAAAAGTATGGTTTGAAAATGAAAAAATTCATTTAACTAATAGTAATGTTTCTATACCATTTATTTTTAGAAAACTACCGGAGGATATTTCTTTGCAACCAGAAATCAATTATAATTTTATTCTACCTAACAAAGTAAATGTTATTGTTGAGAGTCAAAACGGTTTTTTATCAAATCAGTTTCGTCCTTATAACAATTTAGACATTCGAAAATCTGGTTTCAATAACGGTAGTGTTATAGGGTATGAAATTAAGATTTCTGGTAAAGTTAGTTATAGTTTAATTGAGGATATTAAGTCTCAAATATTAGAACAGTCAGCTAAAGAAGTACAATTGCAATTTTCTGATTCATATGTCGCTTTAAGGTTTGGAGTTCCCCATTTAGCAGAAGAACGAAATTCTTATAGTAGATATAAAATTGAAAAATCCAATTTTCCAATTGATAGCGAAACATTTATATTAAAAGATGGAAAAATAATTGAAGAATTTAGTTTTTTAATTGAAACTAATGATGAATGGAAAAGACCAGATAGGATTAGTATGTCTCAATTGAGCGATTTTCGTTTTTACAATAGGGATTTAGATTTAGTTTTTAATTTATATTATTCTTGTACTGCAAAAGAGGAGTTGCACCCTCATGTAAATAGAAATATTGAAATCGAAAAAATAATTTGGGAGAAATCCATTTTTGTTTTAGGTAAAAAAAATATTACTAGTAAATTCGAGAAGATACAACCCGATAAAATATACCCATTTGGTCAAAATGAAGTCTTAATGTGTTGGTTACACCCTAGACCAATAATGTATTCAGCTGACATAAATCAATTTGAAAAGGAATTAGTTCATGAGGGTTTTGAAAAAAATAGAGAGATTATTAACAAGTTAGCTCTAAACCAAAGTATGGAATTAATTAATTGGGAGAAAGCAAGTAAAATTGCAGCTATTAATGATGAAGACCCATTTCCACGCAGTCCAGAAACATCATACAGAATAGTTGACATATTTGAAACTTTCCATACACTTCCTTCGCCTATGAATCCAAACAAGCGTGAATTTATTTTTGAGTGCGTTTGGGAGATATCGAACCGTTCTGATTCATTATTTGAAGCAAAAATTGAAAGATGGCGTGAAAATGATGATATTAATTCTTTAATACTTGAAAAGAAAACAACTTTTACGATTGATGATGATACACATGGTCCTATTTATTTAAGAGTAGAATATGAACCAGCTTATGAAACCTACCTTTCAACTCAAGAAAATCTTAAATTACTAAAACCTGATGTTATCAGTTTTTTTGAAAAAATTGAAAAAAATATTTTACTAATATTTACTGATACAGCAAGAATGACTAAAAGTTATTGGTTTTCAGAATTGGGAATTTTTCTAGATAAAGGTTAATTCTCAATATCACCTTTAAAGAATTTTAGAATTTCCTCATCTGTGTTTAATTCAATATTAGTAAAACCAGCCATTAAATCTACAGGCTCTTTTTCAAAAGGAACTCTTAAATCAACATATGCTTTAAAAAATGTAATGGCATCATTTCCTCTTAGTGTTTTAAAAGGTATAATTTCCAGAGTTTCATTTTTAATAAATAACATAGGTTTGATAAAATGTTCGTTGTTTTCAAAAGATAAAAAACATGAAAACAATCCTTCTCTACCATCAAATTTTATATGATTTACCATAAAATGAGGGAAAGCGTCTTCTACTGTTAATACTTCATTGTATCCGTAGTTAATGTTTCTAATTATTTCGATGGATTTAAAAAGTTTAATTTCAAAAATATTTTCACAAATATCTTCATTAATTATTCTTGTTTGCAGAAGAGGTAAATAATTATCAATTAATTTTGTGGTAAGGTAATCCTCGTCTACAGTTCGTTGAATAATTTCATTCTGTTCATCTTCAAACGCCATTTTTGTTAGTGTAAGTGCTAAGAGTAAGTGTTCAATGGTTAAAGAGTGAAAATACTTGGGTTCAAGAAAAGGTAGTATATTTTGCAATAGTAAGTTATCTTCGTTTGTAATAAACGTATTAATTATTTCTTGAAATTCAAGTAGAATTTCTTCCTCTATAATAAAACAAAATTCAGTACCATGTAGTGATGATTCTTCCCAAGTCAATTGTTCATTATTGGTGTCATTAAGCACCTCTGTTCTAGTGTTTTTAAATACTTGTTCTATACTTACATTTGGTATTATAAGATTGTTAAGTAAGTGCTTGGTAAAAATACCATTTCTTTCACCATCTCTTTCAATAGATGGCTTTCCAGGAGAAGCTGCATAAGCAATAATTGTTTCTTTACGAGGTGTTTCAATTCCAATTCCAGAAGTCACTTTGCCAAAACCAGTACTAAAAGGGTTTTTTCTACAGGCGTCTAATATTACAATATGAGTGAAATTTATCTCTTCAGAAATATTTGAAAATAAATTAGAGATGTTTGTACTATTATAGGGTATATCCTGAGCTGCTTTTATTTTACAGTCTTTTGATACAAAAAAATTATATTGCTCTAGTTGAAGTGCATGTCCAGAATAATAAAATAGTGCGATAGTATCATTATCTATTTTAGCTTTATATTCTTCAATTGCATTTTCTAACTCTTCTTTACTAGGATCTTGTAATGATGTTACTTCAAACCCTACTTTTTCAAGAAATTTTTGGGTGTCACTTGCATCATTAATGCAATTATCTAATTTTAAAAAGTGATCATAATCATTTGCACCTATTACTAAAGCAATTTTATTCATATTTTTAAGCAATTACAATTTACAATATTATTAAAGATGAATCAAAGATACTTCAGTTTTGGTTTAGTAATACTAATCCCCACAACCCAAAATCCAGTTTTTTGCAAAAAAGCAAAAAGCCTCTGTCTTTTGTGTTGTTCCGCGCCCCACTCCAAGTTTAGAGTTTTAATATTCTATCGGTACTTGCATTTTAAAGCTTATTTTTTCGCACACTCAAAAATAACTGTAAAAAGCAATCTTTACTATTGTTTTCATAAAACACAAAA